>WNEZ01006165.1_pt1 | contig 17121 bp, 8 predicted proteins | sample 5400521 | NCBI WGS metagenome assembly WNEZ01 (sample SAMN13153339, study PRJNA577476) | soil metagenome | isolation source: 120 cm saprolite under Douglas fir tree site 2 hole 1 replicate 1 | place: USA:California | collected 2015-04-18
GCGCGCCGTACCTGGTGCGCTACGACGCGCTGCCGCCGCCGGAGGCGAAGGCGCACCTGCCCGCGCGGCGCTGGACGATGTGGCGCTACGATGGGTGGCTACCGCTGGCCGCCAATGAGCATCCCGTCACACTGGGTGAAGGTGGGACGCCGCTCCTCAAGGTCGAGCGCCTCGCGACGCGTCAAGGCTTCGAACAGCTCTGGGTAAAAGACGAAAGTCCGAATCCCACCGGATCGTTCAAAGCACGCGGGCTCGCGGTCGCAGTGACACGCGCCGTTTTCGCCGGGGCGAAACAGTTCGTCGTTCCCACGGCCGGTAATGCGGGTGTCGCGCTCGCCGCCTACGCCGCGCGCGCCGGCGTGGAGGCCCGCGTCTACGCGCCGGCGACGACGCCGCGGACCATCCTCGAGCAGATCCGCGCCTTCATCGCCGCACGCTTGCACGCCGACGATACCGGCGCGATCGACGTCTCCACGCTGCGCGAGCCCTATCGCATCGAGGGAAAAAAGACACTGGGCCTCGAGCTGGCGGAGCAATTTGGCTGGGAGCTTCCCGACGCCATCATCTATCCGACCGGCGGTGGCACCGGTCTCATCGGGATGTGGAAGGCGTTTCAGGAGCTGCGCCAGGCCGGTTGGCTGCGCGGGCCGTTGCCACGCATGTACACGGTCCAGGCGAGCGGCTGCGCCCCCGTCGTGCAGGCGTTCGACGCGGGGGCGGAGCGCTGCACGCCGTGGCCAGATCCTCAGACCGTCGCCGCCGGGTTGCGGGTGCCGGGGCCATTAGGCGATCGCCTCATGCTCCGCGCTCTGCGCGAGAGCAGGGGCGGCGCAATCGCGGTGAGCGATGAGGCACTCGTTGGCGCCGCGCGCGAGTTGCAAGTCGCAGAAGGCATCGACGCGTCGCCGGAAGGCGGAGCGGCACTGGCGGGAGCGGTAGCGCTGCAGCGGCGCGGCGCACTGCGCTCTGAAGAGCGGGTCGTGGTGTTCAACACCGGCGCCGGGTGGCTCTACAGAACGTAAGCTGTTTAATTTCAAAACATCGCGATGCGCATTGCCATCCTGGATCCAGCCGCCGGTATCAGCGGCGACATGACGTTAGCGGCTCTCGTCTCCCTGGGCCTGCCGGTTTCATGGCTCGAGGAGTTGCCGGCAAGGCTGGGAGTCGGCGATGTCCGTGTTACGGTTCGAGACGTGCGTAGGTCCGGTATTACGTGCAAGCAGGTCGAGCTCGCCATCCCGCCGCAGCCGCATGGACGCCACGTGGGTGAGTTGGTGCGACTGGTCGAGCGGGCGGCGATATCCGACTGGGTGAAGGAGCGAGCGGTCCGCGCGTTCCAGTTGTTCGGTGAGGCTGAGGGTCGAGTCCACGGGGTCGCTCCGGAGAAGGTGCATCTGCATGAAGTCGGAGCCGTGGACGCCGTCCTGGATATTGTCGGTGGCATCGAAGGGTTCGAGCGGCTCGGCGTCGAGGCGGTGCATAATCTTCCGGTCGCGGTGGGGCAGGGCTGGGTCGAGGCGGCACACGGGCGCCTGCCGGTGCCCGCGCCCGCGACGGCGATCCTGCTCGAAGGGTTGGAGATCGCAAGCGCCGGACCGGTCGAAGGCGAAGCGACGACGCCCACGGGGGCGGTCCTGCTCCGGGTGCTTTCGGCAGGCGCGCCGCCGGACCGCTGGCGGATGGTCGGCAGCGGGTGGGGCGCGGGTCAGCGCGATCCCAAACATTATCCGAACGCGCTGCGCATTCTCCTCGCCGAGGCCGCGAGCGAGGCCGGGCGCGTGGTGTTGCTCGCTACCGACGTGGACGACATGAGCCCCGAGTATGTGGAGCCGTTGCGCCAGGCGTTGATGCAGGCGGGCGCGCTGGATGTGCAGACCTGGCCGGTCCAGATGAAGAAGGGCCGTCAGGGGTTCCGCGTGGAGGTCATGGCGCCCGAGGCGCTCGCGGAGGCGGTGACGGCCGAGCTCTTCCGCCACAGCACCACGGCCGGCGTCCGCCGCTGGGTTGCGGAGCGGGCGACGTTGCCGCGGCATCAGCTGACGGTGCGGCTGGATGGGGTGGCGGTGCGGGTCAAGGTGTTGGATGGCGGGAGTGTCCGTGTGAAGCCAGAATACGATGATGTGTTGGCGGCGGCCCAGGCGTTGGGACGTGCGCCGCTCGATGTGGCGCGCGCTGTCGAGCGCGACGCCGAGGCTCTCATCGCGAAATCCAAGGAGTGAACGTGCGAACGTTGCGTAGCGCTGCGGTATTCCTGTTCACTGCAATCTCGGTCCCGCTGGCGGCACAGCAGCAGCAGCAAGCGCAGAACCGTTGGGCGGAGCCGAAATGCGACTTGAAGCCGAACGATCGTCTGGTAAACCAGGGCGTCCTGTATCTGAAGAACGCGACGACGGGCAAATTCGAAGATCAGAAGAAAAAGGATCTGAGCGACGCGCAGCGGGTCCTGGCCCAGGCGCTGACGACCGGTGGTCAGGAAAAGAACCCCGCGGCGTGGTACTACCTCGCTCGCTATTACATCATAACCAACGACGCGCAGGGGATCGATTCGGCGTTTACGCACGCGGAGCAGCTGAAACCGGATTGCAAGGGCGACATCGATATCTGGCGGCGCTACGTGTGGGTGCCGACGTTCAACGCCGGGATCGCAGCCTGGCAGGCCAATAACCTGGACTCCGCCATCGCCTCCTTCCGGCGTGCCAGCGCGATGCTGCCCGGCGAGCCGACGGGCCTCAAGTACATCGCCACGTTGTACTACAACACCAGCAAGAGCGATTCGGCGCTGGTGTATTTCCGGAAGGCCGCGAACGCCGCCGCCGCGGATCCCAAGTTCGCGCAGGACCGTAAAGACGCGCTCTACAACCTCGGCCGCATTCAGCAGAGCCTCCAGCAGCTGCCGGAGGCGCAAGCGACCTATCGTGAGTACCTGAGCCTGTTCCCCAACGATGCCGAGATCATGGCCGCGCTGGGCGGCGTCTACATGCAGAAAGCCGCCAAGGACAGTACCTACCGCGACAGCGCGTTTGCGATCTACCGGCAGATCATCAGTAAGGGCGACTCGATGGGTTATTTCCAGCTCTATCGGGTCGGCGCCGAGATCTCCGGAAGCGTGCCTGAAGATCCCGACACCTCGATCGCCGGCAACAACTGCCGCCGGGAGTCTCGTGCCAAGCGTCCGCCCATGACACCGGCGCGGATTCGCGCGCATTGTGACTCCGTGACGACGGGAATGGCCAAGTCTTATCTCGCGAACTCGCGCGAGGCGTTCTTGCTCGCCGCGCAGGCGCTCGACGCGAGCCTCAAGATTAATCCGCGATACCGCGAGACGCTGATCTTCCGGGCGAACACGGCGCTGGGGCTGCACGACTCGGTGACGGCGTTGACGATGTCGCGCCGCCTCCTGGCGATCGATCCGATGAACAAGACCGGCATCAAGATCATGGCGTACGCGCAGCAACAGAACGGCAAGATCGATTCGGCGCTGTTCTACTACAAGCTCGGCGACTCACTGCTGGTCGGGGATGTCGCGGTCAGCCAGTTCGACTCGACGGACACCGGCCGGGAAGTGCGGGGGATCGTGACGAATCCGCGCGAGCGGCCGAATGCGCCGTACAAGTTGGTGTTCGAGTTCGTCGACCTGCAGGGTCAGGTCGTCGCGACCGACACCGTCAATGTTGCGGCCACGCCGCCGGGGCAAACCCAGCAGTTTGCCATGAAGCCGACAGGGGCGACGATCGCGGCGTGGCGGTACAAGAAGCAGTGACGTTTTAGAATCGAAATCAAAACGGCCGTCGCCCACAAGCGGCGGCCGTTTATTCTTGAAAGAAGGAGGGCTGAGGGTCGATGCGAGCTGATCTCGCGGTGCTGCCCAGCGCCGCCGCGCTCGCCGACGCGGCCGCGGGACGTTTCGTCGCGGCCGCGGGGGACGCGATTGCCACGCATGGACAGTTCATCGTCGCGCTCTCCGGCGCCTCGACGCCGCGTGACACCTATCTCCGGCTGGGCACGAAGGCTTTGGTGTCCCGCGTGATGTGGTCGCGAGTTCAGGTCCTGTGGGGGGACGAACGGTGTGTGCCGCCGGACCATGTAGAGAGCAACTACCGCATGGCGCGCGAAACGCTACTCGATCGCGTACCGGTCCCCGCGGCGAATGTGCACCGCATCCATGGCGAAGACGATCCTGCCACCGCCGCGGAAGTCTACGAAGCGACGCTGCGGGCGTTGCTCCGGACGCCGGCGGGAGCGCGGATCGACCTCGTCCTCCTGGGACTGGGCGAGGACGGGCATACCGCATCGCTCTTTCCGGGGAGCGCCGCCGTGCACGAGCAGACACGCTGGGTGATGGCCGCACGTGCGAGCGCAGCGTCCATGTGGCGGATCACCCTGACGCCGGCGGTCATCAACGCCGCGGCCGAGGTCTTATTCCTCGTCTCCGGCGGCGCCAAAGCAGGGATTCTTCGCCGAGTGCTCGAGGGTCCCCGCCGTCCGCAGGAGTTGCCGGCGCAGGCGATCGCGCCCTCCAATGGCCGCGTGCGCTGGTGCGTGGATGCAGCGGCGGCCGCTGACCTAACGCCATGAAGATCAGTCCTCTCGCAGGCCATCCCCCTCCGCCGGCGATGTTGCTCGACGTCGCGAAGCTGGTCACGGCCTACTACGCCGAGATCCCCGATCCCTCGGTGCCCGCCCAGCGCGTCGCCTTCGGCACTTCGGGCCATCGCGGGTCGTCGTTCGAGAAGACCTTCAACGAATGGCACGTGCTCGCGATCAGCGAGGCCATCTGTCGCTACCGCCGGCAGCAGGGGATCGACGGCCCGCTCTTTCTCGGCTTCGACACCCACGCTCTGTCGGTGCCGGCCTGCACCACCGCTGTCGAGGTGCTCGCGGCCAACGGCATCGACATCATGCTCGCCGAGCACGACGCCTACACGCCGACGCCCGCGGTATCGCACGCCATCTTGTGCTACAACCGCGGACGGAGCACGGGGCTGGCCGACGGCATCGTCGTCACGCCGTCGCACAATCCGCCGGACAACGGCGGGTTCAAGTACAACCCCCCCACCGGGGGACCGGCCGACAGCGGCGTCACCAGCTGGATCGAAGCCCGGGCGAATGAGTTGATGGAGCGCGGCCTCGAAGGGGTGAAACGCATCCCATACGAGAAGGCGCTGCGCGCCGCCACGACGCACCGGCACGACTATCTCAACGCGTACGTACGCGATTTGGGGAACGTCATCGATATGCCGGCGATCCAGAGCGCAGGGCTTCGCCTGGGCGTAGACCCGCTCGGCGGGGCCGGCGTCGAATATTGGGCTCCCATCGCGGAGCGCTACCATCTCGATCTGACGCTCGTGAGCGACGTGGTGGATCAGACGTTCCGGTTCATGTCAGTGGATTGGGACGGCCGCATCCGGATGGACCCGTCGTCGTCCTATGCGATGCAGCGGCTGATCGGCCTGAGGGACCGCTTCGACATTGCCTTCGCCTGCGATACCGATCACGATCGGCATGGGGTCGTCACGCGGAGCACGGGGTTGCTGCCGCCCAATCATTATCTGGCCGTTGCCATCCAGCATCTCTTCCCGCATCGGCCGCAGTGGGGCGCGGACGCCGGGGTCGGGAAGACAGTCGTGAGCAGCGCCATGATCGATCGGGTGAGCGCGAAGCTCGGCCGGCGGCTCCACGAGGTTCCGGTCGGCTTCAAGTGGTTCGTCGCCGGCCTTGGCGACGGGTCCCTCGGCTTCTGCGGGGAAGAGAGTGCCGGGGCGACGTTGCTGCGCCGCGACGGAACCGCGTGGACGACGGACAAGGATGGCATCGCGTTGGCACTGCTCGCGGCCGAGATCATGGCACGGGCCGGCCGCGACCCAGGAGAGCTCTACGACGAATTGACGCGCGAGTTCGGCGCGCCTGCGTACGATCGGGTCGAGGCGCCCGCGACTCCGGCACAAAAGCGCCGGCTCGCGGCGCTCTCACCCGGCCAGGTGCACTGCGCAGAGCTCGCCGGGGAGAAGGTCCAGAGCGTCATCAACGAAGCTCCCGCGAACCACGCGCCAATCGGGGGCGTGAAGGTCAGCGCCGCAACCGGGTGGTTCGCCGCTCGGCCATCTGGCACTGAAGATCTCTACAAGATTTACGCCGAGAGCTTTCGGGGGAGGGAACAGTTGAACCGCATCGTCCAGGAGGCGCAGGTGATTGTCGACAACGCGCTCGCCGGATGAGCGACCGTTCGGCAGCGTCCGATGCGCTGGTATTGTTCGGCCTGACGGGTGACCTCGCCCACAAGATGATCTTTCCCGCGCTCTACGCGATGGTCCAGCGGGGTGTCCTCACCGTTCCAGTGGTCGGAGTGGCTTCCCGTTCGTGGAGTGAGGCGCAGCTCGAGGCGCGGGTCACCGACAGTGTCACGCAGTCCGGCGCCCCGCTGGAAGAGCGCGGGCTCAGTCGCCTCCTGTCCCTCCTCCAATACGTGTCCGGGGACTACAACAACCCGGAGACCTATGCGGCGCTCAAGGGGGCGTTGGGAAAGGCCCGACGCCCCACGCATTATCTCGCGATCCCTCCCGCGCTATTCGAGACGGTGATCCAAGGGATCGGCGCTGCCGGTCTTGCGGAACACGCGCGGGTGATTGTCGAAAAGCCGTTCGGCCGCGATCTGGCCTCCGCGCGCGAACTCAACGCCGTCGCGCGCGCTGTGTTCCCCGAGGACGCGATCTTCCGGATCGATCATTTCCTGGGGAAGGAGGCGATCATGAACATCCTCTACTTCCGCTTTGCTAATTCTTTTCTGGAACCGATCTGGAACCGTAACTACGTCGCCAGCGTGCAGATCACGCTTGCCGAGCAGTTCGGCGTGAACGGCAGGGGCGCATTCTACGAGACTGTGGGGTGCCTGCGCGACGTGATTCAAAACCACCTGTTCCAGGTTGTCGCGCTCCTGGCCATGGAACCGCCTGTCATCCGGGATTTTGGCGCGGTCCACACCGAGAAGGCGAAGGTCTTCGAAGCGATGCGACCGCTGCAGCCAGGTGATCTCGTGCGTGGTCAATACGCCGGTTACCGGGAGGAACCGGGCGTGTCGCGCGATTCCGATGTCGAGACCTTCTGCGCCGTGCGACTCTTCATCGACTCATGGCGGTGGGAGGGGGTTCCGTGGTATCTGCGCTCGGGAAAGCATCTCCCGGAGACGGCCGCCGAGGTGCTGGTGGAGCTGAAGCCGCCGCCGGCGCAGTTGTTCGCCGACTCGGCCCCGCCGGCGGGTCCGGCGAATTATCTGCGCTTCCGCCTCTCCCCCGACGCGGCGGTCGCCCTGGCCGCTCGCGTCAAGCGCCCGGGCAAAGAGTTCGTCGGCGACCAACGGGAGCTGTATATGGTCGAGGAGCTGATCGGCGCCCAACCGCCCTACGAGCGCCTGCTGAGCGACGCCATGAGCGGCGATGGCGCGCTCTTCACGCGATGGGATGCGATCGAGGCGGCGTGGGTGGCAGTCGATCCCGTCCTCAAAACCCATCCCCCCTCGATTCCATACAAGCGCGGCACGTGGGGACCGAATGAGGCCGATGCGCTCATCGCGGCGCATAGCAGCTGGCACAATCCCCGGACCGATGGGACGACTGAGTGAGCACGCCCGACGAGGCCTTTTGTTTATTTGTTCCACCTGGTCCAGATCGCGATTACCGCGCAGCCGTTCCAGTGAAACACGCCCGGGATTTCCGAAGCGCCGCGATAGACTTCGATCATTTCAATGTCAGCCGGATTGATCCGAGACAGCATCTCGACCGTGGGCTCTTCGCCAAGGCCGGATGTTCGCTCGGATTCCATCTGCAGCACACCGTCGATAAACACGCTCACCCCACCCGACCCGCCCGACTCCTGACAACGAGCGAACCGTATTCGTTTGGGCGGGCCATTCCATATCTGGACGCCTGGGATGGTCTGAAGCAGCTCGTAGGTGTGCACCCCAAGGCGGGAATCGATGTCCTCGCGGGTGACCAACGTGCCGAGGCCAAGGTTGTGGCGCAGGAATACTTCGTCGTACTTGGTTGTGCCGGCGTACCGCAGCGGTTTGGTCGCTCTACCAACAACCGTGATCTCGTATAGTTGAATCGGGACGCTTTCGAGCTCAACGAGCAGCGTATCATCAGCCGGTGGCAGGGGATCAATTTTGACGACTAGTGGGCGATATCCGATCCGGCGAAACCCCACGGTGCTGTCGGATGGCAGGATCTGAAGATGAAAAATGCCTGACGCGTTAGTCGTTGACCGGACGTCCACTCCATTTACGACCACCTCAACGTCTGGGATTAGATGGCGCGTCTGATCAATGACGCGCCCGACTAGGCGCGTCGTGGTGCGAGGCCGGGACTGCGCACAGATTGTCTGGGTGAGCGTTAGGGCGGCCGCTGGAGTCAATAGCAGCAAGACGGTGAACCGTCTCATAACTAGATATCCTAACAGCTTCCCCTTTTTTCTGGTTAGGTACTAGATTCAGCGATTGTTGAGCTTGCGGGCGTAATTCAGGGGTAGAATGCCAGCTTCCCAAGCTGGACGTCACGGGTTCGAATCCCGTCGCCCGCTCTTGAAGTCCTGACGTTGAAAGTCAACGCCGCCGCTCGGGCGTCGGCGCCCCACCCACGACGATCACTGAATCCGTTTTCCCGTTCGCGAGCAGATCGATCAGGTCCCGCTGATAGTAGGGATCGGCGGGGTCGACCGGGGGCCACTCCCGGTAATGGTCGGGGGCGAACAGGCCGACCATGCTCGCCATGGCGCCGTACAAGGTGTCCCGCGTAGGATTGTCGAACACCCCCACCACGCGGTAGCGGCGCCCGGCCCTGAGGTACAGGCCGTCGCCGCGAATCGCGAGCAGTTTGCGCGGCATCGAGAGCACGTGCCCGAGGGAGTCGCGCTTCGACTTGACCTCTACTAGCGTCTTACCGCTCGCGGCATCGACGAGCCGCACGAGCCCACCGTAGTCGTGGATGTGCCCCGTGACCATCAGGAGATGCCCGGAGAGCGGCGGGTTGAACTCGTAACCGATTTCGAAATGGCCCGGGGGGACGTTGAACCGGTTCTCCTCGGGGTTCGTCTGGATGTTGACGTCCAGATAGGCGGGGAGAACCGCGAGTCGCCCGTAACTATGGGGCGCCATGTACAGCACGATGCGCCAGTAGGCGACGGGAATCTCGGGTCCTGAGTCGTTGTGCCACATCGCGTACACGCCGAGGTCCTGGCCGGCTCGCATGGGTACACCGATGGTGCGGGGGATGCGTACGTCGCCGGTATCGCTCTCCTCGGCGACGCCCAGGAGGCGCTCGAGCGCGGGGTAGATGAACTGGCGGCGTGAGAAATTCACCACGATCAGGTGATGCAGCAGGCGATGGGGCAGCTCGTGGCCGTGATCGTCGAACAGGTCGATGCGGAAGCCCTGGAGCCACCAGTCCACTGGAAACGCGAACTTCTGTACCGGTGTGGCGGGCATGTCCATCATCATGCCGGCCATCTCGGGGCTGACGGGCACGCGGTAGGGGCCGCCCGTGATGAGGACGCGGTGGTGCGTCGAGTCGACTTGCACGTGCAACGGCGGCGGGACGGGAGGCAGCGGGCGCTGCTGGGCAGCGGCCAGGACTGGGATCAATAGGAGAGGCAGGACGGACGGGCGCATTTCGAGACAGACTCGAATTAATCGTCGAAAGTCACGGGTGCAAGACCCGGCGTCGCCACGGCTGGTCCCGTTTTTGCTTTTTGGTATTATCAACCCCACCCAGAAGGCCTTATGCGCGCGCTTTCCGCCGTCGTCACGCTCGCCATCGGCAGCCTCGCCGTGTCCTCCGCGACACCGCTCCGTGTCCTTCGGGTCACGCCGACCGATCGCGCGGCCGCCACCGCCGTCGTCTCCGTGACATTTGATCGCCCCGTCGCCGGGTCGCTCGACGCCAGCGTCGATGCCAAGCGAATCTTCACGATCGCACCTGCCGTGGCGGGGCGGGTGGAATGGCGCGATCCGATCACGTTGCGGTTCACCCCCGCCACGCCCCTCGATCCGGCGACTCAGTACACGGTCACGGTGAGTAACGAGTTCGCCGCCATGGACGGCAGCCGGCTGGAGCAGCCGTACAGCTTCACGTTCCGCGTGCACGGCACGGTGGCACTCACCGGAGCGCCGGCCGGTCCTGACGAAGTCGCGCGGTTCCTCAAGCCGGACGCCCAATTCGAAGTCGTCTGGAGCAATCCCGTCGATCTCGGCGACGTGAGCAAGCGGGTCTACCTCCAGTTCGAGCCCGCTTGCCCAGTACTCGTCGTCCGCGTGAGAGCGGTATCGCAGCGGCCGCTCAAGGCCGACGACTCCTGGCGCTACCGCGAAGCGGGGGGTTGGCAGCGCGATCGCGGCACGGATGCGCTCCGCCGCGTGGTGCGACTCTCGCCCGCGACGCCGTTGCCCAAGGGCTGCCAAGGCTTTCTCGTCGTACCGTCCGAGCTCGATCCCGAAGGCACGAGCCCGTATTTCCGGTGGCGCCTTGCGACCTACGGACCCTTCCAGCTGATCTCCGCGACCTGTGGCTGGAATTGGACCAGCTGTCCCGCCGGCCCGCCGCGGATCGAGTTCTCGACGCCGGTGCGGGGTGCCGAGCTGCTGCGGGGCATCCACGTGCTGCCGCGCATTCCGATCGCCGTGTCGGATACCAATGAAGAATCAGCCACCTGGTCGCTCGACGTTTCGTTGAAGCCGCGGACCGGCTACGCTGTCGTCGTCGATACGCTGGTCCTCCACGACGTCTAACCCGGCCCCGACAGTCTCGAGGCCCTGGTGTTGCGCGCTCCGGCGTGGAACCTGGGAGACGTGTGGGCGAAGCTGGCCCCTGACGCGACCCGGCGGCCCGTCGCCGTCGAATCGCGGCGCGATGTCCCCCTCGTGAGCGTCGTCCGCGCTCCCGTCTACGCCGCCCGCCCGGGCGGACCGACGCTGAGCGCGGTGCGCGTCACGTATGCGGCGGACAGCAGTGTGAAAACGCGCTCGCGGCCTACGCCCGTCGCGCTGCTGCAGACGACCGATCTCGGCGTCACCGCGCGCGTGGGACAGGAAGAAGCCGTCGTCTGGGTCACCGGTGTCCAGGACGGCATACCAAAATCGAGCGTCGAGGTCGAGCTGCACGATCCCATTGGCCGTGTCCGGGCCCGCGGCACGACAAACGTCCAAGGTCTCGTCCGGTTGGCCGGCCTGCGCGACACCAGCGAAAACGGCGATTACGTCGAGCGCGGGTTCGCGGGCTACGTCTCCGCCCGACTGGCGCTCGATCGGGCCGTCGTCCCCATCAATTCCTGGTCAGGTGACCTCTCGCCCTGGCGCTTCAACGTCGGCTCGGCGTGGGGCACCGACCGGCTCCCCGTCGCCGCCGCCGTATTCACCGAACGCGGCATCTATCGTCCCGGCGAGCCTGTCTACGTCAAAGCGATCGTCCGCAACGGCGCGCTCGGCGCCCTGCGCGTACCAGCGGTTACGGATTCGCTGCGTTGGGTATTCCACGATCGGGAGGGTGGCATCATACGCGACTCGATCGTGCGCCTCTCCTCGTTCGGCACGGCGGCGCAGACGCTGAAACTCGGCAACGACCTACCCCTTGGTACGTACAATGTCACGCTGCAAGTCAAACGCGGCACGTGGCAAGATGTGGCGAATACGACCTACCGAGTGGCCGAGTATCGGCCGCCCGAGTTTCTCGTGACCGTCACGGCCGATAGCGCACCCCGCTTCAACGGCGACTCAATTCACGGCAACGTCGAGGCGCGCTACCTGTTCGGCGCGCCGATGGCGCGCGCCGTCGTGAACTGGACGCTCAACGTCGAACCGGGCACTGTGTACGGCCTCGATATCCCGGGGCTGGATCGCTACTACCTTGGCGAGAACGGCTGGTGGTGGGAGGACTGGGAAGGGAACGCCTCGCGGTCCCGGGTGCGTACGGCATCGACCGGGGTGGATACGCTCGACGCCGGCGGCCGTCTGACCCTACGCCTGCCGCTCAGCGCGACCGAAGGTCGTCCCGCCAACGCCCGCCTCCAGGCGACCGTGACCGATGTGAACCGTCAGACGGTCTCGGCGGCCGCTACCGTCCTCGTCCACCCGGCGTCGTTCTACATCGCCGCCCGGCCGCTCGGCAATGAGTATTTCTGGACGGCTGGCACTCCCCAGCAAATCGCCGTTCTCGCCGCTCGCCCCGACGGCCGCCACGTGGCCGGCGTGCGGATTCGTGGCACGATCGTGCGACGCGAGTGGCATCGCGTCCAGCGCTCGCGGGAGGGCGTCGACGAGCAGGTCGGCGAGTGGGTGGCCGATACCGTAGCACACTGCGATCTGGTGAGCACCGAGGATCCCGCGACCTGCCGGTTCACGCCGACCGCCGGCGGCACCTACATCATCTCGTTCACTGCCAAGGACGAGGTGGGCCGCGCAGCGTCGACCAGCTTCTATCGCTGGGCGACCGGGAAAGACTGGATTCCCTGGAACGACGAAAACCAGTTCAAGATGGATCTCATCCCCGACAAGACGCGCTACTCGGTCGGCGATACCGCTACGATCCTCGTCGCGTCGCCGTTCACCAACGCCGAGGCGTGGATCACGGTCGAGCGGGAAGGCTTGATCGAGCAGCGGCGCATGCGTGTCAGCGCGGGCGCGACCTCGCTCAAGTTCCGCATCACCGAGGCGTACGCGCCAAACGTCTTCGTGTCGATGGTGCTGGTGCGCGGCCGCAGCGCGCCGCCGGGCGGAATCGCCGACCCCGGACGGCCGACGTTGCGCGTGGGATATGCCGAGCTGCGCGTGACGCCCGAGGTGAAGCGCCTCGCCGTCGACGTGAAGCCGCTGCTCACCGAGTATCGCCCCAGAGACAGTGCGCGCGTCCAGATCCGCGTGCGCGACGCCGGCGGCCGAGGCCGGCGTAGCGAGGTCACGCTCTGGGCCGTGGACGAAGGCGTGCTATCGCTGACGGGCTACAAGACCCCCGATCCGCTCGATCTGTTGTATCGGCCGCGCGGCGTCAGCCTCAGGCTTGCCAGTAACCTCATTGCGATAGCGCCGCAGGTGCTGGAACAGGAGGGCACGTCGATCAAGGGCGAGCAGGAGCCCGGCGGCGGTGGGGGGCTCGCGGGTGGCGACATCTTGCGCTCCCGCTTTGCCGCCACGGCGTTCTTCCTCGGCGACGTCGAGACCGATTCCAGCGGCGCGGCAGTCGCCGTCGCCAAGCTGCCCGACAACCTCACGACGTTCCGCGTCATGGCCGTCGCGGTCACCGTGGGCGACCGCTACGGCCACGGCGAATCGCCGCTGCTCGTGACGCGCCCGCTGCTCGCGCGGCCCGCGCTGCCGCGATTCCTGCGGTCCGGCGACGCGTTCACCGCCGGCGTCGTGGTGAATCAACGGGCTGGGGGAACATCGAACGTCACCGTGCGCTCCGACGCAAAAGGCGTGGTGCGGACCGGCGCGGCCACACGCACCGTGACCCTCGCGCCCGGACGTGGCAGCGAGGTCCGGTTCGCCTTCAGGGACACGACCGCCGATTCCACGACCTTCCGCTTCGACATCGCGTCGCAGAACGATTCCGACGCGGTGCTCGTGCGCCTGGCCGGACGGCCGGTCTACACGCCGCGGGCCTACACCGTCACCGGCAGCGTCGTCGACACGACCACTGTCGCGATCGATTTCCCGGAGCCGGTCGATCCGGACCGTTCGCGGCTCGAGTTCGGTATCGGCACGACGCCGCTCGCGGTCCTGGCGGGCAGCTACCGCTGGCTGGCGGTGTATCCGTTCGATTGCTCCGAGCAGATCTCTTCCGAAATGCTGCCGCTGATCGCCATTTACCGGGCCGGGCCGGTCGCACCGCTCACCGGTCTGACCACCGAGCGTGCGCGCGCGGAGATCGAGCAGGGCGTCGCAGTGTTGAGTGCGCGCCAGCGGCCCGACGGAGGCATCGGGCTCTGGTCGGCCGAAGATTGGTCGACACCGTGGCTGAGTGCGTACGCTGGTGAGGCGCTCCTCGCGGCGCGCGACGCCGGCATTCCGGTGCGCGACTCGGTGCTCGCGCGGCTCAGCAACTACCTGTATCGCAGCGCGCATGAGCGCAGCACCATCATGGCGCCCATCGCCTCGTGGTACTCGAACCTGCGCGTGGTCCTGGCCGAGCAGGTCGCCGCGGCCGATTTCCTGAGCCGGGTGGGAAAGCCCGATTTGCCCACCGAGAACGAGCTGTACCGTCAGGCGGCGCAGCTCGCCTGGGAAGACCGGCTGCGGCTGGCGCAAATGATGGCCCGGCGCGGCGCTCGAGGCGCCGCTCGACTCTTGATTTCACCGATCTGGGCGTCCGTGCGGGTGGAAGGTCGCCGGGCCGTGCTGCCGGACTCCGCGCGGCGCGGTTACTGGTTCTACTTCCCCTCGAGTCAGCGGCCCGTGGCGCCACTCCTGTCGGCAACCCTGGTTGTCGATTCGACCAACGCGCTGATCGGTCCCCTCGTCGAAACGCTGGTCGAGCAGACGCGCGGCAACGGGGGCGGGTGGTGGTATTGGAATACGCAGGACTTCGGGACCGCGGCCGCCGCCCTTGCCGATTTCACTGGTCGGCAGACTCGCGCGGCACAGCGGGGCTACGAAGTGCGAGCGGGGAGGGGGAATCAGGTCGTGTTCCGCTCGCGTGGCGACTCCCTGCGCGAGGTAACGCGCCCGCTCACGGGAGCGGTCTTGAATGCTCCCGGTGGCGGTCAGCGCGTTGTCCTCAACGTTCGGGCCACGGATGCCGCGACGCCGAGCAGCACGCCCCTTTTCTTCTACGTCACGGTGCACGAAGTCCCGCGTCAACGCCCCGTCACGCCCGATCAGCAGGGCATTCAGGTCGAGCGCTGGTACGAAGACTACGAGACGGGAAAGCCGATCATCAGCGTGACGGAGGGCTCTCTGGTGCGCGTACGGCTGCGGATCGCGGTGCCGGCCGACCGCCAATTCGTCGCCCTCACCGATCCGTTGCCCGCGGGACTCGAGGCCGTGGACTTGAGTCTGCGCACGACCGGCCAGCTGCCCGGGCCCGGCGCCACCAAGCCCGAGACGCGGAGGGGAGAGGGGGGAGGCGAAGAGGGGGAGTCGGACTACTATCCGTGGGGCTGGTATTACGGCAGCTGGGATGCCGGCTGGTGGTCGCCGTTCGATCACAAGGAGCTGCGCGACGATCGCGTGGTGTACGTGGCCACGGTGCTCTGGACGGGACGCTACACGGCGACGTACGTCGCCCGCGCGACCACACCAGGCACGTTCGTGCGGCCGCCGGCACATGCCGAGGAGATGTACAACCCGGCGGTGCAGGGACGGAGTGATGGTGGCGTCTTCACCGTGACTCCTCGACCATGATGCGATTCCTCGTCGTTGCGATCGCTGGCCTGCTGCTGTGGGCCGGCATCTGGGTGGCGCTGCCGTTGCCGCCTGCGCTGACCTCGCCGCCCCGCGTGGCGAGCCTCACGCTCGAGGACCGCAACGGCCTGGTGTTGCGCAGCACGCGCGCGGGTGACGGCTCGTTGCAGCGCTGGCTCTCACTCTCGGAGATCGACCCCGATCTCCTGGAAGCGTTTGTCGCCGGGGAGGACCACCGCTTCTACGACCATCACGGCGTCGATGTGCGCGCCGTGGGACGCGCGATCAGGGAAAACCTGCGCGCCCGGCGGGTGCGTTCCGGCGCATCCACGATCACGATGCAGCTCGCGCGACTCTTGAGTCCGGGGGGAAGCCGCACGTGGCACGGCAAAGTGATCCAGGCCTTCTGGGCGCTGCGGCTGGAGGCGCATCTCTCCAAGCAGCAAATCCTCGAGCAGTACCTGAACCGCGTGCCGCTAGGGCAGGGCACCGTGGGGGTCGACGCGGCCGCCGCACTCTACTTCGATGCCTCGGCAGCGCGGCTCTCCCTGGGCCAGGCGGCGTTGCTCGCCGGGCTCGCAAGCGCCCCCTCGACCGACAACCCCTTTGTCGCTCCTGATCGCGCGCGCAGCCGGCGGGCGCTGGTGCTGAGCCGAATTGGTCGCTATGGCTACGCGACCGCCGACGCGCTCGATCGCGCCGGTCATGAGCCGCTTGTTGTCCCACGATCCACGCCGCCGTTTCTCGCGCCGCACTTCACGAGCCGGGTGCTGCAGTGGCTCGACACGGCGGCCACCGGGGGAACGTGGCGCACATCGCTCGATCTCCCGCTCCAAACCGCGCTCGAAGCCGAGGTCCGGAACACAGTCAACAGTCTTTCGGATCGCGGCGTGCGTGAGGCGGCGCTCGTCGTGATCGACAACGCCACGGGAGAGCTGCTCGCCTGGGTGGGGTCGCCCGACTTCTGGGCTGACTCGGCGGGCCAAGTGGACATGGTGGTCTCCCCGCGCCAACCAGGCTCCGCACTGAAGCCATTCTTGTACGGTCTGGCGTTCGACCGCGGCTACACACCGGCCTCGGTGTTGCCGGACGTGCCCCGCGCCTACGCGACATCCACCGGTCCCTACCAGCCGCGCAACTACGACCGGCGCTTCCACGGCCCCGTGCGCGCGCGGGAGGCGCTCGCGAGCTCGTACAACGTGCCCGCGGTCGACCTGGCCGACCAGGTCGGAGCCGCGAGCCTGCTGCGGGTCCTGCACGGCGCGGGATTCGGCTCGTTGACGCGCAGCGCCCAGTACTATGGCCTGGGGTTGGCCCTGGGGAACGGCGACGTCACGCTGCTCGAGCTCGCCAACGGTTACCGCGGCCTCGCCGGGGGCGGTGTGTGGCACGCGGTGGAGTGGCGTAACGTCGGTCCTGGTCAACGATCCGCGGAATATCGTCGTTTCGTATCAGCGGGATCTGCGGCCCTGGTGCTCGACATACTCGCGGACCCGACCGCCCGAATACCTGGCTTCGGTCTCGAAACGCCGTTCGACTTCCCGTTCCCCGCGGCGGTCAAGACGGGCACGAGTCATCACTTCACGGACAACTGGGCGGTGGGCGTCACCGGAGGGTTCACGGTGGCGGTCTGGGTCGGCAACTTCGACGGGCAGCCGATGCGGGGCGTCAGCGGCGTAACCGGCGCGGGGCCGCTGCTGCATCGGGCGATGCTCGTGACGGCGCGCCGCTACGCGCCGGGG
>WNEZ01002047.1_pt1 | contig 17117 bp, 10 predicted proteins | sample 5400521 | NCBI WGS metagenome assembly WNEZ01 (sample SAMN13153339, study PRJNA577476) | soil metagenome | isolation source: 120 cm saprolite under Douglas fir tree site 2 hole 1 replicate 1 | place: USA:California | collected 2015-04-18
TAGAACTGTGAGCTTTTACATGGGAAGGCGGTCAAGTCCGCCTTCCCGTTTTCTTTTGTAACTAAAGGAGGCTGGGTGCCCCAGGTCTCGCGGGTGCCCCAGGTCTCGCCGCCGTTGCGTGGGGTTTTTCCCATCCCGAATCTCTACCGCCTCAGTCTTCCAACCGACCGACCCTCCCCAAACAATCCCACTTCTCCCGATACTCCTCCCACCGAGGCTCTCGACTCTGAATATCCGGATAGAACCGCAAACTCTTAGCCCCAGCAAAAGCCCCAATCGGCAATTCGTGCACATGGAGCACCTCCCCACTCTTTGTCGGGGCGGACCAGCCCGCCGAAGCCCCTACAAATCCGCAGGAACTACTTTCTTCGCAGGTAAATCGCGCAGATAGGACCACCACACTCCAGCCGCGGAGCGGCGGCATATGTTAGCCCAGGGCGTAAGCCCTCAACCTCGGGGCGTAGATATAACGCAAGACAGCCCCGATAGCCAATCGGGGCTGTTTCAGAAACTTGGTACTGTACGCTGCTTGCCAGTTCCAATCATAGCGGGTGCCCCGTCCTTGTCCCTCCGCTTTTTGGAGGGACAGGGCGGGGGATTTTGACATTCATTCCCGATCTCGGAAACACATTTGGGTATGTTCACGCGTCACAGCGTACCCACTGGACTCAGGCGTATGTTGCGGACATGCCTTGGGGCTTGAAGCGGTTCCAGGAAGCGCGCTGTCTGCATTCCGTCACTTTCAGTTGCTACAACCGCGATCCCCTTCTCGGCACACCGGCTGCGCGGGACATCTTCGAGCAAACGCTGGAGCGAGTGCGGCGCTGGTACGGACTCTACGTATGCGGGTACGTCGTAATGCCGGAACATGTACACCTCCTGATCAGTGAACCGGAACGTAGAAAGCTCTCGGTCGCGCTGCAGATGCTTAAGCAGAATGTTGCACGCCAAATGCGCCTTCCGGATGTCGACGGTCTGTTCTGGTGCGAGCGTTACTACGATTTCAATGTATGGACTGAGAAGAAGCGGATCGAGAAGCTGCGGTACATCCATCGGAATCCGGTGGTGCGCGGGTTGGTTCGGAGTCCGGAGGAGTGGGTTTGGAGCAGTTTTCGCCACTATGTTTCGGGAGTGGAAGGGGTGGTTGAGATTGAGTCGCAGTGGACTGCCCGGAAACGGGAGTTGGATGGGTTGACGCCGCTCGTGGGCCCAAGTCAAAGTCCCCGCCCTGTCCCTCCAAAAAGCGGAGGGACAAGGACGGGGCACCCGCACAGCCGGCTTTCCTGAGTGCTCATTGCTTCACCCCCAGCTGCCAAAACAAAAACGAATAAACATCCGTAAACTCCTCGATCTGCTTGGTCACCGGCTTCCCTGCCCCGTGCCCCGCCTTGGTCTCAATCCTCAGCAAGATCGGACGCTCGTGGCTCGCCCCATTCTTCGCCTCGGCCTGCATCAGCGCCGCCATCTTCTTGGCGTGCATGGGGTCGACGCGCGTGTCGGTGTCCGCAGTCATAAACAAGATTGCGGGATACTCTGCACCCGCCTTCACGTGGTGATACGGCGAGTAGGCGTAGAGCCACTTGAACTGGTCGGGATTTTCCGCGCTGCCGTACTCGGGAATCCAGAGCTTGGCAATCTGGAAATTCTGGTAGTGCAGCATGTCGAGCAGCGGCACCTGGCAGACCACGGCGCGGAACAGGTCAGGACGCTGCGTGATCATGGCGCCCATGAGCAGTCCACCATTCGATCCGCCCTGTACGGCGAGATGATTCTTGTCGGTATATTCTTCCGCGATCAAATGCTCAGCCGCGCCGATCATGTCGTCGAACACGTTCTGTTTCTTGTCGAGCATGCCGGCGCGATGCCAGTCTTCGCCGAACTCGGCGCCGCCGCGCAGGTTGGCAACGGCGTAGACGCCGCCGTGTTCCATCCAGAGATACGCGGTGCGGCTGAACGTCGGCGTCAGGCTGATGTTGAAACCGCCGTAAGCCGTGAGCAGCGTGGGGTTGTGGCCGTTTTTCTGGAGTCCTTTCTTATGCACGACGAACATGGGCACGCGCGTGCCGTCTTTCGACTGATACCACTCCTGCTGCACCTCGTAGCCCGCAGGATCGATCGAAGGCGCGTCTACCTTGGCCCACTGCGAGGTCGATCCGTCCTTCAGGTCATAACGATAAATCGCGGGAGCAAACGTAAAAGACTGGAAGCCGTAGAAGGCTTCGTCGCGATCCCACTTGCCGCCGGACCCGAAGACGGTACCGATGGCAGGAAGCGCCACATCGCTGAGCTCTTTGCCATCGAGGTCGAAAATCTTGAGCTGCGATGTGGCATTCTGTTCATACTGCGTGAACAGCTTGCCTCCCCAGACCGCAGCGCCTTGCAACACCGCGTCAGTCTGAGGAATTAATTCCTTCCACGCCTCGCGTTCATAATTCCCCGCGTCGACGACGAAGACGCGGTAACGCGGAGCATCTTCATTGGTAGTAATAAAGAGGCGCCCGTTGTAAACCGACCCGCCGTAAAGAAAATTCTTTCCCGTAGTCACGCGCGTCGCCGGAGTACCGGCCTTCAAATCCATCAGGAACAGTTCCGACTTCGTCCAACCCTGCTCGACGCTGATCAACAGCCATCGCCCGTCGTTCGACAGGCTCACGTTCGGCCAGTCCTCCGCATCGCGCCCTTCCCCGAAGATTAAGGGATCCCCCGCCGGATCGCTGCCCAGTTCGTGATAGAAAACGTGCCGGTTGTACATCTCCTGCCCTTCCGCCACGTCGCCCTTTTTCGGATAGCGCGTGTAATAAAAGCCGGAGTTGTCATGCTTCCACGCGATGCTGGCCGCGCGCGTGCGCTCAATCGTGTCTGGCAGAAGGTTGCCCGTCTTGCTCTCAACGATGTGCAGCGTGCTCATCTCCGAGCCGCTCGGCGACGTCCCATACGCCAGATACTTGCCGTGCTCCGAAGGCTCATACCAGTCAAGTGCAATGGTCCCGTCCGCCGCGAGCGCGTTCGCATCCACGAGCACGCGGTCTTTGCCGTCATCTTTTCCGTTACCCCCGCCCTCGCGCAAATAAAGGACGGGCTGGTTCTGCATCCCTTCGCGGCGCGTGTAGAAGTAATACTTGCCCGCGATCTGCGGCGGAGTGATACTTCCAATGGACAGCAACTCCGTCAGCCGCTTGTGAATCGACGCGCGCCCCGGCAGCGGATCAAGCACCGTCCGGGTGTAAGCCATCTCCTCTTCCACCCACTTCTGCGTCTCCGGAGTCTTCCCATCCTCCAGCCACCGATAGTTGTCGATGATCTTTGTCCCATGCAGCGTTTCTGCAAGAGGCTTAACCGCCGCCACAGGAGGACCAGCCGGTGACTTGCTCGAAGACTTGAGGTCATCCGCGCCATACACCACAGCACCCAACAGCAAACAAAAAGCAAAAAAACAGATCAAACGCAGACCTCCCCACATAAACACCTCGATAACCCGTAAGCCTACCAGTTTTCAGACCCCAACCCAAGATGCTATGATGAGGTGAAACCGTCGTGCTCCCGCACGACCCCCAACACTCCTCAGTAGCTCAATGGCAGAGCATCCGGCTGTTAACCGGAGGGTTGTAGGTTCGAGTCCTACCTGAGGAGCCATTTCTTGGCGGGTTACTGAATAGGCACTTCCGGCTTTGGTATCCCTCCTTCGGTTTCAAATGGTGTGGATGCTCTCTTTCTCCAGACCTTGTTTTGATTTCCATTCAATTTGCAGAGTTTTTGCGGTACTGTAGGCTGCCCGCGGCCGGTGCTTGACTGGGGGCACACTGGCAGGGTGGCTCTCAATTCCAAACAGCGTTACGACGCAATTGTGGTGGGCGGTGGTCACAACGGACTGACTGCCGCCGCTTATCTGGCGCGTGTCGGAATGTCGACGCTTGTCCTCGAACGCCGGCATATCGTCGGCGGTTGTTGCGTGACGGAGGAAATTGCTCCCGGCTGCCGCGTGTCCACTACCTCTTATATTGCGAGCATGCTGCGCCCTGAAGTAATCAGCGATCTCAATCTGCCGAAGCATGGGCTTCGCATGGTGCCGTGCGATCCCGCAATTCAAGTCCCTTTTGCTGATGGGCAAGTGGTGCCATGGTGGGCGGATCGGGATCGTGCTGCCGCCGAGTTTCGCAAGATATCGTTCAAAGATGCCGAAACTTTTGTCCGCATGGACGATCAGCTGAAGAAATTGGCTCGTTACTTGCAGCCGTTCTTCCTGGAGCCGCCGCCCGAGATCGATACGCACAGCCTGCAAGGGTGGTCGGATCTGTTCCGGGTTGCCAGACGATTCCGCGCGATCTCCAACTCGGAAATTTCGCAGCTCATTTCCTTCTTGACCGGGAGTCTGGGCGACTTTCTGGATCGCCATTATGAATCCGATAAGATCAAGACCCTGTTCCTCGCTAACAACGTCTACGGCAAGCATGGCGGACCATTTCAACCGGGCACTGCGATCGGTCTGCTTTTTCATCTGCTGAGTGGCGGAGAACATGAGCTGCAGGGCTTCTACGGCCATGTAATGGGCGGGATGGGCGCTATCACTCAGGCGCTTTCAGCAGCGGCGCGACAATTCGGTGCAGAGATTCAGACTTCCGCTCCGGTGGCGCAGATTGATGTGCGGAACGGCCGGGCTCGCGGTGTGGTTCTTGACGATGGAACGGAGATTCGTTCCACTCTCGTGCTCTCAAACGCCGACCCTAAGCGGACGTTCCTGAAGATGATCCCAGCCGGCGAACTTCCCCAAGATTTTGTCCGTGCAGTGCGTGGTATCAAGATGGATGGCCCATGCGCGAAGGTAAATATTGTGCTGGCGGAGGAACCGCGCTTCACCGGAACTTCGGCAAACGCCACTCCATTGGAGCGTACCTTCTACACTTTGGTTTCGTCGCTTGAGTTTGCGGAGCGCTGCTATGCCATCTCCAGAACTGGAGAGATCCCAGAGGAACTCTGGGTGGATTGTGTAGTCTCGTCCAATGCGGACGCCTCCCTTGCCCCTGTGGGTAAGCACATTTTGACGTGCTTCGTGCAGTATGTGCCTTATCGCCTACGGGAGGGTACATGGGACGAAAAGCGCGAACTGCTGGGCGATCGCGTGGTGAAGAAAATTGCGGAGTATGCTCCCAATGTGCCGAGTACGATTGTGGCGCGACAAGTCCTAACCCCGCTTGACCTGGAGCGGACGTATGGTCTGACGGAAGGCAACATTTTCCATGGCGACTTGACGCTCGAACAATTGTTTTTCATGCGTCCTGTCCCGGGCTGGTCGCAGTACAGGACGCCAATCGCGGGACTGTATCTGTGCGGGGCGGGAGCGCATCCCGGCGGCGGCGTGACTGGGGCTCCAGGTCACAATGCGGCTCATCAGGTCTTGCGAGATGTGAAGAAGGGGCGCATTCACGGAGCTGACGCATGAACATCAAAAGTCACAAAAGGAGCGATGCGTGAAAAAGAAAGGTCTTTTGGAGCGGCTAAAGGAAGGGCCGGTACTCGGGGATGGCGGCTATCTTCTGGAGCTTGAAAAGCGCGGATGGGTTCGCGCGGGTCCGTTCACGCCCGAAGTGGCGCTCACATATCCCGACGCCCTTCGTGAACTGCACATTGAATTTCGTGAAGCAGGCGCCGACGTCCTGCAGGCGCTCACGTTCTATGCCAGTCGCGACAAGCTGGCAACCGTGGGCCTGGAGAATCGCCTGGAGGACTTGAATCGTGCCGCTGTCCGTATCGCTCGTGAGGTTGCGGGAGATAAATGCCTGGTGGCGGGCAATCTAAGTCTGACCTGGATGTACGAGCCCGACAGTCCGTCCGCCGCCGATCGCGTCCGCAGGACGTTCGATGAGCAGCTCGCGGTGCAGGTGGATGAGGGCATTGATTTCGTCATCGGGGAAACTTTTTCATGGCTGGGCGAAGGTCTGATTGCTGTCGAGCGGGCGAAGAAGACTGGGCTACCTGCCATGGTGACCATCTGCTTCGAGAACAAAGACGAGACTGCCGAGGGAAAGACAGCAGCCGATGCGGCGAAAGCCTTGTTCGATGCCGGCGCCGACGTCGTCGGGATGAATTGTTTGCGGCCGCCGGAACACATGCTGCCTGCCATGGAGCAGATGCGCCGGGCGGTGCCGGGCTATCTTGGATGTCAGCCCACTGCCTACCGCACGCCGAAGGAGAAGCCGGACTTCACCAGCTTGCCGGAATTTCCTCTTGCCCTCGACCCGCTGCAACTCACGCGCAAAGAAATGGCCGATTATTCGCTGCGAGCGCGCGAGATCGGAATCAACTACATCGGAGCTTGCTGCGGTGCCGTTGCCGTTCACATACGGGAGATGGCTCGCGTGTTGGGCAAGGTCCCCGAAGATTCACGATTGTGGATGAAGGGCGGTGAAAAGCCAATGTCGGCGTATGAATACTACGATCATGACAAGGTGGCCGGCGCGGTGAAAAAGTAGCTCCAGACGCAAGCAGGAATTCATCGAGTGAACAAACCACCGCCGCCTGAAAATCTGAGCCTCACCGGGCCGAGTATTTCTGTTGCCGAGGCGACCGATCCGCAACGGCCCCGGCGTGTACTCGGTTTCCGCGACCTGGTGCTTTTCTACGTGGTCACCGGCATCAGCCTGCGCTGGATTGCCACTGCAGCCGCCGCTGGCCCAAGTGCGATCGCAGTCTGGATCGGCGCCTGGCTCCTCTTCTATACGCCTCTCGCCCTCTCCGTAATCGAGCTCTCTTCGCGCTATCCCAACGAAGGCGGATTGTACGTTTGGAGCAAACACGCCTTTGGCGATTTTTCCGGATTCATGTCCGCCTGGACATACTGGACATGCAACCTGCCTTATTTCCCGACCGTTCTTTATTTTGCCGCCGGTAATGCGTTATTCATTTTTCCCCGCACCACGATGCATCTCTCATCCGACGCGACATACTACATAGTATTTTCCGTGCTCGCGCTGGCGCTGGTGGCAATCCTGAACATCATTGGCTTGGACGTTGGCACTTGGCTGCACAACCTGGGGGCGCTCGCCATGTGGGTGCCGGTGGCAATTATTGTTACCTTGGGCCTAATTGCATGGCATCGCTTCGGTGCCGCCACCTCCTTCGCCCCCAGCGCGCTGGTTCCCAGCTTCAGACTCAAGGACGTCCTCTTCTGGTCGGTGCTGATCTTTGCATTCGCCGGGAGCGAAGCCGCATCGTTTATGGGCGACGAAATCAAGAATCCACGACGATCCATTCCACTGGCGCTCTTTACCGCCGGCGCAACCGTCGTATTGTGTTACGTCCTTGGAACTGTAGCCGTCCTGCTCGCGCTGCCTCGATCGGAAGTGAGCAACTTGCAGGGCCTGATGCAGGCGATATCCAAAACGACACAACGAATTGGATTCAATGGCATTATTCCCGTCGCAGCGGTCCTGATCGTCCTCAGCAACCTGGGCGCCGCGGGAGCCTTTCTTGCCGCAGTCGCGCGCCTGCCTTTTGTGGCAGGCCTCGATCGTTTTCTGCCCCCGATTTTCGGGGCGCTGCATCCCCGCTGGCGAACGCCGTGGTTTGCTTTGTTGACGCAAGCCGTATTCGGAGTGGTCTTTATTGTTTTGGGGCAGGCGGGCACCAGCGTCAAAGGCGCGTACGACGTTCTGGTGAGCATGAGCGTGATTACCTATTTCATTCCGTTCCTCTATCTCTTCGCCGCCATGTTCAAACTGCAACGTGAGCCGGCTGGACCCGGCGTGATTCGCGTACCGGGCGGCAAGCCGGTCGCCTTGATGCTGGCTTCCGTGGGCTTCTGCACAACACTGCTGACTATCGTCTTGTCTGTGATTCCGGCCGCCGATGAGCCTAACAAAGTGCTGGCGTTCGTAAAGATCGTCGGATCAACCGGCATTGTGCTGCTCATCGGAGTGTTGCTGTATAGGCTCAGGAGGAAGTGGGTCATTGCGGAACCTTCAAGCGGAGCGCTGCATTCCTGACTGGAGTCCAGTGGTCGCTTGGAATACATCTTTCCGCCGTGTACCCAGTTTGGACCTTTGGCCCTCTTTCGGAGGCGTCATCCCGAAACCCGGCGCACTTCGGCCGGGTGAGGGATCTCGCGGGGGAATCCCGGGACGCTCGCCGGTCTGCGCGCGGGATCCTTCCCTCCGCCTGAAGAACGGCTGCGGTCAGGATGACGCCGGGAGGAAATGAAAGCATTTGAACCTCAAACTGCACCTACCCATCTTCCGATAGTGTTGCCAGGTAGCATCGCGGAAAACTATAAGCTTGGATTTTGTCCTTCGAGAGGACCAACATCCACTCAGCGCGGGCGCGTGGTAAGGCCGGCTTGTTTCCAGAGCTTGTCCCATTGCCAGATGCCGTACATGGCATTGTGGGCGCGGTAGCCGAGCTGGTGGGCCAGCATCAGAATCTGACCGCGATGGTGGGCCTCGTGCGCGAACATGTAGGCAAACATGGTCCCTCCGGCGGGCCATGTCGGCGCCCAACCGTCGCGAGAGAATTTTGCAACGCGGCGATTCGGAGTGGCCGAGAGAGCATCCGACAACATACGCAGGCACTGCGTGGCGCTTTTCTTGTGCGCGGCAGCAGCCTGCTTCATGGTGCAGCGGTGGGGATCGAGTGGCGGCGGACGCTTCAGATGCGGCGCGGACCTCTTCAGCCACTTAAGACGGGTGTTGTGCAGATGCGCGAAGATGGCCGCGATGGTCCGGCCATTGCCTTTTTGACCCGGCGGCAGGGCGCGCCACGCACGAGGGTCAAGATGGGAGAGGATGAGCTGGTTCATGGCGTCGTTGATTGCGTAGGTTTCCAGCAGGGTATCGCGAATCTCGGCAAGCGCCGCGTGGGATTGGACTGCCATAGAAACTCCGTCAACTTAACAAGAGCGGTGTTTCACTCCTCGGGTGCAGGTGCGGACGCCGGCGTTGCCGCCGGTCTCGGCTGACCTGCAACGATTGCCTGCCAGTTGAGCAGGGCGTTCCAAAGCAAACGCTGGTCGCCCAAGTTCATATCGCGGTGCATCGGATTGAAGTTGAAGCAGACTACGTGCCCCTTACCCACAGGCACGTCCAGAATTGCAGGCCGGCCGATCAGGTTCTCTTCTCCCCATGCCTGGCCGCTTTCGACGAACGGTTTTCCGTCGGTGTCACCCCATTCCATCACCATCCCGCTGCGGTCTTGGGGACCGTCCAGGCAGGTAGTGCAATAGGCCATGCGCAGCCAGTGACGCGGGATGTCATACAGCGGGAAGTTTTGCCGGAAGACGTAGGTGTGCGCGGGATAACCATATGCGATGGGATGGTCCGCGCGGTCGAAGGTGACCCGAACATGGGCGCCCGGAGTGCGCGTCGCTGCCTGCTGGGCCGCTGCTGCCGAGGCGGGGCCACCGCCCGCCGTGCTACGTGGAACGCCGCCGGAAGAGCGGCGGACAAATCGCACCAGTCCGCCTTCCAGCGCCAGCATGGACCCGCTGCCGAGAGTTACCATCAGCCCGCCGTCATCGATGAAACGTTGGATCTGCGCGAGTCCTTCATAGCCTATGCCTCCGGTAACGTCGTCGGATTCGGCGGGAGTGCCGAAGCTGGGCGTCTCAGCAGTCTTCTTGAAAGGCATCGGCGACCAGCGCTTCGGTAGGCCTTCAATCTGCTCCGCCAGCTCGAGATCCACATGTCCGTAAAGCAGGACGTCGATGCGCGCGCGGAGATTGCCCGCACGAATGTCCTCGTCGCGCAGATACGTGTAAGGAACTTTGCGCTGATCGAGCGAGTAACGTATCCACCCGATCGAATCAGTATCGGCCCACGGAACCCACACACCAATGCGCGGCGTTTTAGCTTTGTGGCGAGGCACGTCCGGTGGAGCGGAAACCTGGACAAAGTCGAGGCCCAGCTCCGCAGCGGTGGAGAGAATGGCGTCGTGCAATCCGGTTTGGCTGGCAAGAATCCACGATCCGGCGGGAAACTTCGTGCCGCCTTGCTCGAAGTCCCGTTCAGCGATTTGAATTTCGAAGTTAGCCAGGCGATAACGGGCGGCGAGAAACGCCTCTTGTCCGGTATCTTTCAGCAGATAAGTGGAACCCGCGCCGGTGACGCGTCCGGTTGGACGCGGAGGAGCTGTCAGCCGCGTCAGCGCAGCGTTGAGAACAGACGAGTCCGCAGTAGGTATTGCCTGAAGATGGTAATGAGCGGGAAGCTCCCACGAGACGTCATCGTAGGGCGCTTCTCCGTCTTTCGGATAGTGCTGCGGGGTGAGCAAATCGACAGCGTAGTTGCGGTACGGCTGATCGAGGCGAACCACGTAGGTTCCAGCCGGAAAGTTGCCTTCCTTCAGCTGAACGGCACTCTGCGCGCGGTCAACTTCGATTTGCTGGCCCACGAGGCGTGCTACGAGTTGGGCCACACGGGCTGGGTCACCCTGATCTTCGGGAATCAAAAACGCGTAGGGTGGCTGGGTCAGTCCCTTCTGCCAGGAATTCCATCCCTTTCTGTAGAAATTGCGCACCATTTCTTTTGGATGGTGGGCGGTTTCGTCCAGCGCTGCGAGCGCGGCAGTTTCCTGGTAGTTGAGATTGTCGCGAGCTGACCAGGTAACCTCTGCCGGTGGAGGAACCGGGCGGTACCATTCCATGGTTAAGTCGGATTTAGGAACTGACCGACGCTCAGTTTCCGCGCTGCCGTTGCCGAATGTTTCGTAGCCGCGTCCCATGCTGTTGTGATTCATGGCGACGGAATCGAGATAGAGGTCAGCAAATGCTTCGCCAAAATTCCACGTCGAAACGCCAGGCATCCCCATAGCCGTGAGTGCCTGCACTTCGTGAAAGCTGAGTTCAAGAAATTCAGCATAGGTAATCGGGTCAACGTTCGGGTTATAAGGCCCCGTGCCGTTCCACGTCATTAGCAGGGGCACACCCTCATGCAGGTCGTGCACCACGGTGGGGTGCCACTCATAAAACATACGGTGCACGGCCTTTGTGGTTTCGTGGGTTTGCTGATGGGTATCGCGGTTGATATCCACGAAGGTGTACTTCGACCAGTAGGGCGGCGACTGCCGGGGTAGAGCGGGCCGGTCAGTCTTGCCCTTGAGGTAGCGATAGAACCAGTCCACCATCTTGTCCCGGCCATCGGGATTGGAAATGGGATTGATCAGCACGACTACGTTTTCCCGGATTCGCTGGATCATCGGCTGCTCCGACGCAGCCAGCCGGTAGGCTAGTTCGATCATGGCTTCGGTTGACCCGGTCTCATCGGAATGCAGCGCAGCATTGAGGTAATAAATAGGACGGGAAGTCGGGATCAGCTTCTCGGCAGCCGCTTCGCTGGTACGGCGCGGATCCGCCAAAGCCGCGGTGGCGGCTTTCAGGCGATCGAGATCCCGGATACCAGCCTCGTCCGCGATGGCGAGCATAAGGATTTCGCGCCCCTCTTCACTATGCCCGATCGTGAAGACTCGAACGCGAGGGCTGGCAGCAGCCAGGGCGCGGGCGTAAGCGTAGGTTTTCTGCGTGCCCAATAGTTCTCCCGGAGCGCCCATGATCCGGCCCAGAAATTTCTCGGGAGAAGGAACCGTACTTGATTGGGGGACATAGGAGACCCAGGGTGAGACAAAATGTGGATCGGTCGTAGCCGCGGCAATTGCCTCGACAGAGCCGGGTTCGGGGACATCCGGGCTTTGCGCAATGGCCGGGAGCAGGAACAAGGCGAGCGAAGACATCCACACAATCGTGAGTCGGACCACGCGGCCTCCTGAAGTCGATTAAGGGCGAAGTTTAGCACGCAGTCTCAGGCTACGGCTTGGCACGCTGCTTTAGTGCCTCAGCCCGCGTCCGCTCGGTGGCGGCACTCTGCGAGTCTCCGAGCTCATCGAAGGCATCAGCAAGGAAGGCATGGGGCTCGAAGTTATCGGGTTCTGAACTTTCCGCCTGCTTTAAGTAAGGCAGTGCCTCGCCGGGATGATGTTGTAGCGTCAGAATGCGGCCCAGCAGCAGGTTGGCGCGGAAGTGCTGAGGATTGAGTTGAACCACAGCCAACAGCAGTTCGACTGCCTCAGGCACATGCTGGGTGCGGGCGTAAACCGAAGCCAGGGAGTATTGGGCGTCCGGCCATTTGGGACGCTTCTTCGCGACAAACTCGAAATACGGGACGGAGTCCCGCCAGGCTCCAGTTTCGAAAAGCGCGAGCCCCAATTCATATTGAGTTTGAACGGAATCGGGCAACTGTTCCACCGCTTTGCGCAGGGCCACGATGGCTTCGGAATAGCGCTTCACACGGGCGAGGGCAATTCCCAGCTGCATTTGTGCCGCGGTCACCAGGGGGCTGTCTTCGAGGACGCGCTTTAACAAGGGAATCGCCTCCTCATACCGTCCGTCTTCGACGGCAATCATCCCTTCCTGCAGGATGTTCGAGATTCCGATCTTGTCTTTTGGATCCGCACCCTGAAAGGGGTCTTGGAATTGACCGGCGGAATTGGAAGCAACATAGCCAAGAGCGGTGAGGTTTTCAGCTTGCTCCGAACTCAGTTTCGGCTGCGCCGTGCCCTCGTGATAGCTGGTGGTCTTGTCATGAAAGTCATTCAGTTGAGACTGCAAAGTATCGGTGACCGCGGGCAAGGATGCCGCCAGGTTGTGGGCTGCGCTCTTGTCCTGTGACTGGTCGTAAAGCTCGTGCCTGGGAGCGCGCACGAAAAGATACTTCCCAGTTCGTAGTGAACGCAACGCGCTCCAGCCAAATGCCCGATGGGGATAATCCGTCTCAGCGTATGCGGGCAGGTCGTCTGTTCCTTTCTGCACACCCTTCATTACCGGCACCAGCGACTCGCCCTGAAACGTCGGTGGCAAAGGCAGGCTCAGCATGGTGAGAAGCGTTGGAGCGACGTCTACCAGCCGCACTCGCGAGGGTACACGGCGGCGGGCGAGGAGTTCTCCCGGCAGCTTAAAAACCAGCGGTACCTGGATGGTCTCGTCGTAGAGAAAAATCCCGTGCATGCTTTCGCCATGAGCGCCCAGGGACTCGCCATGATCGGACATCATCACAATCAGAGTGCGATCGTACAACCCGCGCTGTCGCAGATAAGTGAACAGCTTGCCCAGCGAGGCGTCCGCATAGGCGATCTCGCCCTCGTAGGGATCCTTAAAACGCTTGTCGTAAGGAGCTGGCGGATCATACGGAGCGTGCGGGTCATATAAATGTACCCATACAAAGAAAGGCGGCTGGCGGTTCTTGTTCAGCCAGTTGATGGCGTGACCCACCACGTCCCCAGCGCGGCGCTCGACGGTCGCGTAACGGTCTTCGTCGCGATCGCGCTTGATGCGGAAACCGGCGTCAAAGAAATCAAAGCCGCGATCAAATCCGGGCGCCATACTGGCCTTCGGATCGAGGATGAGCGAGCCAATGAATGCGGCCGTGTGATAGCCGCTCTTTTTCAAGATCTCCGGCAAGTAAGGCAGCAAGGCAGGTAATGGATGCCCGAAATCGGTCACGGTGTGAAACTGTGGGTAGGTGCCGGTAAAAATCGTGGCATGCGAAACCGGCGTCAGCGGCGCCTGCGAATAGGCCCGTTCGAACACCACTCCCTGGCGGGCCAGCAAGTCCAGATTAGGCGTGAGCCCTTGAGTGTTGCCGAGAAACCCCATGCGGTCGGCGCGGGTAGTATCCACGGTGATGAAGACGATGTTGGGTGCCTCCGCGTGGACGCACAGACGGAGTCCTGGCAAGAGGAAAAAGAGTAGGAAGATTGAACGCCGCATAAACAAAAAGGGAGTTTACCATCGGTAAACTCCCGGATGCTGATTCACAATGAGCTCGGCGTCAGAAATCAATCGCGAGGCCGAACTGCATGTTGCGCTGCGCGCCGGTGCCGAGAACTGGATTCAGACCTATGCCGACATCAGGTGTGGCGAAGAGCGTGCCGAAAGAGCCACTTCTCTTGTTGCCGGTCGCATTGGCAAACATGGCGTGGTTTAACACGTTGAACACTTCCCACTTGAACTTGGCGGAAAAGCGCTCGGTGAACTTGAAACGTTTGAAAATACCCATGTCCAGTTGTGAGATTCCGGGCTGGCGCAGACTGTTGCGGCCTGCATTGCCAACAGTCCCGATCACCGGGAGCGAGAACGCCGATGTGTTAAAGAATTGTGCAGGATTGTGGAAGTTGTAAGCCAGCGAGCTGCCGTCATAGTTGACGTACGTCGTCTTCAGTCCCTGCCCGGAAGGATCGGAAACGGTGCAGGTGGGCGTGCAGGCCGGATCAGGATTGGTGGGGTCAATGCCCTTGCTCGAGTAGACCGTAAACGGACGCCCCTGTTGAGCCCGGAATATTGAGTTGATGCTCCAGCCATCTCCTATGAGCTTGTGAACACCGTGGGGCTTCGGGACGTCATAAACAACTGTGAAATTGATGTTCCACGGAGTGTCAAAATTGGACGGGGCATAGTTTTTAGACACGTTGTAAGGGTTCTGGTAGTTCGACAAGAAGTCGCCACCGCGGTTCGCTGAACCAGTGTCCCGCGACTTTGACCGAACATAATTGATTTGGCCCGTCAACCCATGCAAGTCTCGCACTTTATATGCCAACTGCAGACTGTTGTAATTCGAGTAGCCATCGTTGTTTAGCTGAAGAATGTGATTGTAGTCAGGGAACTGAGTACTGAATGGCTGTCTGCTGGAATCGCACGGCAAAGTACTGATAGGACACGCATTGAGGTCACGCCAGTTGAGCAAGTCGCGGCCCGCCGTACCGACAAAGGCAACGCTAAACGACATCTTGTGGGACAATTCCTGCTCAACCGTTACGTTGTAGGCGTGATTCATGGGCGTCCGGAAGTTGCGAATCACTTGCACAACGTTAAAAGGTGGCGGCGGAGTGGACGCGCTGGTCGCCCCAAAAATGTTCACTCCTGTCGCCATGCAAACATGATCCGGGCAAAGCGTATTACCCGTAAAGAGGGCCAAATTCTCGGTCGGTGTCGAAGTGATGTCCACCGGGAACTCGCCTTGGGCAACCTGGGTAAAGAACCCCGAACGAGTTCCACTCCACATGTTGAAATAGGTCTGCGGCGCGTGAATCGCTCCGAAATTCGGCAGGTCGTAATTTAACGAATAGCCCGAGCGAAGTACCGTTTTGCCGCTCTTGAAAATGTCCCAGGCGAAGCCAACTCGGGGACCGAAATTATTCTTATCTACTCCGTAGAGCGGCTGCTTCGACAGGCTGACAAATCCACCAGCATCTGCCTTGGGACTATCCGGCAGGAAGTTTGCGCCCAGGTGATCCCTCTCCCCCAACGCCCCCGCCACATCCCAGCGGACGCCCAACTCAAGTGTGAAATTGGGCTTGACCTTCCAGCTGTCCTGCACGTACAAACCTAGCGATTTCTGAAAGATATGGCGATTGGTAACGCCAAAGGATCTGGCAGCGTCATCTGCAACACCAAGTAATATTTCATTCAGAGCCGCCACGCGCGCGCTTTCAAAGTGGCGCGGGTCGTCAGCACCGTAGTAATAGTCGCCGTAGTTGCCGTGATAATAGAACGACAACGCGGTTCGGGATCGATCGCGCCGCGACTTGGTGTACGCATCCTGAAACTGGCCGCCCACCTTGATCGTGTGGTTCCCCTTAATCATGGTGAGATGTTCCTGCCAGTCATAAGACGCGTCCGGACGAGTGACGATGGGGTAGCCTTGAATTCCACCGACGACTGAGTATCCGGAGGCTCCAAAGTATCCAAGATAATAAAGAGCCGGCACGCCGAAGTTTTCGGTGTCCTGCGGACCGGCACCCAAGGGGCCAGTGTTTATGCCCAACGCGCTGGGATCGATGTTGTTGTTCACGCCGATGCGCTGGGAGAATCGCTGATAGCCGAAGCGGCTTTCCAGTACCTTGGTGGGGCTAATCGTCCAAGTGTAGTTGATGCCTGCCAGCTGCGCACGAGTGGGAGCTACGGAGTTCCACATGTTCGGGCTACTGGCTAAGGGCCCGGCCGATTGCGGTACGCCCGGCGCCGACGGCTGGCTCTGAAAGCTGTCGCCGAATAGGTACTTTACTGACACACGCTGCGACTGGCTAAAGACATAGTCGAACTTCACGTGGAAGTTGGTCACATCCAACGTGTTATTCGCCACAATGTTGACCTTGGTTCCGGGGCTAGGGGCCAGTGGGATAAACGAAAGCAAGTTGGAGCCCAAGGTGCTGGGGATGCCATCGTCCAAAGTGCCTACGATCTGATCCGGCCCCGGTCCGGGAACCCCATTGTTGATGCAAGTTGCTGGATTCGGATCGTTCACGCTGTTTGGGTTATTACCGGTCATTACGCATGCCATGGCATCGTCGATTTCTTTTTGTGCCGGCAACGTTACACGAGATGGGAACTGATCCTTGAGATGAAAGCCCTGAAACGACATGTACACGAACGCCTTATCCTTCTTGATAGGAAAGCCACCCGACGCGCCAAACTGGTTCAGACGAAACGGCGTGACTGAGGTAGCAAACCAGTTCCTGGCATCGAAGGCATCGGTGTGCCGGTCCCAGAAGACATTGCCGTGCAGTTGGTTGGTTCCGCTCTTCAGCCCGATATTGATAACCGACCCGCCCTTCACTCCGAACTCCACGCCAGGGTTCGATTGCACGTTGAATTCAGAAATCCCATCCAGCGGAATCAGAGCAGCGGCTGTTCCTGAGATCGCTGCCTGGCCAAGCGACGACTCGCCGTAATAGCGATCGTTGTTGGGAATACCGTCGACCGCGAAATTATTGGAGGTAGCCCGCTGGCCGTTGATGTTCAGGCTCTGAAAACCGCCGCCAGGGCTGCGCTGCACTCCGGGAACGCCGTCGAGAAGGTTGTTAAAATCGCCGCCGTTGTTGGGCAGGTCCGCTACCTCGCGGCCCACGAAGAGTGTGCTTAGCCGGTCTTCTGTCGACTCAACCAGGGGAGCTACGCCCTGAACTTCTACCGTCTCCGTCCTTGACCCTACTTGCAGAGAAAAGTTTGCCTGAGTCGTCAACGCAATATTCACGGTGGCCTGACGCTCCATGGTTTTAAATCCGGAAGCCACCACGGACAAGCGATATTCCCCAGGGTTGAGATTGACGATGCGAAAGAAACCGGTGTCGTTGGTGGTGGCAGT
>WNEZ01008121.1_pt1 | contig 17117 bp, 13 predicted proteins | sample 5400521 | NCBI WGS metagenome assembly WNEZ01 (sample SAMN13153339, study PRJNA577476) | soil metagenome | isolation source: 120 cm saprolite under Douglas fir tree site 2 hole 1 replicate 1 | place: USA:California | collected 2015-04-18
AATACTACGACATGCTGGCGGATTTTATTCGCAAACGGATAGCGGAGGGGCGATTCCGTGACGTGGACCCATTGCTCGCTGCACGAGGCTTCCTGGGCATGGTCATCTATCACTCCTGGGTGCAGGAGCTATTTGGGGGTAGACGTTTTCAGGACTTCAACGTCCAACAAGTAAGCCATACTCTGGCCAAAATCTGGCTTCAAGGCATGCTGGCTGAGACAAAGATTGCGCCCCCGAATCGCGTAACAAAATCCAAAAACGGAAGCAGTCGTAATCATTCCAGAGAGTAGGACATGCGGCTCGCATCTACAGCGACTAGGGTTCTTGATCGTTGGAGGCTCGCGTTTTTGGCGGCAGGTTCTCTTGGGCTGCTGACTTCTTGCACGGGCACGAAAGCCGCGCCGCCGGCGCCAACTGCCGTTCCGGTACTCGCGGCGACAGTAGAGCAGAAAAATGTTCCTCAACAGGTGCGCGCGATTGGCGCAGTCGAATCTTACTCGACGGTTTCCGTAAAAACGCAGATCACGGGCGAACTGACAGGTGTCTTTTTCAAGGAAGGTCAGGACGTCAAGAAGGGCCAGCTTCTTTTCACTCTCGACAAGCGGCCGTTCGGGGCAGACTTAAAGAAGGCCGAAGGCAACCTTTCCAAGGACCGGGCTCAGGCGGTCAACGCGCGGGTTCAGGCGCGCCGGTTCGACGCACTCTTCAAGGCGGGCGTTGTATCCAAGGAAGAGTATGACCAGATGCAATCGAATGCCGAAGCGCTCGAAGCCGCCGTAGCGTCCGATGAAGCCGCGGTCGAGAACGCGCGCGTGCAAGTTTTGTACTGTTCAATCTATTCACCGATCAACGGCCGCACCGGAAATCTGATCGTGCACCAAGGCAACATGATCAAGGCGAACGACAATCCACCCCTGGTGAATATTAATCAGGTCGAGCCCATCTACGTCACCTTCACTGTTCCGGAGCAGAACCTAGCGGAAATTAAGAGATACGCGAGCACGGGGAAGCTGCGGGTTGACGCTTATATTCCGAACGATACCCGCGGGCCGGCCGTGGGCACATTGAGCTTCATTGATAACGCGGTTGACCAGACTACGGGCACCATCAAGTTGAAGGGCGAATTCGCTAACGCCGACCGCCGGCTTTGGCCCGGCCAGTTTGTAAATGCCGTGCTGACGTTGCGCAACCAGCCAAATGCTATCGTGGTGCCGTCGCAGGCGGTGCAGAATGGGCAGCAGGGGCAGTTTGTTTTCGTCATCAAGAATGACATGACGGTCGAGGCGAGACCTATTGTGATCGGTCAGAGTGCTGATGGGCAGGCGATCGTGGAAAAAGGCCTTGCCCCCGGGGAACGCGTCGTCACGGATGGACAGTTGCGCCTGGTGCCGGGCAGCAAAGTACAAATCAAACAGGCGTCAATACCTTCTCAACCTTCCCAGAGCGAACGCTTGGAGCCACCGCCGACCTCATCGCGGCTTGAGTCCACTCAGGACGGGAATCGAATCCAGGAAGCGCAGTCATGAATATTGCCGAGCTATTTATTCGCCGGCCCATCATGACGACGCTGGTCATGCTGGCCATCCTGATGTTCGGCATCACGGCCTACCGTAGCTTGCCAGTGAGTGATTTGCCCAATGTGGATTTCCCCACCATCCAGGTGTCCGCAAGTCTGCCGGGCGCAACTCCAGACACTATGGCTTCTGCAGTGGCGATGCCTTTGGAAAAACAGTTCTCGACCATTGCGGGCCTGGACTCGATGACCTCTTCGAGCTCGCAGGGCTTCACCCAAATTACCCTACAGTTCAACTTGAGCCGCAGTCTCGACGCTGCCGCGCAAGACGTGAATTCCATGATTGCCAAGGCTGCGCGGGACCTGCCGCAAAACATGCCCAGCCCGCCTTCCTATCAGAAGGTGAACCCTGCCGATCAGCCAATTCTTTATCTGTCATTGAATTCGCCGACACTGCGGCTTTCAGACGTGGATGAGTACGCGGAGACGCTGATTGCGCAACGCGTGTCGATGGTTAGCGGTGTCGCTCAGGTCAGCGTATTCGGGGCGCAGAAATATGCCGTGCACATCAAGCTCAATCCCAGAGCCCTGGCCAGCAGACAAGTCGGCATTGATGAGGTCGAGTCGGCAATCCAGAGAGGGAACGTAAATCTTCCCACCGGGACTTTGTACGGCACACACCAGCAGTTTGTGGTGCAGGCGAACGGCCAGCTCAACAAAGCTGTGGATTATGGCCCGCTTATCGTGGCCTATCGGAACGGCGCGCCAGTGCGGGTCAATGATGTTGGCACCGCAGTGGATGGCGTTGAGATCGACAAAACTGCAAGCTGGTACTACGACACTAGTGGCGGATTGCGGCGGGCTATCGTTCTCGCGATCCAGCGCCAACCGGGAACCAACACAGTGGACGTGGTGGATTCGATAAAAAAGTTGTTGCCCACGTTCCGGATGCAAATGCCGCCTTCGGTGAACATGAGCATCCTCTACGACCGGTCGGTTTCGATTCGGTCGTCGGTCAATGACGTAAAGTTCACCCTATTCCTGGCGCTGGTTCTCGTCATTCTGGTTATTTTCCTGTTCCTCCGAAACCTTTCGGCCACTGCGATTCCCAGCCTGGCGCTGCCCATGTCGATTGTGGGTACCTTCGCGGTGATGTATCTGCTGGATTACTCGTTGGACAATCTATCGCTCATGGCGCTGACGCTCTCCGTGGGGTTCGTGGTCGATGACGCCATCGTGATGCTTGAGAACATTGTGCGTCACATGGAACTAGGTGAGCGACCGATGCAGGCCGCATTCAACGGCGCCAAAGAAATTGGCTTCACCATCGTCTCTATGACGCTGTCTCTGGCGGCGGTGTTCATCCCGGTGCTTTTCATGGGCGGTCTCGTGGGACGCCTGCTGCACGAGTTCGCTGTCACAATTAGTGTAGCCATTTTGGTTTCCGGCTTCGTCTCGCTGAGTCTCACGCCGATGTTATCTAGCCGGTTCCTGCGTCCTCCGCGCGAGGAAGGCCACGGGCGGATGTATACCGCGTTTGAGCGTTTCTTCGACGGCCTGCTGCGACTCTATGAGCGCACGCTGCAAGTGACGCTAAGGCATAAATTTGCCACCATGGCGATGTCTGGACTGGTGCTGGTCGGCACAGTGTATCTGTTCATGGTCATGCCGAAAGGATTCCTGCCCGACGAAGATCAGGGACAGATCTTCATCTTCACCGAAGGTCCGCAGGGCATCTCATTTGACAGCATGGTGCGGCACCAGACGGCTTTGAACAAGGTTGTCATGCAAGAGCCTTGGGTGGATTCCTACATGTCCACTGCGGCGGGAGGCAATGCCGGACGCATTTTCGTCCGTTTGAAACCTCGCAGTCAACGCAAGTCGGCGCAAGAACTGATCCAGGAATTGCGGCCCAAGCTGGCCTCAGTGCCCGGGATCATGGCATTTCCGCAGATGCTGCCACCGATCCGCATCGGCGGCAACCTGACTAAGAGCCAATACCAGTTCACGCTGCAGACACCAGACACCAAGGAGCTTTACAGCTACGCGCCGAAGCTGGAAAACAAACTGCGCAGCGATCCACAGTTGCGCAACATGCTGCAGGATGTCACCAGCGACCTCTACATTACTAATCCGCAGGTCAACGTAGAAATCGATCGGGATAAGGCATCGGCTCTGGGCGTCACCGCAGAACAAATTGAAGACGCGCTTTACACCGCTTACGGCCAGCGGCAGATCTCTACCATCTATGCCCCCAACAATGCATATCGTGTGATCACGGAGTTGGAGAGCCAGTACCAGATGGATCCGTCAGCACTGTCCATGCTGTATATCCGCTCTTCGAATGGGCAGAACGGGAATGGACAAAATGCGGCTGGACAACTGGTGCCCTTGAACGCAGTCGCGAAACTGACGCGAACAGTCGGGCCGCTCACCATTAATCACCTGGGACAATTGCCAGCGGTCACCCTGTCCTTCAATCTGCGGCCGGTAGTTGCGTTAGGCGATGCCGTGAATGCCGTGAACCGCATAGCGCGCGAGATGCTACCTGCCACAATCAGCACCAGCTTCCAAGGGACCGCGCAGGCCTTCCAGTCGTCTCTAAGCGGTCTGGGAGTGCTGCTGTTCATGGCGATTGCGGTTATCTATCTCGTGCTTGGCATCCTGTACGAGAGCTTCATTCATCCTTTAACGATTCTTTCGGGCCTGCCGTCCGCTGGGTTCGGTGCTTTGCTCACGCTGAAGCTGTTCCATTTGGAGCTGAACCTCTATGCATTCGTCGGGATCATCATGCTGGTGGGCATCGTCAAGAAGAACGCCATCATGATGATTGACGTGGCACTGGAGAAGCAGCGCGAGACAGGGGAGTCCGCAAGCGACGCCATTTATCAAGGTGCGCTGCTGCGTTTCCGCCCCATCATGATGACCACCATGGCGGCTCTGATGGGTACATTGCCGATTGCCTTGGGTTTCGGCGCCGGGGCGGAGTCGCGCCGTCCGCTGGGCCTGGCCGTGGTCGGCGGCTTGGTGTTCTCACAGCTTCTGACCCTGTACATCACTCCTGTTTTTTATATTTACATGGAATCCTTCCACAATTGGTTTAGAAGGAGGAGAAAGCCCGAGCGCGCCATTGAGGAACAATTCACTCGCGAACCTGCCCTTGTGGGGAAGTCAGGCAAGTAAGGTTTCCATAGCACATCGGGTATGGCCCGGTTAGTTGTGGGCCGACGTTTTGAACTTTACGCCATCGCAAACCGAAAACAATACCGGTGAAGCGAAGGCCACAATGCCTCCCCCCCAGCCAATGCGCGCGTTCCAGAAGACTAGCGCCCCTACTTGGTTTCGCCTCATCATTCCGTCAGTCTGGCACATACGCAGTGGCCAGCAAATTGTGCGCACACACGCCGCTCCGCTTAGCGATTCGTTTTCCTCAACCATGGGCTGGAAGCCGTGGTACGCATGGGAATGGCTGTACGATTTGGCGATCGGAATCATCTACAGCAGCGTTGGGTTGAATGGCGTGGTCTTCTTGAGTGCCTTGATCATCACGCTCACGTTCTCTTATCTTTTCCGTTTACTGCTTGTGCGTGGGGCGAGTCTACCAATTGCCGTGTTTCTTGTGTTGCTCTCTGCTTCGGCTTCGACCATTCACTTTCTTGCGCGGCCGCACATCGTGAGTTGGCTCCTGACCGCGATCTGGCTGCACCTCCTGGACTCTTGCGAAGCAGATTCGATTGCACGCGGCAGAATAAGATCAAGTGTCTTCTGGCTTCCGGCTCTGATGCTGCTCTGGGTGAATTTGCATGGCGGATTTTTGATGGGATTTGTTCTGCTCGGAATTTATCTGTTGGCTGCTGGAATACGATTTTTTTCGCAAGGGGATGGTGCGCAGCGAGAGTTGACGGGCAAGTGGGCGAAAACTCTAGGTGCGATAACCGGATTGTGCGCACTTGCGAGTTTCGCAAATCCGTACGGCTACAAGTTACACGTACACGTCTATCAATACCTGTCGAACCGATTTCTGATGGACCACATTGACGAATTCCTCTCGCCAAACTTTCACGGACTTCCTCAGAAATGCTTTGCGCTGCTCCTGCTGCTTTCGATGCTTACGCTGGCGATCAATCGCCGCCCCTCGCGCTCCAGTCACTTGCTCCTGGTCCTGTTCGCAGCCTATGCCGGACTGTATGCCTCACGAAATATCCCGATTGCCTCGATTCTGCTAGCCCTGGTCATTGCGCCGCTGCTTTCGCAAGCGATCGCTGAATTGGCGGCGCGCAATGAAGTCTCATCCGCACTCCGTCAATGTTCGTCACGCCTGCAGTCGTTCTCCGAGCGCGTGGGCAGCATGGAAATTCAGTTTCGGGGCCATCTCTGGCCAGCCATTGCTCTACTACTGGGATTTTGGGTTTGTTTACACCACGGATGGCTGGGCTCGCGCCAGATCATGGATGCGCAGTTCGACGCGAAGCGCTTTCCGGTGCAAGCCGCCGAGGTCTTAGTTCAGAAGCAAGTGCACGAACCGGTGTTCAGCCCTGATTTGTGGGGCGGATATCTGATCTACCGCCTGTATCCGCAATTGAAGGTTGTGGTCGACGACCGTCATGATCTATACGGGGAAGAGTTCTTAAAGGATTACTTGAAGACCATCCGCGTGGAAGCGGGCTGGGACAAGCTTCTGAACGAAAACCACGTGAACTGGATACTGATACCTGTGGGCTCCTCGCTATCGAGCATCCTGAAGGTAAAACCAGAGTGGAAGATCATCCACGTAGATGAAGTCGCGATTCTTTTTTACCGAGCCGGAGAACGTTAGCCATCGCGACCTCGCCCGCGATTTTCAATTCGACAATCGCAATCAAAATCGATAATTGCTTTTAGCGCGTGTCGATATTGAACCCCAGGATTGCGTGTACTTCCACCGGCTGATCGCTTCGCAGTACGGGCCGAAACTTCCAACTGGGTAGCGCGGCCAGAACCTTGGTCGTCATCTCGGAGGTTCCCGCCTCCAGCACCTGCACGTTTTTCAACGAGCCTGAACGGTCGAGAATGCACGCGATCACCAGTCGTGATTTGCTCAATCCGGCGGGCACGTCCGCACGCATCGCCTCAGGTGCAGTGAGATCTTCCGCATACGGATGGGCAGCGGAAGATGGATCGGCAAACTGCATGACAGCAGTACCGAGAGAAGTCGGAATGTAGATGGTGTAAACCTTGTCGCCTTTTAACGCGCCATAGAAATTGAACGCGCCTCCGGAACGTGAGGTCGCGACTACCGTAATGCCTGGCCCATGACGATCCTTGCCCGCCGAAGAACGCCCCGGAACACTCGGGTCAGCGCCGTTCGAGCCAAAGCTTGGCAACGTAATCGTGCTTCCACCACGCACGGAAACACCGGCCATTGCTGGTGATCCGTTGGTGCCGCTGCCTGCGCCCCCCGGGCCGGGATAGGGCGAGATGCCGCCGTGAGCGGTTGGATCTGATCCGCGTCCAATTCCTTCTTTGCCAGCGCCCGGGCCTTCACCCTGCAATCCGCTTCCCGAGCCATTCCCGCGACCAATGCCAGAGCCGCCACCAGATCCTCCCAACCCCGGCTTGTCTCCACCCCCTGGCGACATGGCCAGGGAGCCTGTTCCTCCGCTTCCTGGGACACCAACCTTGGAACCAGGTTTGCTGGAAAGAACAATTCCGGTGCCGCCGCCGCTTCCCCCTCCAGCACTGGGCGGCGCGACCACCGATCCGAGGTCCATAGGCCCGCCTGCTCCATTCCCCTTACTGCCGGGTCCTCGGCCAGAAACCGAAGTGCCTCCCCCAATTGTGGGAGGCGGCGGAATTACATTGGCACTGCCCAGCAGTCCGCCGACTGCTTGCTTGTCGAGTGAGCGCCCCACACCTTGAAGCAGGAGCTTGGCATTCAGATTGGAATCCCGCTCCGGTGCGGAGACTGGCGGAGGCACCACATCTGCACTGCGTACCACAGGAACGCGCAAGGCCGCCAGCTCTCGTTGTGCGTCGGTTGGGGCAGGCGGAATGACGCCAGCATTCAGTGCTGGCGTGGTAAGTACATTGTCACGAGAGATCTCAGGTGTCGGCGGGACCACTGCCACCTGCGGAAGTGCTGAAGTCGGCAGTGAACTCTTCAGACCCTCAGCAGGCGCCGGCCGCGGGATCGGCTTGATCGCGAGCAGATTGGCCACGGGCGAATCGGAGCGAGGCAGGTTGAGCTTGGGGGCATCCACTACTTTTTCGACGATGGAATTGCCGCGAGCCACACGAATGGTTTGGGTGCGGTGGTAAGCCTCCTGACCGCCCCCGCGTCCAGAGCGCCCTGACTGCGCTCCACCCGCGTCTTCCGTCCTGGGGAGTTCCTCCCCAGAAAAATAAATCACTTCATACTTGGCAAGGGGTGGTGGAGTAAAAGTCCGCATAGTCGCCAGTTTGCCCGGCAAGACAATCGCGGCCAGGACCAGCCCGGCTTCCAACAGCCATGCAAGCAATATGCCGGGATAGGGAAACAGATCGGTGCGCGCCTCTCCTGCCAAGCGCGCGGAAGAGCGCCCCAGAGCAGGCCGGATCGCGGAGACAAACTCCTTCCATGGTGACGACCATTCCACCAGCAGTTTGGGAGCATCATTCATACTGTCTTCGCGGTTCATTCGTCCGCCACACTGATTTCAATTTCGTCACCCACAACCGTGCCTGTGGCGCTCACCGTATTCCCAGGCAGCTCCAGGACCGATCTCGCCTGTATACGCACCGGCGCGATGCGCCATGGTTTCATATTCTCTTCCAAATGTAGGACCACCTTATTCCGGTCAAGATAGACTGCGTCAATAGGAAAGCGCATGGCGAACGTGTGAATGCCGCGGCATGGCACTATCCAGAGGCCGTGTCCGTTTCGAAAGCTCTGCGGATCGGCCGCCATCAGTCCGCGCAATCGCTTCCAGTACGTATCAGCCACTTCTAGTTCCGTCGCCAAATATGCATGGCGTGTGCGGTTGAGAGCATATCCATCGGAAACCGCGCCCGGCATGAAGATAGCTCCTGATCTTCGAAAACACTGGTCTTCGCTTGTCCACTACCGGCCTGTCACCGCCCCGCCTCGGGCATGAGCGTGCGAATGAGTTGGATGACTGCCGGTCCTAGAGTAACGAAGATAATGGAGGGCAGAACAAATATAACCAGGGGAGGGACCATCTTGATGGTAGTTTTGGCGGCCCTTTCTTCCGCCCGCTGGCGACGTTCCGTTCGCAGCGAGTCCGAGTGTATACGTAGGGCCTGTGCCACGCTGGTACCAAATCGATCCGTCTGCACCAGCGTGGCCACTAGAGAGCGAACGTCGTCAACCCCGGTGCGGACTGTCAAGTTGCGCAAGGCTTCTGCCCGAGGCTTGCCGGCGCGCATCTCAAGATTTACAAGATGAAATTCATCGCTCAGGTCAGGATGCGCGTGCTGCAGGTCTTCGCCAACCCGCATCATGGCCTGGTCCAGAGCGAGCCCGACCTCAACGCAGATGACGGTGAGATCCAGGGCATCGGGAAGCGCCAGCCGTATGCGCTGTTGACGGTTCTTGATCATGCGTTTCAAGGCAAAACGCGGGATGAAAAAGCCCAGAGCGGGAATGCCCAGCAGCAGCATGGGAGAATCGAACCCACTTCCCGATGCGACTACTCCCGCCAATCCCACTAACGCCAATAGGATACGGCTGCCGGAGTAATAAGTCAGATGGCGTGCCTCACGATAACCTGCCTGGATCAACCAAGCTCGGGTCTTGGATACTTCCGTAGCGGAAAGGGGCAAAGCCTTGCTGAGCGGGTCGAGTGCCTGCTCCAGGCGTTCCCTGATGGCGGGTTTTTGCTGCGACTGAGGCCGTTGCCAGCCTAAGGCCCGCAGACGCGAACCCAACACCGACGTTGGAGCCAGAGCCGCCGCCCCGAAAGAGAAAACCACCAGGGCCACGGTAACGAAAATTAGGACTGCCATTACAGATGCCATGCTCTACACCTGGATGCGAACAATCTTGCGAATCACAAAATATCCTATCGTCTGCAGTGTGATGCCGGCCACGATCAGGACGTGCCCGATTGGATCTCCAAATAACGGTTGGATGAATGCTGGGTTCATAATCATCATGACCGTGACAATCAACGGCGGCAGTCCCATCAACAGCATCATGGTCAGGCGGCCCTGCGCCGTGTAAACGCGGACTTGCCGCATTATCTTGAAACGCTCCCGGATTACATATGAGAGGTTATCCAAAATCTCAGCCAGGTTGCCGCCCGTCTCGCGCTGCAACATGACCGCCGTCACGAAGAATTTTACGTCCACCAGGGGCACCCGCTCCACAAGATTGAGCAGGGCATCGCGCACCGGTAGTCCGAATTTTTGCTCTTCGAAAAGCTTGCGGAACTCGCCCCCAATCGGCTCCGAAACCTCATCGGCAATCATCTCCAATGCAGTGGTGAACGCGTGTCCGGCGCGCACCGCCCGGGCCAGTGTATCGATGGCCTCCGGGAAGAGCTCCTCGAATTTTTCAAAACGTTTCGTGCGCCGGTATGAGGCGTAACCGTAGGGCAGGAAAAAACCCATGATGAGTCCTGCCCAGCCGAGGATCGGTCCGAGATTTGAGGCGCGATTCCAAATCAGAAGCACGACCCCTAAAACCACACCGCTGCCAGCGCACAGCAACAAGAAATTGCCCGCCTTGGCATCCAGGTTCGCTTGGGAGAGCAGCTTCTGGAGGTTCGAGATGCGCTCGGAACGCCGTAAAATGCTGTCCAGCGCCGGAATCTCGCTTAGCATCTCATCGCGCAGAAGGGCAAGTTCCTCGCTCGGCTGGCGCTCTGCTGCCTTTTGAACAGAGCTCAGCCTGTCCCGCATCAAGCGAGCCCGCGCGTTGCGCTCATCCAGCAGGGAACCGAGGACAAAAGCTGCCATCGTAACGACCACGAAAACCATTACCACGATCAGTCCCAACATCGTTTTACTCTCCTGGCAATCGTGCCAGCGTTAAACCTCCATGTGAGAATCAAACAGAGCGGGGCGCAACCGGCACCCGGAAAGCGCCAGGCGCTCCGCAAATCTCGGACGAATGCCCGTGGCCCGAAACTGGCCTCGCACCTTGCCGCTTTCGTCGATCCCGTGACGCTCAAATACGAAGATGTCCTGCATGGTGATGACATCGGTTTCCATGCCGGTGATTTCCGAGATGGCAATCAGCTTGCGTGCGCCGTCAGACATGCGCGCGATCTGGATTACGGCGTGGATCGCAGAAGCAATCTGGTGTCGCACAGCGCGTTCCGGAATATTGAGATTGGCCATGGAAACCATATTTTCCACACGGGCCAGCGCGTCGCGTTGCGAATTGGCGTGGACCGTGGTCAGGGAGCCCTCATGGCCCGTGTTCATGGCTTGCAACATGTCGAAGGCCTCTTCGCCACGCACCTCGCCCACCACGATTCGATCGGGACGCATACGCAGACTGTTGATCACCAACTGCCGCTGCCGCACAGCACCCTTTCCTTCGATGTTCGGAGGCCGAGTCTCAAGCCTCACTACGTGTTCCTGTTTAAGTTGCAGTTCGGCGGCATCTTCGATAGTGACGATGCGGTCGGAATTCGGAATATAACCGGAGAGCACGTTCAGCAGCGTGGTCTTACCGGCTCCGGTTCCTCCTGAGATCAGCAGGTTCAGACGCCCTTTGACCATGGCGGCGAGCAATTCCAGCATGGACTCGGTGAGCGTCTTGTTCTCCATCATGTGGCGAGCGGTGATCGTATCTCTTCCAAAGCGCCGGATCGACAGGCACGGACCATCAATCGCTAGCGGCGGAATGATCGCGTTCACACGCGACCCGTCGGCCAAGCGGGCATCCACCATGGGCGACGATTCATCCACTCTGCGTCCCACCCGAGAGACGATGCGGTCGATGATCTGCATCAAATGGGCGTCATCTTTAAAAGACAGCCCGGTGGGTTCCAGTTTGCCGCCACGCTCGATGTAGACACGGTCGAAGCGGTTCACCAGGATATCGGAAATGCTCGGGTCCTTGAGAAGAGGCTCGAGTGGCCCCAGACCAAATATTTCGTCGAGGATTTCGCGGGCCAGACGCTCCCGCTCGGCAAAACTCAGAGGCACTGCCTCGCCGTTTACCGAGTTACGGATCAGAATCAGCACTTCTTCCCGGGCAGTGTCGCTCGCAGTGCGACCCAATTTTTCCAGATCCAAACGGTCCAGGATCTTTCGATGCAAGTCAGCCTTGACCTGCTGATATGCAGAGCGTTCGAAGGTTTGTAGGTTCGGCATCTTCTCCTTACCGTCTCAAATTCCTAAACCGTCTTGAATAGTGACCAGGTCGAGCGTTTCACTTCATCGTCATTCTGCGTCAGAGCAGAGGCCAGCCCCGTAAACGAGCGCGCGATTTCGGTGTGGTTCTGCTGCATCAGCGGAATACCACGGTCGATAGCCGCGGAAACCGCAAAATACTGGTTTGGAATCTTCCACAGCAGTTTCGCGCCTGCCGCCGCTTCGGCATCGGCCTCGCTGAACCCCGCAATTTTGCGGAAGCGATTCAGCACCAATCGAACTCGCTCCCGCCCGCCGGTCTCGCCTAGGTATTGCAGGACGCGGGCTGAACTCCATAGCGAGGCCACATCGGTGTGCGCCACGAGCAACACAGTTTCCGAAAGATTGCAGACCAGCCGGGTGGCCCCATCCAAACGTGTGGACACGTCTGCAACCACGTAGCGGAAGTGGCTGACCAGCATGTCGAACAGCCGGGCAAAGTCCGTCGTGGAAGGCTCCACTGCCGCAGGCGTGCCGGAGCCCGCCAGCACTTGCAAGCCGCCCGCATGACGCGTCATAAAGCTCTCAAGCAGCGAGCTGTCCAGACGGTGCAGGTTGCGAATTGCATCCGCCACGCTGAACAAAGGCTTCAGATTGAGGTGGAGTGCAGTATGCCCGAGCGGCGCCAGGTCCACCAGTGCGGCATTGCTATGCGCCGACTGAAGGGCTAAAGCCAGATTGACTGCAACGGTAGTTGCTCCACTTCCTCCCTTGGCATTGATCACGGTGAATACCTTGCCGCGAGCACCCTCTCCCCGCAGCTGGCGCTGAGCGGCGGTGAGCCGCACGAAAGCTTCCAGCAAGTCCGTGGTTGTGGTCGGCCGCTCAATGAACTCGCGCGCGCCGGCACGCATGGTATTCACGATCACCTGCGGCTGCGACATGGTGCCGATGGCGAATATGGCGCATTGGGGCAAATCCTGATGAAGAAGTTCGATCGCGCGCACAGCCGGGGCGGCGTTCTCCATCGGAATATCCACCAGGATCACAGCCGGATTAGTGCTTTGAATCCTGCGCACCATGGGATCCGTCGCCGCCATAGGAAAGCTGGCCCAGTTATGAACGGTGCGCGCCACACTGGTTCCATCGACCAGGACCTGCAGCACGGCACGTTGCTCGCTATCTGTGGCGATTATGACGACCGAAAGTTCAGGCATGGGCCCTACTACTTACCCCAAAATGCTCTTACCCCAAGCAGGTCGAACTCGGCGCAAACTCGGGGCAGTCAGCTTTGCGCAACTTCGTCCCATTTTACTGCTTGCCTCCCGAAGGCTTCTTTCCGTCAAACTTGTCCTTGTCGAGGAGAGGTAGCGGATTTTTAGGCGGTGGTGGTGCTTGCGGGTTCGCCGAGATACGACGCGCCGTGCACAACACCATCAATTCCGCGTTGCTCTTCTGCGTGCTTTTACTCTTGAAGAAGTTGCCCAGAATGGGGATGTCTCCAAGTCCGGGAACCTTGTTCACAATGTTGGTCACGCGATTGTCCATCAGGCCCGCAATCACAAAACTCTGACCGTCCTGAAGTTCGAATTCTGTATCCGCCCGACGGGTGCTCGGAGCGGGTATCGTGAATCCTGAAATGGTCAGAGCGTTGGCAAAGTCGAGCGTGCTTACTTCCGGCACTACCCGTAAATGAATGTTGCCATTTGGCATGATCACGGGAGTGAACTTCAGCCGTACGCCGAACTCTTTGAATTGAATGCTTACCGCCGTGAAGCCGGCCCCGGGTTGCACAATCGGGAAGGGGAACTCACCGCCCGCGAGAAAGCTCGCCTCCTTGCCGTTAACCGCGATAAGGTTCGGCTCCGCCAGAATCTGAAGAAGATTCTTGGTCTGGAGAGCCTTGATAACCACACCTAAGTGAATGTCGGGCCGGAACAGAAAGATATTTAGCAGATCACCGACAGTGTCAGTGCTTGAGAATGGCACCGTTGCAGGCCCAGTGTGATCGAGAATACTTCCTCCGATCTTCGTACCCCCGAACTGCCCGGTTGTGACGTTACCGATCATATTCCCCGCGCCAGTGTTAAAGAGATTGACACCCAACTGTGACAGCGCGGATCGATCCACTTCGGCGAACTTCACTTCGAGCTGCACTTCCTGTGCACCCACCGGCCCGAAGGTCAGGACATTGACGACATTCTTTGAATAAGCATCGGCGATCAATTCGGCACGCTTCGCAGTATCCTCGGTCGAAACGTGTCCCGAAAGTACGATCGCAGACCGCGAGGGGGTAACGGTGATTTGTTCGTCGGGAAATATCCTTCTCTCTTCTTCCGCGGCAGCGCTTACGTCAACGTCCACTCTCAAATCGAAGCTGCGAGAGCGTTCGAGCTCATCCCAAATGAGCAGCGAAACTTCTCCCGGAGCGCGCCCGTGGACCAGAATCTGCGTGGGTGTAACCACAAGCGCGTCAGCCACATTCGGGTCAGTGACCGACACGCGCTTCAGACGCTCCGTGGTATTGATCAGCAGCGACTTGCCGACCATGACCCGCAACGGCGCCGAGCCCTGAGTCTCGCTCGGCGGGGGCAGCGCGGTGGTTGCGGCGCCCCCAGGCGTTTGGCTAGCCGTCTGGCTGGAAGGGACTGGCTGCTGCGGCTCTTGCTGAGCTGCAGGCGGGTTCTGGGCAGCAGATTGCGGTCCGGACTGGGCGATTGCGCTTGCCAATAAAAGAATCAGGCTTGCCGTCACCCCAGAAAGTAGGCGGGGAGCGTTCATCTGTGATTTTCTCTCCCAAGCGAGAAGCAATTCGATCTCGTGCACAATGCGGGCTGAGTTCTTAGACCTTCACTTTAAATTAATTTCTTTTCTATCGTTCCCGCGAATCACTTCAATGGTGATAGTTTCCGGCCGAGGCGGTACTACGACTGAGGCTTTCTTGACCCTGGGCCGGGGTGGCGGCGCGGGCGCTGTCAAATTGCGGTACAGCGCTCCCGTCTTCACGGAGACGAGGCCTTCCTGGCGGGTATCCAGAGGATTACGTAACGCCAACTGGATGCGGCCTTCGGTGCTGGCCAGGGTGAGTTTCTGCGCATCATCGGGGGAAACGAGCAAAGTAATCACCGGAGCCATTTGTGCTTCACCGGCCGCGTTGCGCTCAAGTCGCTGACCGGCGGCGATCACACCAACGTTCTCAAGGACGGTGGTTGTTTGATGCTCACCACTCCCCGGAGCGCCAGTCAGCAGCACATCCACTCGTGTTCCCGGCTGAACAAAGCCAGCTACCCCCACAACTTCATTCACCCGCACTGAAACTGCCCGCATACCCGGTGGAATCAGTCCTGGCAAGCCATAACCCGCGTTTTCCGCAGCCAGCTTGTTGGGCAGGACAAACTCACCTTTTCCGATCGGCAGAATGACGCCTCGTCCCAGTACTTGCCGTGGCTTGGCGTAGTAGCCCGGAGGTGCAATTGCAGCGGGGAATTTCAGCACCTTAATGTCCTTGTCTTCGACCTTGGCTCCCACTGCGATCTCGCCTGCGGCGACCACTACGTCCACACCGGGGTCGTTGTTACCCCTCTTAGCCTGCAGTTGGTTGTATACGGTGTAACTCACAAACGCTCCCAGCGCCAATGCCAGGAATCCGATAATTAATAGTCGAGTGCGATTCATCACTGCTCCTCAAGCCGTCAAATTGCCGTGCTCGGTCTCGCCGGTGCGCAGGTCGCAGCTTGAAATCCCATCAACACCCGCTCCCTTTCTTCCTCGCCTTGCGATGACGACAGCACTCCTTCTACACCAATGCAAAGGTGTGTGCACAGCCGATCACCGTAAATTTTTTGTAGTCGACAAAATTGGGCGATGCACAGGCCAGTGTTCGGGGGTTTTGGCCGCCTCGCGTGCCGCACTATCTTACGCCAGCCACGGGTCTGTTTGTCGATTGTCAACAAACGAACCCGGTCCTTGCCGGGGCGGGTGCTAATTATGAATCGAGCTGGCGACCGACGAGAACACGTTATTGGCATTGGACCCGATCAGCCGTATCGTACCCACCACAATGACCAGGATCACCGCGAGCATTACCGCATATTCCGCGATGTCCTGTCCTTCATCTTCCTGACAAAGTCTACGGAGAATATCTTTCATTTTCCTCCTCCCGTACGCACCAGGGGTCCTAGGCCCCGTTGTTCCGTGCAATTCTTGGCGCATTCCCGCTCATTGGGAACGAATCTTTTTTCTTTGTGAAGTCAACAGCTTGCAAGAGGAAAGTGATCCCCATGTGGAACTGCTCTATGTATCATAACCTGACGCCCTCCCGCTAGGGAGACAATTTGGTACACATTTTAGGCCAAGCGGGTCACCTTATATTGCACATAGGTGTATCGCACACAGGTGACGGCAAGCTGCTTGTGTAAATACGGAGAGGGTGCGGGCTTTCCATTCCAGGTTGAATCTCTGGAAATGGGGATGATACGGTCCACGCTCTCGACATTTACGAAGCAGACCATGGGCCGGGTGCGACGGCGCACCCCCACAAAGCAGTGCTCGATCACATTGGTGGTGCGCAACTTGCGCCGCAGGTGGGGAACGAAGGCGAAGAACGACGACCGGCAGGTCTTGCGCCAAGCGCCGTACCATGCTGGCGAAGGGCCGCCGCCAGCGCGCTTGGAAAGCACGGAAGGTGGCTTCGGCTCGTACTTTGCGGGGAGGCAATCTCTATGAAAACAAGCGGAATTAAACGCAACAACTTAGAGAGCAACGGATTGCAGTTTTAGCGATCTTAGGACATGGAAGGCAGTACAAACGGCAGGTGAATGGCAGGTGGAAAGCCGAGTCGAATTTCTTACGGAATCACAGATGAGCCAAGTGCAATTTGCTTTTCGAGATCAGCCCGATACTGGTCAAACTTGAACTCTTTCAGAATCCACTCAGCAGTTTGACGCTTCTGCACTGCGAACACTTCTCGCATTCTCATTAGATCAGTGTCGAGTTTCAGCCGCGAATCGAAGCAGTCAAAAAACGCCTTCTCAACCAGAGCACATGCCGTCAGTATCGTGGATAGAAACGAAGCCATTCTCACCGGCTTAGTTTCCAGATATTCATGCCTCCAACTCACATCCTTGTCGTCCACTTCAATGTTGTGCCTGAGAGCTAAGGCAGAGATCGTGGAATGAGTTCCTATTGAGGATCACATAATATACGGACACTAAAACAGCTCCGCTTGCTGCCAAAAGGCAGTTACCAAAGTCGGCCGCCGGCGCATGCGGCGCAGCGCCTGACGGGCATAACGGCTCAGTTGCCAGAACGTTTGCGGGCA
>WNEZ01003787.1_pt1 | contig 17116 bp, 20 predicted proteins | sample 5400521 | NCBI WGS metagenome assembly WNEZ01 (sample SAMN13153339, study PRJNA577476) | soil metagenome | isolation source: 120 cm saprolite under Douglas fir tree site 2 hole 1 replicate 1 | place: USA:California | collected 2015-04-18
CTTCTGAAGGTTTGCTCGAGGACGAAATTCGCATCGGGGACCGGTTACGCATTGGTACCGCGGAGTTCGCGGTCAGTCAACCGCGCATGCCATGTTTCAAGCTAGGCATCCGCTTCGATCGGGCTGACATGGTGAAGCGGTTTCTGCAGAGCGGGCGATCCGGCTTCTATTTGAGTGTATCGCAGGAAGGCGAGGTGACCGCCGGCGACACAGTGACGATCATTGCGCGCGACGAGCACGCCGTTTCAGTCGCGGACGTCGTCTCACTTTACGTCGCGGATGGCGCGAACCAGGATTTGCTGCGCCGCGCCAGCAAATTGCCGGCACTTCCCGAAAGCTGGCGGGACTATTTTCGGCAGCGCCTATGGGAGCCGGATGCTGAACGCAATTGAGACAAGGGACGAAGCCCACCCACAGGAACGAAGCGGGGCTACTGGACAACCGCAATCAAGATAGTCGCGGCGAGCTCCAATGGGCCGTTCCCGCGACCGCGCTTGAACAACCAAGCATACTGCGACCGGCTCCATCCTTTAGGGCCCGCGGAGTACTCGTCGACGAGAGCCGTCCACACATCTCCTCGCAGTGACACCCGCCGGCCTTGAGTATCACGAGTGTTCTTTAGACCCTCTGGTTGTCCGCGGATTGGAAGACCGACAGTCAGATAATACTCGGGTTTCTTGGGGCAGCCCGCATGCACATCGGCGCGTTTCGAGCGCGCGGCTGAACTCGATCCACGCGGAGGAGGTGGTAGCGGCACACCAGCTCCCGCGCACTGCGGATATGAGACAGGACGTCCCGCCGTTACGTCGCTCGATTTCAGAATTTGTTTTCGATTTTCGACCAGCTGCTCTATCGCTGACTCACCCGCCCGCGCGAAACTGAGGGTGGGGTCGATCCCCTGCACACCGGCGAAGACTTCGGGATACCCCGAAGGTGTCCCGTAAGGGCGCGGGTCGTATCGCAACGGTTCAAGATGATTCGGGTAGTCGTCGTCGCCCCCCGCGAGCTGAGCGCGCACGACGGCGGCGAACAGCTCTGAATCGGCGCGTATCATGGTGAGCTCCTCTTCGGGGGAGGCCGTTCGCGCCGCTGTGGGGTCGTCCAGCACAGGCCGTGGTTTCGGCGCTGGGCCCGACGCGCAACCAGCGATCGCGACCAGGCAGGAAATCCACGCTAGGCCGACGAGGGTCTGACGTTGAATAGCTCTCATTCCGCTCCGCCGATTGCACAAACGATGCCTCGACAAATCTCGCCTGAATTCAAGATGGGCGGACGAGATTCCGACCGGTTTCGATGATATTTTTCTGACTTCCAGAAAGAGGCGGAGATTTGCCCAAATCCAAGGTCGCGAAGGCCACGAAAGATCGTAAACCCAAATCAACGAAGGTCTTCGACCCGCTGGCCAAGCGGTCGGCGCCCTCAGACATGCCGCCGGAGAAATTCCGCGCGATTGGCCACACGCTCATCGATTCCATCGCAGATTTTCTGGCTGACTTGCCGGAGGCGCCAACGGCATCGCCCCTCCTTCCCGATGCAATGCGGGCCAGGCTCGGCAAACGCGAGATGCCCGAGAAGGGCGCAGACATTGCGCCCATCCTCGAAAAGTTCAGTCGGGTCTTCTTCGAGCACTCGACCCACAACGGCAGTCCGCGCTTCTTCGGCTACATCACTTCTTCGGCGGCGCCAATCAGCGCCCTGGCAGATCTTCTCGCCGCTTCCGTCAATCCCAACTGCGGTGCGTGGGCCCTCTCACCCATAGCAACGGAAATCGAGAACGAGTCCATCCACTGGCTCGCGCAGTTCATGGGACTGCCGGGCAAGTGGGATGGTGTGCTGGTGAGCGGTGGGAACATGGCGAACATCGTCGGCTTCTTCGTCGCGCGGAGGGCGAAGGCGACGTGGGACATTCGCGCGAAGGGCGTTGCTGACCCCGAGAGCCGGCGCCTCGTTCTTTACGGGTCGACCGAGATGCACACGTGGATCAACAAGGCGGCCGACATGGCTGGTCTGGGCACCTCGGCGGTTCGCTGGATCGCGACCGACGACGAGCTTCGCATGCGCCCGGATGAACTGCGCAAGCAAATCGCAGCGGATCGCGCCGCTGGTCTTCACCCGTTTCTCGTCGTCGGGACAGCCGGTACCGTCGGCACGGGCGTGACCGACCCGCTTCCCGAAATTGCGAAGATCTGCAATGAGTTCGATCTCTGGTTTCACGTCGACGGCGCGTACGGAGCGCCTGCCGTCGCTCTCGACGACGCGAGCGCAGATCTCAAAGGGTTGCGATTGGCGGACTCGATCGCGATCGATCCCCACAAATGGCTGTACAGCTCGATCGAAGCGGGATGTCTTCTGACGCGCCACCCCGACGCGCTCCGCGATGCGTTCGCCTTCAAGCCTTCCTACTACCAGTTCGACGACAACGAGGGGCAGGAGGTGAAGAACTACTTCGAGTACGGCCCGCAGAATACGCGCGGCTTCCGGGCGCTCAAGATCTGGCTCGGATTTCAGCAGGCCGGCGCGAGCGGCTACAGGCGGATGATAGCGGATGACATCGAGCTCGCTCATCGGCTGCACGAGTTCATCGGCAAGCAGGAGCTGCTCGAGCAAGGAACTGTCTCGCTGAGCATCGCCACTTTCAGATTCGTGCCCGCCGATTTACGCCGCCGTTCCCGTGGCGACAAGGCCGTCACGGACTATCTGAATGAGCTGAATGCGCGGATTGCCACCGCGCTTCGGCTCAGTGGCCGCGCCTTCGTTTCGAACGCGCATATCGAAGACAGGTACCTGCTGCGCGCGTGCATCGTGAATTTCCGGACTACTCTGGCCGATGTTAAAGCATTACCGGAGGCGATCGTTGAGCTCGGTCGCGATCTCGACGAGCGGATCAGGCCGCGAGAACTTCGACGTACACACGCATGAAGGTCATTCTTCCCAGGCGAGGAGAATCTTTCGGGCAACCTTGAGGGGACCGTTGGGTGTATCGCGCGTGAGGAGATTCGCGTTGAGAAACCAGTTCTGGCCTTCCGGCCCGGCGTATCTCGAACCGACGATCACGGTCCAGATCACACCTGTGAGCGGCGTCTTGTCTCGATCGGTTTTCTTCAATCCTTCCGGCTCCCCAGGGACTGGACGCGACACCGTCACGTAGCTGGTTCCGGACTTGGGGCAACCCGAGCGCAACTCGAAGAAGCCGGGTCTCGGTGGATCTCCGGGCGGTGGAGGTGGCGGCGGAGGAGCTAACGATCCTCCACATCTTGGATATCGCGTCGGCTGTCCCTCTGGGATTTTCAAAGCTGCGAGAACTCGCTTTCGGTTCTCGATGATCAGGCGAATCGTTGTGGAGTCACTCACGAGAACCGGTGGATCGACGCCGGCTCCCGTCGACCCTCCTGCCACGGATTGGAAGGACGGCGTTCCCGCGGCGGGATCTGGATTCACGCGGACTTCGGTAAATGTCGTATCCGTCTTTCGCCGTACGAATTGAGAGGCAATCGCCGCGAACGCAGCCGAGTCCGCGCGAATTGCAGCTATCTGATTCGCGGAGAGGTTGGGTCGCCGGGAAAACGTCGCGCAAGCCGACATCACGGCAATCGCTCCGGCCGCAAGAAGCCATCGGGACATTCGCGGAATGATTTTCACGTTCGACGAATCGATGCAGGATTGAGGCCTCACTCGTTCGCGAGCCGATCGTAGATTAGGACGGATGTACTCGACGTGCCTCTTCTGCCACTGACTGAGATGAAGGGACATTGACCAGAGACGGCACCCGCACTTCGCACTACGACTTCGAGCTCCCCGCCGACCGCATCGCGCAGCAGCCCACCGCGCGGCGCGGGGACAGCAGGCTCATGGTCGTCAATCGCTCGACCGGTGAGATCTCGCACAAGCAGTTCAGCGATCTCGAGCAGCTCATTCCCCCCGGCGATGCGATCGTGCTCAACACCACGCGCGTGTTTCGCGCTCGACTCCTCGGCGTTCGCGAGAATGGAACTCCGGCGGAAGTTTTGTTGCTGCGACCGCTCGCCGATTCGACGTGGGAGGCGATGGTGCATCCCGGCGGCAAGCTCAAGCCAGGGCGAACAGATCGTGTCGACCACCGAGCGCCGCACTCGAGTCGTGAAGCTGAGCACTTCGCTGCCGATCGAGCAGGCAATCGAGAAGTACGGACACGTGCCCCTTCCTCCTTACATCACGCGCGCCGACCTGCCGGCCGACGCCGAGCGATACCAGACGGTGTACGCGAACGAGAGTGGGTCGGTGGCGGCGCCAACGGCGGGACTCCATTTCACGCCCGAGATGCTCGACGCGCTCGCGGCCAAGGGAGTAAAGCGCGCAGATCTGCTTCTTCATGTGGGCGCTGGCACATTCAAGCCGGTCGAGGTGGAGCACCCCGCCGATCACGTCATGCACGAGGAGTCGTACACGCTCCCCGCGCGCACCGCAGAAATCCTGAACGAGACGCGAGCGAGTGGCGGAAAGATCTGGGCGGTCGGCACGACCAGCGTCCGCACTCTCGAGAGCGCGATCGGCGATGATGGGATCTTTCAGGAAAAATCGGCTGACACCCGCATCTTCATCCGGCCACCGTACGAGTTCCGCGCCGTCGACCGGCTCATCACGAACTTTCACCTCCCGCGGTCGACGCTCATCATGCTCGTCGCGGCGTTCGCGGGTTATGACCTCACCATGCGCGCTTATCAGGAGGCAGTCGCCGAGCGGTACAGGCTCTATTCGTATGGCGACGCCATGGCCATCCTGTAAGGATTCTGAAGGAAGACGGGTACTAACAAAGGAGTGGTAACTATTGCGGTGAGGCCGGACCCTGCGGCCTTCTCGCCGTGACGGGAACAATCGATGGAATAGCAGTGCACCTCGATCTCACCTTCAATGAACAAGTGCCATGGGCCGGGCACGCGATGATCGAGCATTTCGACGGACAGTTTACTTCGGCCAGCGTACTTGCGGGATCGATTACTACTGACGTGACTGTCAGGTAACGGGGCCGACCAGTTACCATCGCGTCAACTAATTCCCTTTTGTGCCTACAAACAAAAATCAACTGCGAGAAGAGCTAGGTGGTTGGTGCGAGGTGCTAGGTATGAGGTTGGAGGTAGAAGCGCTATGTGGTGCGCGTTACCTCCTGCGTCGCACCTAGTACCTCGATCCTTCAACCTAGCTCTTCTCGCAGTTGGTTTTTTTTAGAGCTTCACCTTCCCCTCGACCGTCCCGCTGTCCATCGTGCCGACAATCCAGTTGCCCGAAAGTTGTGGCCCGCGGTGCTGGAGGTGGACCGTGATCGGCGCTTGGGGTCTGTTGAGAGTCAGCACGAGATCGGTGCCGTTGACCGCGACGTCCATCGCAACCGGATCGGGATTGTCCAACTGCACCAACGTCGCGGAGAGCTTTCCGGCGACCTCAGCGATGGTGAGGCTGGCGATTATCATCGAGCCTCCCGTTGGGATCACGAGATCGTAGCCGCCAACCGGTTTCGCGCTCCACGGTTCCGCCGGACCGATCGGCTTGCCATTCAAGAGGACGACCGAAGCGGGCGCCACTGCCGCCGTCGCGGACGCGACCTGCGATCCAGCCTGGGCGGAGGCCGTTCGAGCGGCAACCGCCGCTACCGCGCCGCAAAACAAAACCGCCGAAATCGATCTCATCGGATCTCCAGGGAAGGCTGCGAAGTGAATTTGAGCGGGCGTTTGATCGATGCAAGTAGGCCCTGATCCACCTCTACGCCCGCCCGGGCTATCCGGTTTCGGCTACGCGTCCGGGAAATCCGCCTCCACCGTCGTCTTCTCCCAGGCGTCGAAGTCCTTCTTCAGCATGTCGAGCTTGCCCCGCGCTCCCTTGAGTGCCGCTTTTCCGAGCAGCAGCCTCAACGGCGGATTGGGCGATTCCACGGCGGTGATGATCGCCGCCGCCGCGCGCACCGGATCGCCCGGCTGCTTGCCGCTGTAGCCGCGAATATTCTCCAGATTCTGGCCGGCTGTCTCCGCGTAATCGGCGATGCGCGTCTTGCTCTCGGCCGCCGAGCGTCCAGCCCAATCAGTACGGAATCCACTGGGCTCGACGATGGTGACCTTGATGCCGAGCGGTGCTACCTCGAGCGCGAGCGACTCGGAGAATCCTTCGACCGCGTATTTGGTCGCGTGGTAATAGGCGAGCGTCGGGAAGCTTCTCAATCCGCCGATCGAAGAGATGTTCACAATGTGTCCCTTGCGGCGCTTCCGCATCCCGGGCAGCACCGCGCGCGTCATGCGCGACAGCCCGAAGAAGTTGATCTCGAACATCCGACGGACTTCCGCCTCGTCGCTCTCCTCGACCGCACCGAAATATCCGATGCCAGCATTGTTCACGAGCACGTCGATCCCGCCGAAATGCTGCTCGGCGCTCTTCACCGACGCGTCGACCTCGACCGGATTGGTCACGTCGAGCTGGAGCACCAGGGCGAGGTCTCCCCTTCCTGACGCGATGTCCTCGACCTTGGCGGGATCGCGGGCGGTGACGACGGTGCGGAATCCTCGATCGAGCGTCTGCTTCGCCAGCTCACGCCCGAAGCCGGTCGAGCAGCCAGTGATGAACCAGACTTTGTCCGTCGTCGATGAGTTGGTGTCGGCCTGTGTTGCCATGTTGGTAGTCGGTGAAGGTCTGATTTGAAATTAAGCGGAGCCCGCGCGGAGCCAATGGCCGGCCCGCCGACAGCCCCCGGGAGGTCGTCCTCAGTTGCAGTTTCGCAAGTTTGTCGCAACACGCGCGAGGAGCGCTGGAGGGATATTAGGTTCAGGAACGATGAGCTTCTCCTTCCAGATCGAGGGCACCGCCGGCGCCGCACGGGCCGGCATTTTTTCGACTCCCCACGGACCCGTTGAAACGCCGGCATTCATGCCGGTCGGGACTCTGGCGACGGTGAAGGCGCTCGATCCCGAGGATCTCGTCCGAATGGGCGCCTCAATGATCCTCGGCAACGCGTACCACCTGCACCTCCGCCCCGGCGACGACGTCGTGCGAGAGATGGGCGGACTCCACCGCTTCATGCAGTGGGACGGCCCGATCCTTACCGACTCGGGCGGATTTCAGGTCTTTTCTCTCGAGGGCCTTCGCACCATCGACGAGGAAGGCGTGGAGTTCCAGTCCCACATCGACGGCTCGCGGCGATTCTTCACGCCCGAGATCGTGATGCAGATTGAGCGCAACCTGGGCGCCGACGTCATCATGCAGTTCGACCACGTTATCCCGGGCCAATCCGACGAAGCCACCGCGCGGGACGCGAGTGAGCGAAGCGTCCGCTGGCTCGCACGCTGCCTGGCCGAGGTCCAACGATTGGAGAGGACTCAGCCATTGGAGGACCCGCCGCGTGAGGAATTCCCGGGTGACAATCCGCGGAATCAGCAGGCGCTCTTCCCCATAGTGCAGGGCGGAATCCATGCGAATCTGCGCCGGGAGGCGGCCGACGCCATACGAACGATGCATGATTGGGCAGGCTTCGGCGTGGGGGGTCTGTCAGTCGGTGAGGACAAGGACGCGATGTACGAGATGATCGAGGTCGTGGAGGAGGCCCTTCCGAAAACGCATCCCCGTTATCTGATGGGCGTAGGTTTCCCCGAGGACCTGATCGAAGCGATTCGCCGAGGGGTGGACCTGGTTGACTGCGTGGCGCCAACAAGGATGGGGAGGAATGGCGCAGTCTTCACGAGAGACGGGCGGCTGAACATCAAGCGCACCGAATTTCGCACGGATCCCAGGCCACTCGACCCGGATTGCGACTGCTCCGCCTGCACACGATTCAGCAGGGCCTACCTCCGCCACCTTTTCGCCTCGGACGAGATACTCGGGCTCCGCCTCCTCTCCCTTCACAATGTACATTTCCTGCTGTCGCTCGCGCGCTCGGCGCGACAGTCGATACTGAGGGGCGATCTCGAGCAGTGGTCGCGCGATTGGCTCGCGCGCTACCGCACGACGTCACCCCTCGCCGTCTAGGACTTTTCGCAACCACTCCCGATTTTCACCTATGGCAAGCAATCCAATTCTCGGCTCCATTTTCATGTATGGAGCGATCTTCGCGATCTTCTACTTCATTCTCATCCGGCCACAGGCTACTCAGCGCAAGAAGCACGACGAGCTGGTGCGCAATCTCAAGAAGGGCGATGAGATCGTCACCAACGGCGGGCTCGTCGGCGAAGTGGTGTTCATAAAGGAGAAGGGCGGCGATGACAAGTCCGGCGGCATGGACGACCGCGTCACGATCAAGTCGGGCGACACTCGCGTCATCATCGAGCGTGGACGCATCGCGAAAATCAACAGGCCGGCATCGGCCTCCAACGTGACCGCCGGGTGAGTATTCTCGACATACGGGTCCTGGGCGACCCGGTTCTTCGCAGGCCGACAACGGAGGTCATCGAGGTCACGGACGAGTTGCGCAAGCTCATCGCCAACATGTTCGAGACCATGTATGCCGCCGAGGGCATCGGCCTCGCCGGACCACAGGTGGGGCGAAATGAGAGAGTGGCGGTCGTTGACGTCGAGGGCAGCACATTCACCCTCATCAATCCCAGGATCATCTCCACACAGGGCATCAGGAAGGAAAAGGCGGAGGAGGGCTGTCTTTCAATTCCCGACATCTACGGCGATGTCGAGCGGCAGTTCACGGTAACGATTCGAGCGATCGACGAGGACGGAAATGAGTACGAGGCCACCGGCTCCGACCTTCTTGGGCGCTGCTTCCAGCACGAGATCGATCACCTCGATGGGAAGTTGTTCATCGACTATCTGAGCCCCCTGAAGCGCAAGGCCGCGATGGCGACCTGGGAGAAGGCGAAGGGGAAATATCCCGGCTACATCAGGAGGGTCCGCACCGAAGTGAAGGGCGAGCACCATCGCGAGACGGAGATGTAGGTGCGCGTCGCATTCTGGGGAACGCCAGAGTTCGCCGCACCGGCTTTACGCGCACTGGTCGGGGAAGGATTCGAGGTCGTAGGTGTCGTCACGCAGCCCGATAAGCCACAGGGCAGATCACGAGAGATAATTCCGTCGCCGGTGAAGCAGATCGCCATCGACGAAGAGATTCCACTGTTCCAGCCGAAGAACGCGCGCGACCCAGAGCTGTTCGAGAAGCTCAGCGGCGTCAAGCCGGATATCTCGGTCGTCGTCGCCTACGGCCACATCCTGCCGCAGAAGATCATCGACCTTCCTAAGATGGGAACGCTGAACATCCACGCGTCGCTGCTGCCGGCACTCCGTGGCGCGGCACCGATCCAGGCAGCGATTCGTCAGGGTCTGACCCAGACGGGCGTGACGGTCATGAGAGTCGTTTCGGCGCTCGACGCAGGCCCCATCCTTCTCCAGGCTGACACGCCGATCTTCGAGGACGAGACCTACGGCGAGCTTCAGGTGCGTCTCTCAGAGCTGGGGGCACTCACGCTGGTCGAAGCGATGACGCTCGTTTCGCTGGCCAAAGCGAAGGAAAAGCCCCAGGATGATTCGCGCGCGACCTACGCGTCGAAGGTGACTCGCGAGTCATCGCGCATTAACTGGAAGGACAGTGCGATCGAGATCTCGCGGCTTATTCGCTCCTCCGATCCCAAGCCGGGCGCATTTACAACGACGCCCAAGGGTGAGGTCAAGTTGTTCGGCCCGAAGGTGATGGACGGCATCAAGGGCAAGCCGGGAGAGGTCCTAAAAACGACCGGCGAGCTGGTGATCGCGTGCGGGCTCGACGCGCTTCGCATCAGCGGGGTACAGCCTGAGGGAAAGAGCCGGATGCTGGCGCAGGACTGGACACGCGGGCGCGGCACCGCCGTCGGCGACAGGTACGGGGTGTGACCAGTGTTCCGGTAAAAGCGCCGATCGAGGAGCTGCCGACCGTCCACGCCGTCACAAACGACGAGATCATGCTTCGCCCCGGCTTCCTCCGGAAGGCCATGGGCATCATGCGCGTGCTCGGCGACAAGGGAGCTATTCACATCCGCTCCCAGCTGCTCGATTCGCCGACTCTCTACGGACTCACGCTCGCGCTGCTCGAGCTGCACGAGCAGACCCAATGCTGGTGCATCGTCAACGACCGGGTGGACATAGCGCTCGCCTGCGGGGTGCAGGGAGTCCAGCTCACGCACAAGTCCATCGCCGTGCCCGACGTCCAGGCGATCGCACCGGCGCTCCGGATCGGCGCGAGTGTCCATTCGCCGGACGAGGCGCGCGACGCCGAGCAGGCGGGGGCGGATTGGTGCGTCGCCGGGCACGTGTTCGAGACGCCGTCGCATCCCGGTCTCCCCCGGCGCGAGAGCAGCTTCATCAACGATGTCGTTGCGGCGGTGAGCTTTCCGGTCATCGCAATCGGCGGGATCCGGCCCGAGCACGTCCGCTCGCTGGTCCATCGGGGCGCGCACGGGGTCGCCGCCATTCGTGGAATCTGGAACGATGAGAATCCCGAACTCGCCGCGAGCCGCTATCTTTCACAGGTATGACGGAGCTTCGCCGTTTGGGCAGCCTTCGTGGCGCGGCTACAGAGAGGTCGGTGAGTTTTGTGACGGAAGCGGTGGCGGGAGAGGTCGTACTTACTGTGAACGGAGCCGAGCGGCGAGTTCCAAGCGGTTGGTCGCTGGCTGACCTACTCGCATCGCTGAAGCTCGACGCGCGCACCGTCGTGATCGAGCGCAATGGAACCATTCTGCGCGACCGTTCCTCATTTGCGTCGCTCGAGCTCACAGCGGATGATTCGCTCGAGATCGTGCACTTCGTCGGTGGAGGCTAGAGTACGCGATGGCGCACGCCGATCTGATTTCTGCCGCAACTCTTACCGACCCGCAGCCACTGGTGATCGCGGGGCGCGAGTTTCGCTCGCGCCTGATGGTCGGCACCGGCAAGTACTCGTCGAACGCTCAGATGATCGAGGCGATCGAAGCATCGGGCGCGGAAATCGTGACCGTCGCTGTGCGTCGAGTCGATCTCGATCGCTCGAAGGATGAGGCAATTCTGCATCATCTCGATCCGGATCATTTCTTCCTGCTCGCCAACACCGCCGGCTGCTACAACGCGAGCGACGCCATTCGCTACGCCCGGCTCGCGCGCGCCGCCGGATTCAACGAGTGGGTGAAGCTCGAGGTCATCGGCGACCAGCAGACTCTGCTTCCCGATACGCTCGGACTTCTTCAGGCGACGAAGACTCTGGTGGATGAAGGCTTCAAGGTGCTGGCGTACACCAACGACGATCTCGTCACCGCGCTCAAGCTCGAGGACGCCGGCGCAGCTGCAGTGATGCCTCTGGCCTCACCGATTGGATCCGGCCTGGGGATGTTGAATCCTTACGCGATCCGCACGATCAAACAGCGGCTCTCGGTCCCTGTGATCGTCGACGCTGGCGTGGGTACTGCGTCCGACGCCTGCATCGTAATGGAGCAGGGCGTCGATGGAATTCTCATGAATACCGGAATCGCCGCCGCGCAGGACCCGGTTCGCATGGCCGCCGCGATGAAGAGCGCTGTCGAGGCGGGAAGACACGCGTATCTCGCCGGGAGAATGCCGCGGCGCGAGGTCGCTGTTCCTTCCTCGCCGACAACCGGAATGCTCGGCTCATGAACGCCACCGTTACAACTGTCGGTGGAGTAACCGCCGCGCGGGCGGTAGCGGCGGAGATCTGCGTCGACCTCCGTCGCGGAGAATTTCTCGATCAGTCGTTCGAACGTCGCATCGGTCCGCTCGATGCGCGCGACCGCCGCTGGACGCGCGAGCTCGTCTACGGAATGCTTCGCAATCGCGCCGGGATCGACACGATTCTCGCGGAACGGGTGCGCGGTGGGCTGGCGCGTCTCGATCCCGACGTGATCGATCTCCTCAGGCTCGGCGTCTATCAGCTGTTGAACATGGGGAGTGTGCCGGCCTACGCCGCGATTGCTCAGACCGTCGAGCTGGCGAAGCGCCGGCACGGAATGGGCGCGAGCAAGCTCGTGAACGCGGTGCTGCGACGCACCGATCGGGAGCGCGAACAGCTCAACACTGCCGCACCACCAGCGGACACGGTCGATGCGCTAGCGCTCAAGTACTCGCATCCACGCTGGCTCATCGCGCGGTGGATCGACAGATGGGGCGAGCAGGATACTGAGCGATTGCTGACGCTCAACAACGCCGACGCTCCGATCGCGATCAGGCCGTACGGAATCGTGCGCGAGCAGCTGGAAGCGATGATGGAAGCGGCGGGCGTTCACGTCGCCGACGCGCCGTACGCGCGCGACAGCATTGCGATCTCCGGCGGCACGACGTTCACGGAGCTTGGTGCATTCAAGAAGGGGTTGTTCTTTGTACAGGATCCCGCCGCCACGCTGGTGACGGAGTACGCAGCGGTACCCATGGGCGCGACGGTCGCCGACCTGTGCGCCGCCCCGGGCGGAAAAGCCCTGGAGCTCTCTCGCACCGCGGACGCCGTAGTCGCGAGCGACAAATCATTCGGCCGGCTCCAGCGTTTGCTCGCCAATCAGCGGCGGCTGGAGAACGTGAATCTCCTGCCCTTCGTCGGGGACGCGCGGAATCCGGCGATTCGTCCAGTCGATGCGGTGCTGATCGATGTGCCGTGCACGGGGACGGGCACGTTCCGACGGCATCCCGACGCGCGCTGGCGCATCAAGGTATCGGACATCGCCGTCATGTCCGCTCTTCAGAAGCTGATTCTCAGGGCGGCAGCAAAGGTCGTGAAGCCCGACGGGCTGCTGATCTACAGTACGTGCTCGCTTGAGCCCGAAGAGAACGACGCGCAGGTGGATTCGTTCCTCTCGGATAATCTGAACTGGATTCTGGAGCCGCCCGCTGAAGGAACGGTCGCTCCGGAGCTGCTCGATGGTGGCCGTCTGCGCATCCTGCCGCATCGTCACGGCACCGATGGAGCATTCGCCGCGCGCTTGCGCAGGGTCAACTAGATGAACTGGCGCGCGCTTCCTCGGCGTGCGTTCCCATATCTGATTGCTGCGGCCGGCGGATTTCTCATCGCCTATACCGCGGTGTTCCTCTTCGCGTTTCCGGCCGAGGTTCTGCCGGACGACGGAATTCTTCCGAACGTAGTCGGGAAAACGTTCGAGAATGCGGCTGCCATTCTACAGAAGGCGGGATTCCCGGCGCACCAGGGAGAGTCGCGATTTCATAAGACACTTCCGGCCAACATCGTGCTGCAGGAGGACCCTCCGGCCGGCAGCAGGCAGAAGCGCGGCACCAACGTCGTCCTCGTGCTGAGCGCCGGACAGAAAAGCGCGGAAGTTCCGGTGACGACGAACATGTCGCAGCAGCAGGCGCGCATCTCGATCGAGAACACAGGTCTCACGATGGGCAACGTCAGTGAGCAGTTGTCGGATGCCCCGCGCGGACTCGTCATCGGTACTCAGCCCCCCGCCGGCACAAAGGTGGAGCTCCCCGGGAGCGTGGACATCGTGCTGAGCAAAGGACCCGCGACCGTGACGGTGCCCGACTTCTACGGGCGCAACCTCGGCGAGGTGCGCTCGATGGTCGAGCAGATCGGACTCCGGATCGCCGGGGTCTCGCGCGACACGAGCTCGCTACAGCCGGAGAACACGGTGATCAGGCAACTGCCCGCTGCCGGGCAGAGCATCGCTGCCGGCGGGCCGGTGAGTCTCACCGTCTCTCACTTCCCTCCGCCGCCTTCGATCAAGGTTGACACCGGCGTCAGCGCGCCTCCTCCGCACCCGGTGCCACTGCAAGTTCCGGAATGAGCGTTCGCATCGCGCCATCGATCCTGAGCGCCGACCTTTCCAAGCTCGCCGACGAGATCGCGATGCTCGAGGAGGGCGGTGCCGACTGGATTCACGTCGATGTGATGGACGGCCGCTTCGTTCCGAATCTCACATTCGGCGCCAAAGTAATCGAGTCGGTGCGCAAGCTCACCAAGCTCCCGATCGATGTGCACCTGATGGTCGTACAGCCCGAGAACTACTTCGAGAGCTTCGCCGCGGCGGGCGCGAACGGAATGTCGATCCACACCGAGGTGTCTCCGCATCTGCAGCGGCAGCTCAATCACATTCGAGAGCTCGGGTGCCGCGCCGGCGCGGTAGTGAATCCGTCGACGCCTCTCACAGCCGTGAGCGAGGTCATCACCGATCTCGATTTGCTGCTTGTCATGACCGTAAATCCTGGCTTCGGCGGGCAAAGCTTCATCAAGGGCTCGGTGGACAAGGTTCGCCGCGCCCGCGAGATGCTGGCCGAGAATGGCAGCAAGGCATTTCTGGAAGTGGACGGCGGCATCGACCGCAAGACGATCAGATCGGTATGGGAGGCTGGCGCCAACACCTTCGTCGCGGGCAACGCCATCTTCGGCGCGAAGAATCCCAAGGCGGAGATCGAAGAGCTTCGCTCTCGCTGCACGGTAGACGTATGACGGGGAGAAAGCAGCTTGCGATCGGCGCTCTCGTCATCGGCGTTGTTTGCGTGATCGCTTACGGTGCGACGCGTTATCTCCACCATGAGCTCTTCCCGGTCCAGGTGGGGAGCAAGGCTCCCGAGTTCAGGGCGTTCACTCTCGATTCGATTCCAAAGGAGAAGAGCCTCGCCGATTATCGCGGCCAGGTTGTGATGATCAACGTCTGGGCGACCTGGTGCCTGCCGTGCCGGGTGGAAATGCCGAGCATTGAGGCGCTGCACAAGGCGTACGGGCCGAAGGGATTGAAGATCGTGGCTGTCAGCATTGACGATCCCGGCACTGACTCGGGTATCCGGGCGTTTGCGAAACAGTACGGTCTGACATTCGAGATCCTGCACGATCCCAGAGGTCAGATCACCGATCTGTACGACATCAGTGGTTACCCGGAGACGTTCATCGTCGGCCGGGACGGAGTGATCAGGAAGAAGCTGATGTCGGCGACAGATTGGAATTCCCCCGAAGCTCGCGCCCTGGTTGACAGGTTACTCACGGAGCGCACCGAGTAATCGTGACGCGCATTCTCGGAATCGAAACCTCCTGCGACGAGACGTCCGCGGCCGTTCTCGAGGGAAATGGCGATCAGGTCGCGCAGAAGTCGCTCGTGATTCTGTCACAGGACGTCCACCGCGTGTTTGGGGGAGTCGTTCCGGAGATCGCATCGCGCGCGCATCTCACCAGCATCGTACCAGTGGTCGAGCGCGCGATCGAGGAGGCGGGAATCAAGCTCGATGATCTCGATGCAATCGCCGTCACGAATACCCCGGGACTGGTGGGAGCACTGCTCGTTGGAGTCAGCTACGGCAAGGCGCTCGCCTTCTCGCGCGGCATCCCGCTGCTCGGAATCCATCACATGGAGGGACACCTCTTCGCAGCGGCGCTGGAGCATCGTGATGCCGTTCCTCCTTTCACGGCATTGTTGATCTCGGGGGGCCACACGCTGCTTCTCGATGTAGAGGCGTGGGGGAAATACCGGCTGCTTGGGGCGACTCGCGACGACGCGGCGGGTGAAGCATTCGACAAGGTAGCGAAGCTTCTTGGACTTCCCTATCCGGGCGGACGCTACGTCGAGCAGCTCGCCAGGGAGGGAAATCCAAAGCGCTTCCATTTCGCGCGCCCAATGGTGCGGAAGAACGCGCTGCCGCAAGACGACGACTACTACGCATTCTCGTTCAGCGGTGTCAAGACGGCCGTGCTCAACGCGGTGCGCGGGTCGAAAGACATCGAAGCCGACAAGGCCGACATCGCACGCGCATTCCAGGATTCGCTGATCGATACTCTGGTCGAGAAAACCTGGCGCGCGGCAAATGCTTTTTCCCGACAGCGGGTCGTCCTCGGCGGCGGCGTCGCCTGCAATCGAACGCTCGCTGCCGCGATGCGAACGAGACTCGAGCCCGAGGGTATGACCGTCTTCACACCGAGTCCGCGCCTCGCCACCGACAACGCAGCCATGATCGCCCGCGCCGCATTTTTCAGATTTGAAAAGGGCGAGAGGGCCGGTCTCGACCTCAACGCCTACGCCAGCAGCCCTATCCCGGGCCTCGTCGCAGCCTAGATTCACACCCATGCAAAGGATTTTCGCTTCGATAGTCCACCAACCCCTCTCGTACGACGTCGGCCCGCTCCAGCTCACCGGATTCGGACTGGCGGTCCTGCTGGCGTTCGTGATCGCCCAGATCATCGCGCAGCGTGAGCTCGCGCGTCGTGGCCATGACCCCGAGCCCATCGGCGATGTCGTCTTCGCCGCTGTCGTCGGCGGACTGCTCGGCGGCAAGATCTATTATGCCATCCTCATGCACGACGTCAGCGCGCTGCTGAGCAGAGCCGGTTTCGTGTTCTGGGGCGGCCTGATGGGTGGAATGCTCGCCTCTTATATCGTGATTCGGCGGAAGCATCAGAGCTTTACGCGGATCAGCGATGTCGCCGCGCCCGCGCTCGCAGCCGCGTACTCCATCGGCCGCACCGGATGCTGGGCAGTCGGTGACGACTACGGGCGACCGTGGAATGGACCGTGGGCGGTAAGCTTTCCCAACGGCGCGCCGCCTTCGACCGTCGCGAACATGACGCAGCTCTTTCACATTGCGCCGCCACTGGGCTCCACACCCAACCAGGTCCTCTCCGTCCACCCGACTCAGCTCTACGAAGTCGCGCTCGGCTTCGTGATGTTCCTGATTCTGTGGCGCTTCCGCGATCACAAGCATGCGGAGGGATGGTTATTCGGTTTGTACTGCGTGCTGGCGGGAATCGAGCGGTTCATCATCGAGTTCCTGCGCGCAAAGGACGATCGTTTTTTTGGCCCGTTTACGACGGCGCAGGTAATCGCGGTTTTGTTCGCGATTGGTGGCGCCGCTTGGATGTACCTTCGCCGGAATCCGCACGTTGACGCACCGGGGATTTATGCCACGGCTCAGGCAGCTTAGACCGCTGTCTTGGCCAGGCCGACTACACTTGGACCACCTCTTAACTGCGAGAAGAGCTAGGTCGGGGGTGCGAGGTACTAGGTATGGGGTTGGAGGTAGAAGCGCATTGAAGTCGGGACGTGCGTTGATTTCCGCGGGTGCGATCGTCGCCGCCCTTTCGGGCTGTGCAGCAATGGAGCCGACAGTTGCGGCTGAACCTGGCGTTGCGTTTTCACTGCCGGTCGGCAAGACCGCTGTGATCAACGGAAACGGAACCAGGATCAGGTTCGATGAGGTGCGGAACGAT
>WNEZ01002048.1_pt1 | contig 17112 bp, 14 predicted proteins | sample 5400521 | NCBI WGS metagenome assembly WNEZ01 (sample SAMN13153339, study PRJNA577476) | soil metagenome | isolation source: 120 cm saprolite under Douglas fir tree site 2 hole 1 replicate 1 | place: USA:California | collected 2015-04-18
TTTCTGTGCAGGATTGAACGGAGCTAGAGTGGCATACTCGCTCGCCTCACCCCGGTAGACGGTGACTACGTTCTCTGACAACGTGTTCATTGCAAATGTCGCGTGGAGGTTGGGTTGCCCGTCTTCTGCCTGGCCAGCCGCAACTCAACTATCTTCGATTTGATGTGAAACACCTGGACCGCCTGGAAACCGCAATAGACGAGCCCCGGAACACCATCGAGAAATCCCAAGCCAAATAAATATTTGTACAAAAAGAACAGCCCCGGTGACCCCGGAATGCCGAGAAACTTCTTCTTCAACCAGCGACGGCGCTGAGCCTGCGTGCCGAACAATCGAGGGCGCAGTCCCGGGTTCACTTCCCCGTCGGTCCAGACACGGGCTTCCCAGTTGGAGTATTCGTCGTGCTTCTGAATGTAACGTGAAAGCGATTCCACGTTGCGATGGATGATTGGATTCCTTAGCCTGGCGGTAGCACCATCTACCACGACATGTTCGTGAACTTCCATGTCGGCCATGGAGGCGTCCTGCTCCCGGAGACGACATTCGTAATGTCCCTTGCCTCGACGGAACAAAGACAGCTTCTGGAAGCTGGCGTCGCTGTGGCGGAGCACTCGGCCGAGAAAATACATCCGCAAAGAAATGTAGTAACCATGGATCGCCGGATCTTTAACGGCCTGGCGGATCTCTTCTGTCAAGTCGGGTGTGAGAGATTCGTCGGCATCGAGCAACAAAATCCAGTCGAAGGCCAGCGGCAGAGTGTCCATCGCCCACTGGCGTTTCTTGGGCCAACCGCCCGCATAGTGAAACTGGACTACGTGGGCGCCGAAGGACCGCGCAGTGTCGGGCGTTGCATCTGTGCTGCCGGAGTCGACAACATACACTTCGCCAACCTCACGCAGACTATCGAGGCACTGCGGCAGATTCCGCGCCTCGTTGCGTGTTGCCACGATGACACTGATCGGCACCTTGGCGGCCGAAACAATGGCCCCGCCGTTTTCGATTTCTTCGACCTTTTGCATAACCGGCTGCATAACTGACGATTGGCTCACAAATGCAATTCGCACCAGCGCTCGAGCGCGTATAGAGACCACGGCCGAGTCCAGGAAGTCGCTCCACGGAGGAAATCACGCCAGACCCGTTGCACTTGGCCTCGGTCCAGCACCTCGGCGAGTGGACCTTCACCGACCTTGGTTTCCAGCACCGGTTCGACCTCACGCCGCAGTTCGTCCCGCAGCCAGTGCTCGAACGGGAGGGTGAATCCGCGCTTGCGGCGGTGAACAATCTGGTCCGGCAGAGAACTCTCCAGGGCCGCAACCAGCAACTTCTTCGGAGTGTGCCCGTTAAGCTTTTCCGCCCCGGGGAGTGCCAGGACTGCTTTGGCAAGCTGATGGTCGATCAGAGGTACTCGAACTTCCAGGCCCTGGGACATGCTCATGAAATCGGCGTCGCGCAACAGTGTATTGAGCATATAACAGCGCATCTCGAGATAGGAAACCCGATTGATAGGATCGAGAGACAGCGCTGCCCGCAAGTTTTGGCGCTGCGATGCCACAGCGCGCTCACGGCCAACCAGGTCGGCAGATGGGCACAGCAGATCGCACTGGCCCGGCGTGAACAGCATCCGCGTGAGGAAATACGGATGAAGCAGACGGCCATTATCGCGGATGAGCGAGGTTAACTTTCGGTTTTGATCTGATGCCGGGGCAAGCGCGTCGAAAGCCGACCCCAGCGAATGGCGAGCGCCGCCGGGAAGGTGCTTCCAGGCGTTCGCGAATCTCTCCATGCGAGGGATCGTGCGGAAATTAGAATAGCCGGCGAAAACCTCGTCTCCCCCCAGTCCCGAGAGAGCTACTTTCACTCCAGCCGAGCGAGTCTCCCGCGATACGAAGTAGGTGTTGACCGCGTCCATGCTGGGAAGGTCCATGGCGCGAAGGGCATCGGGGATAGCCGCGAGAACATCGTTCTGTGAAACGGTAATCTCGTGATGATCGGTACCGAATTTTTGCGCGACGGCACGGGAATATTCAGCTTCGGAAAATTCGCCTTCGCGAAAGACAATCGAGAACGTGCTTGGAGTTACGCCTCCTCGGCTCAGAATGCTGACCAGAGCGCTGGAGTCGATGCCTCCGGAAAGGAACACGCCGAGGGGTACGTCGCTGACTAACTGCGAGCGGACGGCCTCTTCCAACATCGGCTGAATGTTCGTGCCCTGCCCGGCCTTCGCGTCGTCGTCAATCAAGTCCCAATAGCGCGACACTCGCAGCGTACCGTTGAGCCAAGTCAGGCTGTGGCCTGCGGGAAGCGCATCCACGCCTTCGATCAGCGTGAGCGGATCGTATGCCGAGCCGAATGTCAGGTAGTTGAGCAGTCCGGCCTGATCAAGGCGGCGAGGTACGAGTCCGGTTCCGAGAATGGTGCGAAGTTCGGAGGCAAGAATAAAGTAAGGACCACGGTGGGCGTAGTAAAGGGGCTTGATGCCCATGGGGTCGCGAGCCACAAACAACTGGTGCTTCACAGCGTCCCAGATGGCGAAGGCGAACATCCCACGCAGCTTCGTAAGGCAGCTCTCACCCCACTTCGCATAAGCCTTCAGAAGAACTTCGGTGTCCGAGTGGCTGACGAACTTCGTTCCTGCGCGCTCCAGTTCGTCACGAATGCCGCGAAAGTTGTAAATCTCGCCGTTGTAGACAATCCAATTCCCGGTCTCCGCATCGTGCATGGGCTGGTGCGCCATCGGGGAGAGATCGAGAATGGCTAGACGGCGGTTCCCCAGGCCAATCTCAACCGCGTCGGGCGTGGAGTCGCGGAGAATGATCGTCCCGGAATCGTCCGGGCCGCGGTGTGCGAGGGACTGCGTCGCCCGCTCAAGAAGTTCTGCGGGAAACTGCGCCTTATGCGCAACGATTCCAAAAAGTCCACACATTAGAATGGGGTCCGGCTCAGATCACACATGAATCATTCCATACTATCCTTTGAAGTGCACAATGACTGCCTGCATCGTAGGTTTTTTGCGCCACAACGCGGCAGGTTGAGGTTAACCAGGCATGCCCTCCAACTCACGCTGACGCGATTGTGTTTTAACTTCTGAATTCTGACCTCTTACTTCTGACTTCTCACTTCCGCCAGTTCCCCTCTGCTATCCTCTGCGCATGGATGCGGTCACGCTCACTCGTCAACTCGTCGACATCGAATCCATCACCGGCAATGAAGCCGCGGTGGGAAATTATCTCTACGGAGAACTATGCCGGCTCGGCTATCAGACGAAGAAGATGCCGGTCGAGGGCACGCGCTTCAACGTCTATGCTATTTCGCCCGAACAGCCCCATCCTGCCGTTGTGTTCTCCACGCACATGGACACGGTGCCGCCGTTCATCCCTTCCTCGGAAGATGCAACCCGCATCTACGGACGCGGTTCGTGCGATGCCAAGGGCATCATCGCGGCGCAGATCGCGGCCGCCGAACGGCTGCGCCGGGAAAACATCTACGCTGGCATGCTCTTTGTCGTGGGAGAAGAGCGCGACAGCCTGGGAGCGAAAGTAGCCAACGACTACGTCGGGCAAGAGCGCGCCAATCAGCAGGGAGCACGCTGCTACCTGGTAAACGGTGAGCCCACCGAGAACCGTATCGCGCTGGCGTCGAAGGGCACGCTGCGCGTCGAAGTGACCGCGACAGGACGCATGGCGCACTCGGCCTATCCTGAACTGGGCGAGTCGGCGATTGACAAGCTGCTTGCGGTGCTCACCCAGCTGCGTGCCATGCCGCTGCCTTCTAATCCGGAGATTGGGCCGTGCACGCTGAACATCGGGCTGATCGAAGGCGGACGCGCGCCCAACGTCATTCCGGATTACGCTCATGCGGATTTGCTCTACCGTCTGATTGGCCCGTCGGAAGAGCTGCGGCGGCAGATTGTCGCGACTGCGGGCGATGCGGTGAAAGTCGCGTTCCCGCTGGAGATTCCCTTTCTCCGGCTGCGCACGGTCGATGGACTGCCTACAATGACTGCGGCGTTCACCACCGATGTTCCCTTCCTCACCGACTGGGGCGAGCCGTTGCTAATTGGTCCGGGATCGATTCACGTCGCGCACACCGAGGGCGAGTACATCGACAAGCAGCAACTCGCAGAGGCGATTGATTTGTACTGCACGATTGCGAAGGGGCTGGTTTGAAGGTGGCCGTCGAGTCGTTATCGAACCGGGGGTCTCGGCCTTTTGACATATCTACGCTAGTAGCGTATAGTAGCAGGCATACTCTGATGGCGTACACACTGGAATGGAGTTCATCGAAGCACCGGCATTTACGCGTCACTTGCCGGACTATCTGAGCGACGCTGATTACGCTGACTTGCAGGCCACGATAGCTGCCAATCCAGAGCTAGGGGACTTGATGCCGGGCACGGGTGGGTTTCGGAAGGCACGTTGGGCGGATGTGCGGCGCGGCAAGGGTCGGAGAGGCGGCTTGCGAGTCATCTACTATTACTTCAAGTCGGATCACCAAATTTGGCTGATGACTCTCTATGACAAAGACGAGAGCTCAGACTTAACGACAAGAGAGAAGAAGGCGTTGAAGACTTCGATTGAAACCGAATTGGAAGCACGCGCTGCCCGGCGAATCATTGGGCAGCGCAGGTTACGGAGGACACGGTGATGGCAAAGAGAGACATCTTTGGCGAACTAGTGGAAGGGGTGGCGGCAATGAAAAACCACCGGGAAGGCAAGCTCACCTTGCGCAGCTACAAGATCGAGGTGGCGCCCCTCCCGAAGGTGGATTCAAAAATCCTACGCGACACTCGGAAAAAACTGCGCTGTTCAAGAGCGGTGTTCGCCCGCAAACTGCGAATCAATGAGAGAACCTTGGAGAAATGGGAACAGGGGCGTGCAAAACCGAATCCTCAGGCGGCCGCTCTTGTGCTTCTCGTGCGCAAGTACCCGGACACGCTGGCGCGGCTTGACGCGCTTGCAGCGCGCTAGGGTGTGCAGGCCTACGCTTCGCAAATAACGCGAAAAGGATGGGCTCGCGGCGCAAAGCAAGCTGAGTAAGGCGCTCTCGGTTAATCACAGGCCCACATTGAGCGGGAGTAAATTGTCTTGCGATTGTGAAGAAAAACATCGGGTCGATGGGAGTCTGTTATTGCGATAGGATTCGTGGATGCGGCACAATCTACCACCAACTCCAGCCTTTCGGGACTCCCCTCCGACTGACCCGATTCAGGAGGTTGCCCTCCGAGTAGTTGTGGAGCTTCCAAATTGGCAGTATTACGTCTTGGGCACGGCTGTGTTTATCGCCGGACATTTAGCGCTAACCGCCAGACATGTTATAGAGGAGGCGATCAGGAGGTACGGGGCCACTTCCACTCCGCAAGGACTGGACGTGACTGGCTTCTCGCTTCGCTTGTATCAAGTACTTGCAAGCCCTAATCGCGTCTATCGAATATGGAATATTTCACGAGCATGGATCAGCTCAAGTGACATTGCGATATTGCATGTTGGCCTTGATAGCAGTTCAGAGGAAGCCGATGCCCGAGTGGATTGGAAATCTCCTCGTCTTCGACTAATGCCGCCGCCATCGGGCCAAACGGTCTTGGCGTTTGGATATCGAGAAGGGAAGATCGAAATTTCGGAAGGAGCGGACGGCACGCACCATATAGTCCTTAACGATATTGGAACGACTTCAATCGGCAAGGTCGGCCAAATCTTTCCCGAGCGTCGGGATTTGTCAATGCTGACCTTCCCCTGCTTTGAGGTTCTCGCTCGTTTCGCACACGGAATGAGCGGAGGCATGGTCATAGATGAAAATGGTGCCCTTTGCGGTCTAGTTTGTGCTGGCATTGAGTTCGCTGATCCCAACGCAGCGCCCCTCAGCTACGCAGCGACTCTGTGGCCAATGTTGACAACTGTGATTTCGGCTGATCGAGGAGACCTTTATCCAAGAGGGGTTGAGTATCCAATGATTGATCTGGCTTTCGACAAACTTATCAGTGTGTCGGGTCTTGAAGAACTAGACCCGACGTTCTTCCGTGGGCGAACGCTTCCTCCAGTGAATACACGTTAGGGTCGCACGATTGGGAACCTTCTGCACCTTAGTGCATGGCGTCCTAATCAAAGTGATTGCTAGAGCAGTTCAGGTTCGGACTTCTGCTTGCACGCGATTTAGACTATTGCCATGACCACCACGACCCTCAACTCCCTCGCCCGCGCCTCTTCCGCGTACTTACGCTCCGCCATGCATCAGCCGATTCAGTGGCACGAGTGGGGCGCGGAGGCCTTCGCGGCGGCGCAGCGGGAGAACAAGCCGATGCTGCTCGACATTGGCGCGGTGTGGTGTCACTGGTGCCATGTGATGGACCGGGAGTCTTACGACGATCCGGAAATTGCGGCCATTGTGAACCAGCACTTCATCGCAGTGAAGGTAGATCGCGATGAGCGTCCGGACATCGACAGCCGCTACCAAGCGGCGGTGCAGGCGGTTAGCGGGCAGGGTGGGTGGCCGCTTACCGCGTTCCTCACACCGGATGGCAAGCCGTTTTATGGGGGGACTTATTTTCCGCCCAGCGATGGGTACGGGCGTCCGAGTTTCCGACGCGTGCTCTTGAGCATCGCCAACGCTTACAAAGAAAAGAATGGCGACGTGGTCGAGCAGGCCAAGATGGTGGAGAGTGCGATCGCGCAGTCGGAGTCGTTTGCGGGCCGTGGGGGACGGGTTTCGCGGAGCGTGATTGCGGCGATACAGGAATCGGCGTTCAAGATGTTCGATGCGCAGCACGGCGGCTTTGGGAATGCACCCAAGTTTCCGCATCCTTCGGCGCTGGATTTGCTTATCGAACAGTACTCTCGCATCGGTAGCGGAGCTTTGCTCCGCCGGACAGCCGAGGGCGGCCGTCCCCACATGGACTCTGCTGCTGATGGCGACCTTGCTGATGCCGACAGTTCCGACGACCACGAGGCGCTTCGCAACCTCATCGTTACTACGCTGGAACGCATGGCTCGGGGCGGAGTCTACGACCAGCTTGCGGGGGGTTTCCATCGCTACTCGGTCGACGAGCGGTGGGTGGTGCCGCACTTCGAGAAGATGTGTTACGACAACTCGGAGCTGCTGAAGAACTACGTGCATGGCTATCAGGTGACCGGCTCTGAGTTTTTCGCGGACGTGGCGCGCGACATCATTCGCTGGATGGATGAGTGGCTGAGCGATCGCGAGCGTGGCGGCTTCTATGCCTCGCAGGACGCAGACATTTCGATGGATGATGACGGCGACTATTTCACCTGGACGCTGGACGAAGCGCGAGCCGTCCTCACGGAAGAAGAGGCGCAGGTCGCGGCACTGCATTACGACATCAACGAAGTCGGGGAGATGCACCACAACCCGGCGAAGAATGTGCTTTATGTGCGCGCTCCGGTCGAAGAGATCGCGCGTCGGCTGAGCCTGACTTCCGATCGCGTTAAGGAATTGCTGGCATCGGCGAAGAAGAAAATGTACGCGGCGCGGCTCGAGCGGCCTACCCCGTATGTCGACAAGACGGTGTATGTAGGCTGGAACAGCATGTGCGTTTCGGCTTATCTGGAAGCGGCGAAGGTGTTGCATCTCGACAATGCGCGGCGATTCGCTTTGCGCTCGCTCGACCGAATTCTTTCTGAAGCCTGGAAACCGGGGCATGAGCAATCAACTACCGCGGGCGAGTCGCCCGCGGCCACACGGGCAGTGCTCCCGCAGCTGCTTCACGTAGTCGCTTACTCCGATCCCAAGGCGGAGCATCGCGAAGTCTCTGGCTTGCTGGACGATTATGCGGCAACCGCTATCGCATGCCTTGACGCTTATGAGGCCACTGCGGACCTGAGCTACTTCAAGTTCGCGCAAGCCATCGCGGATACGATGATCGCGAAGTTCTTCGACGCCACGTCCGGGGGATTCTTCGACAGCGAGCCAATCGCGGAGGGCAACAGCCTGGGCGTGCTCGCCACCCGCCGCAAGCCTCTGCAGGACTCGCCTACGCCGGCGGGTAATCCTATGGCGGCCATCGCGCTGATGAGGTTGCATCACTACATTGCGGAAGCTGGCTATCGCGATAAAGCGGAGCAGACTCTGGAAGCATTTGCGGGGATCGTGGAACAGTTTGGAATCTTTGCTGCGACCTACGGGATCGCCGTTCTCCATTTCTTAGAGCAGCCGGTACAGGTGGTGGTAATCGGAGAAAGCGATAGTACACAGGCGACCGAACTCTACCGAACCGCGGTGGCTCCGTTCGCCTTCAACAAGAGCGTGCTGCGGCTGTCCGGCGACAAGGCGGTGGCGGAAAATCTTCCACCGGTTTTGGCCGAGACGCTCCCCAAACTGCCCCAGGTGCGCTCCGGCGATGCGTTCGCGGTTCTGTGCTCGGGTTCTACGTGCCAGCCGCCAATTACCGATGCGGCCGAACTTCGGCAGGCTTTGGAATCCGCGGTCAAAAAGACGCTGTAAGAAGCACCTTCCACGCAAAAAAACGGGGCCGCCGGGTTATGAGGTCCCGAACAGCCCAAAGATTGCGAGCCCTAGTTTTCGGCCCAAGTTACGGGTGGTTACTTTGGTTACCTTGCAGTCGCCACACGCCTCCGATTAACTACTACTCTACATCGGCGGCAGGTTAGCGCTGGTGCACTTGATTCCGGTTTGTTGTTGTTGAGGTGGGCACAGTATGGGTCCTCCGTCCGGGGCGGGAACCTGCGGAACGGCGGCCAAGACATACGTGCCCACTATTCCGAACATCAGGACCGAAATCCTGAGTGTGCGTTTCATGGGTTTTCTCCTAAGCCACAGCCTTGGTGTTCAAAACCTTCCACCTCGCTGCGGTGCCGAATTATAAGGCATTTGTCAAGCTGTGTTTGCAAGAACTTGCGCTATCCGAACGCGCGAGGGCTTCCGGCGTATAACTCCGGAGTTATAACGTACGGTTTAAAAGGTTATAAACCTCTACAAATCAGTGGGTTAGCAACAAGGCTCGGCGGGATGACGCTCGTCCAGAAAAGGCCGAGGCCAGAAGGACACCTTCCCCGAGAAAACGCTTACGGAATCCGAACAAGATCGGGGGAAGCTGTCAAAAGCAAGAAAACCGGGGTCGGAACAACGCGGATTCTAAGACTTCGATCCGAACCGCTCCGCTACGTCGGGCAGGTGTAGTCCGCCCACGACAGCAGCTGCCCGTCGCACTGCCGGAACAACTTCTGCGGCCGCTGCCGCGTCCAGCGCTGCGGTCGATGTCGCGTGATTACGAGACAGCGCACGGTCCACCATGCCTTCGAACATCGGGATCAGCGAGTTTTCCGGCAGCGGGTGATGGATATCGGTGAGGCTTTGCTCCCAGCGCTGGGATTGCAACAGCGTGGACGAGACTTCCCGGGCCGGACTCTTTACCAGCGTGTACCCCAACCAAGTCAACAAGGTGGCGTTGTATGCCGCCATGTTCACCAGGCTCATCCATGGATTGCCGAGGTGATCCCCCACCCAGGAAGCGATAAGGGCCAACTCAACCACGGCAAAGCCGCCAAAACCCAACGCGATCCCGAAGCTGTACTGTCGGCGGCTCACGCCCAGGTAGCGGGAGAAGAACAGAAGGAACAGGACCATCCCCACCTGGATAATGCGCACGCAGCGCTGAGAGGTCAAGATAGCCTGCATCCACGGCGCCAGGTCGGCCGAGTTCGTCGAAACCGAAACCACGCCGGCCACCAGCAGCATCACCAGACCTGCCCACTTGAACAGGACCGTACCCAGATCGCGCAGTGTGTCGAACGGCCGGAAAACATCGAGAAAGGCCTCGTGAACCACGGTGAAACCCAGAAAGGCGCTGGCCGCAGTGGTTATCCAGGAAAGATAGAAAGCAGCTGCATAACTGTGTTTGTAAGTGGGGAAGATCAGGACAAACGAGAGAATCTGCGTGCACAGGTAGGCGAAGAAGAACTTAAACTTGCGATGCAGTTTAAGGCGCAGCATGGCTGCGGCGATCCCCGCCTGAAGAAGGGGATGCGCGATCCACAGAGCGTAATAGAGAATCCTTACTGGTTCGCTCATTCGGCGCCACTGACGGGTGCTCTCTGCCAAAAACGTTCCATGAGAGCCAACCGTGCGGTCCTGCTGTGAATAGCTGCTCTTCGGCTATTAAGGAAAGCTAACGGTTTTCGACCACTTGTTCAATGAACTGAGGTAACCCAAAGTAACGTTACCTTTGTGCCATTTCGCTTGACAGGGCGGGGATGTTTTTGATTGGAACGAAGATCGCTTACGCCCACTGCTGAAGCATCAGGCGGTTTCTGCAATGAAAAAGGGTCCGACCTAAGCCGGACCCACGAATGCATGTGACCCACGTAACGTTACCAACCCACTACGCTGAGGCACGGCGACTTCTATGCGTCGGGAACGGAGTGGATGTAGGCCCGCATCATGCGGACCTCATCGTCTTTCTCATTCAAGTCGTGCAGCAGGATATCGCGCAGCGAGACCATGCCTACCAGCTGTCCATCATGGCAAACCGGAAGGTGGCGAAAATTGTGGCGCCGCATCAGGGTCATGCAATTTTCGAGATCGTCGTTCGTGTTGATGGTCAGGGGATCGTCGGTCATGACCTCGCCCATACAGGTACTGCTGGGGTCGAGGCCTTCAGCGACCACACGTTTCATCAGGTCGCGTTCGGAAAAAATTCCGACTAGCTTGCCGTTATGCAGGACGGGCACGGCTCCGATGTTGAGCTCGACCATGGCTCTCACCGTCTCGAGCACGGTGTGGCCCAAGTCTGCCTGATAAGACTCCTGATCTTTGATCAGGTCGCAGATTCGCATTTGATACCCTCCAGGCTGGGGAAGTCCCGAGCTGTCAAAAAGCATCTATCGGGGCGGGAGTATATGCCGAAACTAGGATGCAAGGGAAGGGCTAATAAGGTGGGGAGCTAAATTTGTACCCAGCCAATGCCGCGATGGAAAAGAGTCCGGACCGCAGGTGGGCAGAGCGCTGGGGCGACGAGTGTATACTCGCACCGCGCTGAGCAGAGATCTCCCAGCGCACTGAGGTCCTCGTGAGCATTCCAGTCGGATCCAAAGGTGGTGGCTATGATGACTCCTACCAGGACTTTGATTCGCCTCTGAAACAGCAACTTCGGGCAGAAGCCTACGGAAAGGATATCGGTCAGCATTCCTGGGTAACGGCAGAGGAACTTGAGCAGGACATTGCCCGACTCAAGATATCGCGTGCCAGTCGCCTTCTTGACCTGGGCTGCGGTCCAGGTGGGCCGCTGGCCTTCATTGTAGGTGTGGTGGGTTGTCACGGCTCCGGTATGGATTCAAGCGCCAATGCGATCGCTGTCGGGCGTGCGCGCGCGACAAAGCTTGGGATGGATGAAGCCATCACACTCCAAGAAGCCGACTTGAATTCGTCTCTGCCGTCTGCCAGTGCCTCATTCGACGCGGTGATGTGCCTGGATGTGATTCTTCATTTGCCGGATCGGGTGCGAGCCTTCCGTGAAGTTGCGCGCGTTCTCGTTCCCGGTGGAAGATTCCTGTTTACGGACGCGGGCGTTATCACAGGCTCGATCTCCGATGAAGAGATACGGCTGCGCGCTGTTCACGGGCCCAATCACTTCGTGCCGCTGGGCTTCAACGAACGAACTCTTGAAATGACCGGGTTTCGGTTGTTGGAAAGCGATAACCGCACCGCGAGTTTGCTGAAGAATGCCAGGGGGCGACGGGCAGCGAGGGTCTCTCATCGAGCAGAAGTCGAAAAGGTTGAGGGCGCTGCCGGCTTTGAGCGGCAGCAGCGATATCTCGAAACTGTGATCAACCTCTCTGAACGAGCTGCGCTGGCGAGAATGATGTACCTGGCGGAATCTCGCGCGGCCTAGCCACTTACGGTAACGATGCGACTGGGCGAGGTTCGTTCTCCAGAAAGACAAAGTACGAGCAGTTCCACAGCGCCGTAGGCAGGCTTCCCCGAGGGTGCGCAGTCAAGACAATGTTGTACTCACCGTTGTTCCCGGCCCCGTGCAGCAATAGGTCCAGGGGACTTGGGGTACCCGGCAGCGTGCTAGCTTCGCGAGGTTCGATCACGGCCAGGCACGCCAGAAATTCATGCACCTCGCCGCTGCTTCCCTGCCCTGCAACCTGATAAAAGACTTCCGCATCCTGCGCGGAAAAGTTCCAGGCCAGGGACGCCGCCAGATTTACAGCCCGTTCGTATGCCGGTTCCGAAATCATCCCGGCTTCGGGATTGTCGAAGACGATGCGCACCTTGCGCTCATCCTCGCGGCTGAACTCGCGCACTTTCAGCGAGCCGGATTTGGCCGTCGCCTTCCAGTCCACGTGCCGCGCCGAATCCTCCGGCATGTACTCGCGAATGCGATAGAGGTCGGAGCCGCGGCCGTGCACGAAGCTCTCCCACTCGTCCCGCACCAGCGGCAGGATTTCAAACAACTCGTCGGTCGGCTCGATCCGCGGATACACCAGAATCTCACGCTGCAACGCAAGATGGCGCGTCTTGGTCAGAAAGGCAAACGGAAAGCGTGTAGCCACTCCGAAGCTGCCTTCGTGGTATCGCCCGCGGCGCTCAAATTTCAACGACAAGTCCGCCGACACTTCGCCCCGTGGCGGCAGATACGGAAAGTAAGCCATGCCTTCAAAAATTCCCGGTAGCTCAGACGCAATCGCCACGCGCCGGACGCGCCGGTCGGGCAACCTCAACCATTGCCGCTCTGGAGGACGATTCAACGGGAAGGCAAACGTAGCTGATTCCCACGTCCACTGCTTCAACGGCTTCTTTCGCTTCTTGCGTGTAGAGACGACGCGAATGGAGAATGAAGGCAGAAATCGCCGGGGATTCCGCACTAGAATCCTACCCATCACGGCGCGGCCGGCAAATAGGTGGTCAGGCAACCGAACGTCCAGTTCCAGAGAACGCAGCACCACTGCCGAGACGATTCCTGAAACCAGGATCGCCGCCAGCATGGCCGCCACGACGATGTAGAGAAGATTGTTCCCGGTGTTGAGTGCGGCGATGCCGATGACGAGTGTGACTAGTACATAAATCACGCCGGCTCGCGTGACCTCGAAGTCAAAAGTCTCGCGTAGCCTCTCGAGGGCGACGCGCCGAGCCAAATAGGGGACCGTAACCAGCCCCACCCATGTCGCCAGCACGAGGGCGGCGGATGCCAGAATCACCGTGGCCCAGACGTTTCCCGCGTCTCTCGAAACGGTGGAAAAAAGTGCCGCCGCAAAGGCCAGTCCCAGCCCAAGGAGCGCCAGCAGGAACTTAACCCACACCTCGGCCGCGGCCGAGCGTAGCCACTGCGCACGCCGCGCAAGAGTTGAGGATTGGGTCTTTACCGAGTCTGCGTATGCCGAAGGCACTCCATTCGCAGCCTAGCATTCGGGGTGGGAACGATCAACGAAGACCCGCTTGCGGAAAAAGCCTTCGTAACGTACCCGCGCTAGTGCAACCCGAAAATCCGCAGTTCCTTGTTGCTGGCGACGAAGACTTTACCGTTCGCCACGACCGGAACAATGTTTGCATTACCGCCAGTATTGGGCCAGGTTCCCGCACTGGCGGTGAAGAGTTGCGCCATCGTGCTGCCGCCAGATTCCGGGTCGAAGGCAAACAGATTCACGTTGCTTGAGGTCATTGAAACCGGGTGCGAGACCGCCCAGATGATTGGACTGGCAGTTCCGTTCGACGAAACCGTAGTGAAGAATCCTCGGGTCTGCCCGCCGCCAATCGACGGCGATGTGGTGATCTTCGTCAACGACGGGGTTGGCGAAGTTTGCAGCTTCCAGACTTTCGCGGTTCTTCCACCGCTGCTGACTACGCGCGCCAACCCATCGACCGGATCGACAAAGTAAGAATGTCCGCACCAGCAGGCACCCACGCCGTAAGTTCCCAAAACATTATTCTGGGTTGTGGAATATCCGCCCAGGCTGTCCTCATTCATGAAGTACATGTTCCCGTCTTTGCCCGCAGCCACGGCCAAATGCGGCGTGGACCCCGGTTGGTCCGGCAAAACGAGCACTCCACCTGAGCCAAAGTCGCTGTCGGTCTGGTCAAGGCTCGCCTGATTCATCGGCGTGAATAGATCAAGAACGGTGGTCAAGTTAGGCGATACTTTGACGACGCTTTCCTGAATGTTGCTCACGCCGTCGTACGTTGTCCCAGAGAAATCCGAATTGCCCGTCACGAACAGAATGTTGCCGGAGTGGTCCGCCGCGAGCCCGTAACCCGACATCCAGATCGCCGACAAAAAATAATTGTTGGGAGATATTGGCTGCGTGTCGAGTACCTGGTTCCCGGCCATCGGCACCAGCGTACCCGCTTTCCAGCCCAGCACCCAGCCTCGCGAGAGATTCGCGAAGAAGTCACAGAAGCTGCCAAACCCAGCGTAGACATTGCCGTTGGCCAGCAACAGCCCGGGACGCTGCCGTTGGTAGGTCGCATTGAAGGTGAACGTAGATCCATCGGTCAACGTATGCGAAGCGGCAACCAATACCGGCGCCACCTTGTCCGTTAAATTGCCGATGTCCAGCGCATGAAGGTAATAAGCCGGCCCGGTTGACCCCTGAGTGTAGACCATCACGTACATGGTTTGACTCTTTACCTCAATGACGGGGGTTGAAGTGATACCGACATTCGGTCCATTGTTGCCGCATCCCAGCGGCTTCGGGACGGGTGGTCCGAAGTTCGGGCTCAGCAGAATCGTGCCACTGTTTACATCGATCGCGTAGATGGTGTTGTTCTCCGTCGCGACGTAGACGACAGTGTGCTTTCCCTGATGGGTACCGCCCGTGATGTTCACTCCCGGAATCACCAGAGGTTGAGCGTCCGCCTGATCGTCGAGGGCCACCGAAAGCAGTTGCCCGAACGATGCGCTGCCCACGTTGGCGGGAGTCAGCTTCGTTTCTTTCGAATTCCAGCCGGTGCGACGAGTGTCGTAGTGGTAGGTGGTGACCTGGGCACCCGCAAAGGTGACGCTGAGAATAAGGACAAAGGCAGCAAGGGCTACTAGTCCGCGACCGGGATGGTTACGACGAGGTGACTTCATGGCGAACCGGATGCTATGCCATCAAGAAAATCTGGTCAACCAGGCCAAAACACCACTGGAAGGAAGGCTCCACCAAATCTTGCACAGCCAGATCTTGGACTGCGGTTGTGTCGCACAAAACTGGGCGGGCGCTTAAAGGGCCCAGCGTTCATTGTCTGCTGCAAGGGATCGTGCCGGCGTCATCCGGCCAAAGATTCAATCGCTTGGACTGCGTCCGGTGGAAGCACCAACTTGCGGCTGGCCAGGTCCTGGTTCATGTGGTCGGCGTCGGAGGTGCCGGTCAGCGGCAGGATTCCGATCGCGTGCGCGAAGGCGAAAACGACCTGGGCCGGAGTCGCCTGCACACGCGCAGCGAGATCATTCACCGGCGGATGATGCAGCACCTCTGGATTTGCGGTGAGAAGCGAGAAGCCCTGGTAGATGATCTTTCTCTCGCGGCAGAACTGGCGCATGGCGCGATCCCAGCCGAGGCGGGCGAAGCAGCGATTCTGCACGAACGCAGGCGCTTCGGAGTGCGTTGCCTCCATCTGTTCAAGATGTCGGATACTGACATTACTTACGCCGAGGAAACGCGTGCGGCCGGCATCACGCTCCTTCCTCATCGCCTCCCAGACTTCGGCGTCAGCCTCAGTCCAGTCATAACCAGACGAGGGTCCGTGGTGCACGTAGCTGTCGACGTAGTCGGTTCCGAGATGTTCGAGCGAGCTGGCCATAGACTGCGCCACCTGGACGGCAAGGCTGGCCGCGGGATCATAGGGCAAGCGATGGTCCTGACCGCGCTGGTACGTGAATTTCGTTTGCAGAAAAAGATCGGCGCGGGTTACCACTCCCGCCTGGTAGGCGGCAGCCAAACCCTGACCGACTCCAGCTTCGAAATAATGGCGACGCTGGTTGGCCGTGTCGATGCCGCGAAACCCCATCCGGAGTGCGAGTTCGGTGAGGGTGGGAGTGCGCTCTTCCTTCCAGGCGGTGCCGTAGAGGAAATCGGGGAGAGCTGGGGGCTGATGTGCGGGCATCGCGCTATTCTGACATGAACGAGCGTAGGTGAACTCTGCTGGTCCGAGAGCACTTCAGTGTTTTTTCTGGCAACCGGGTACTGGCAACTGACAACTTTTTTCTCAGTACTCCGCCAGTTCCTTCATGGCTCGGAACAGATCATTGGTCTGCGGCAGGATGGCGTCTTCGAGAATCGGCTGATACGCGACGTAGGTATCAGCGGCAGCGACGCGGCGGACGGGAGCATCAAGATGGTCGAAGAGTTGATCGGCGATGCGCGCTGCGATCTCGGCGCCGTAGCCCCAACTCAGTGAGTCTTCGTAGGCGACAAGCACTCGGTTCGTCTTTTGAACCGAGGCCGCGATCGCATCCCAGTCAAACGGATTCAAGCAGCGCAAGTCGATCAGTTCGACCTTAACGCCATTCTCACGCTCGAGCTTCTGCGCTGCCTGCAGCGCGCGCGGGACGACAGCGCCATAGGTGATCACGGTCAAGTCCGTTCCGGGATGCACTACTTTCGCCTTGCCGAACGGAATCATGTAATCGGGCCCGGGATAGGGTGCACGTCCGTAAGTCTCGCGATACAGGCGCTTGTGCTCGAGGAAGAGCACCGGATCGTCGCACCGGATTGCGGTGCGCAGCAAACCTGCGGCATCCAGCGCATTCGACGGAAACACCACCCGCAGGCCCGGAATATGCGTGAAGATGCTCTCGCCGCACTGCGAGTGATAGATCGCGCCGCCCGTCAGATATCCGCCGATGGCCACGCGAATCACGCAGGGCGACGAGAATCCATTGTTCGAGCGCCATCGGATTACGGGCAGCTCGTCGCGCAGTTGCATCATCGCGGGCCAGATGTAATCGAAGAACTGGATTTCGACTACCGGCTTCAGCCCGCGCGTCGCCATTCCGGTCGCGCGGCCCACGATCGCAGCCTCTGCCAGCGGAGCGTTGAATACGCGGTCATTGCCGAATTCGCACTGCAAACCGAAGGTGAGCTTGAAGACGCCGCCCTTCCCTTTCACCAGCTTGCGCTTCAAGTATTCTTCGCGGCTGCAATCGGCTACGTCTTCGCC
>WNEZ01002051.1_pt1 | contig 17103 bp, 15 predicted proteins | sample 5400521 | NCBI WGS metagenome assembly WNEZ01 (sample SAMN13153339, study PRJNA577476) | soil metagenome | isolation source: 120 cm saprolite under Douglas fir tree site 2 hole 1 replicate 1 | place: USA:California | collected 2015-04-18
TTCGCCGTTTGGCCAGAGAAGCTCACGTCCGGCACTTCTTTGTTGCCGTATCGTGCCCGCACCGTGGTACTCGCGGTGGCGCCCACCGCTTCGCACGCGGGGCATCCCTCGGCTACCGCGCGCATGTCGTCCATCTCAATCTTCTTGTACTTCAGCGCTTTAATGATGATGTTGAAGTCGGTCACCGCGAAGGGTGTTCGCGCGATCTGAAAGACGTTTGTGCCGAGGTTGGCGATCTTCTGTTCGACGTAAAGATTCGCCCCCTGCACGATAGTCATGACCGTGATCAGGGTGGCCACACCCATGGTCAGCCCCAGCATCGTGAGCGACGCGCGCAGCTTGTGCGCGCGTAGGGCGTTGAGGCACAGCGCTAAATTGTCACGGACGGCGAGCATGGGCGCGGAAAGACCCTCCTGCCACTTTACCGAATCTGGCCAGGCGCGGACTGCAAATTCGCGGCGTGACATCGCTGCGGTCACACGTGAGACGATGCCGGAACTGTCTCTATGAGAATACGATGGAAGGAGTGCGGGAATTACATGGTCCGATTCCTCAGTCAGCATTCCATCGTTAATCGATGTCCTGCCTCCTGAGACCTGGTGCAATTCAGGTGAGGCGGTTTAAACCATTGAACGCCGCGGCTTTGTAGCATTCCGCTAGAGTGGGATAGTTGAAGACCGTGTTCACGAAATACGTGATCTTGCCTTTCAGCAAGAAGACGGCCTGGCCGATATGAAGAAGTTCGGCCGCATCTTCGCCAAAGATGTGCACGCCAAGAAGCTCGAGCGTCTCGCGATGAAAGAGCAGCTTTAGCCGGCCATCGGTGTGGCCGGTGATCTGGCCCCGGGCGATCTCCCGGTAATAAGCCACGCCCACTTCGTAGGGAACATCCGCATCGGTAAGCTGTTCTTCGGTTTTCCCAATAAATGAAATTTGCGGAATCGTATAAATTCCATACGGATAGCCGGCGGGATCGGTTTGTACATCCAGATTGAACGCGCGCGCCGCCGCGATGCGGCCCTGCTCCATGGACACGGAAGCGAGGCTGGGGAAACCGATGACGTCTCCGACAGCAAAGATGTGCCGCTGCGCGGTGCGGTAATCCGCATCGACTTTGATGCGTCCGCGTTCGTCGGCTTGGATCCCCGCTGCCGGCAGATTCAACGCTTCGACGTTGCCTTGCCGTCCGACGGCGTAGAGCAGCGCGTCGCCTATGATGCGTTTCTTGCTCACCAGATTCGCCGCCACTTTTCCATCGGGCAATTCCTCGACGCTTTCGACTTCTTCCGTCAGGCGCAGCGTGGCCCGTTGGTCGCGCGTGTGATAGGTCAGCGCCTCGACCATTTCCACGTCCGCAAATTCCAAGAGCCGCGGGCGCTTTTCCACAATGATGACGCGTACCCCGAGCGTCGCGAACATGCAGGCGTACTCCACTCCGATGACGCCGCCGCCCACCACGATCAGTGTTTTCGGTATCTGCGGCATGGTGAGGATCTGGTCGCTGTTAATGATGTTCCGGCCGTTGACGGGCACCTTGGAATTGGTGGACGGCTTGGTGCCTGTGCCGATGACCACATATTCCGCCTCGAATTCTCCGAAACCATTGCTGTTCTCGACGCGGATGTGGTGAGCATCCGTAAATCTGCCGACGCCGTGGATGACCTCGACGCCGTTGCGCTTGAGCTGGTCTTGCGTGACGCCGACTTCATTTTCGATCACGTGCTTAACGCGGAAGTTCAAATCCGCGATGGTGATGTTTTCTTTGACGTTGTAGTTCGATCCGTAGAAATTCTTGTCGTAGAAGCCGGAGAGATGCAGGACCGCTTCGCGCATGGTCTTGCTAGGAATGGTGCCGGTGTTGACGGACACGCCGCCGATAGCACTTTGCTTTTCGATGATGGCGACGCGTTTCCCGGCTTTTGCCCCTTGAATCGCGGCACGCTGCCCCCCGGGGCCGGAACCTATCACGATCAGATCATGCGGCTGCATTTGAAGTGTCCTCTGTTGTGTGCCGGCCTGGGGGTTTGTCACCCCATAAACCCGCGGGATTAAGAAAACCTTCGCCCCTCCCGACTTCGTCGGGATAAATGCCGGGGTGAGCTACAAATCAAAGGCGCACAGGCTAAAACCTACGCCACTAAGACAAACCGGCGAGTTTACCGAGGCCTTTCATTTTGGTGCGGGCGGCCATGCCGCCGTACTGCTTCATCATGGTGCGCATTTGCAGGTACTGCTTCAGGACAGTATTGACGTCCTGGACGGTCGTGCCGCTGCCCTTGGCGATGCGCTTGCGGCGTTTGCCGTCGAGGACGTTGTGATCGCGGCGCTCTTCGTTGGTCATGGAATTGATGATGGCTTCGACGCGTGTGAGCTGGCCCTCGTCGACCTTCGCATCCTTGGGAAGGTTCTGGAGCGGACCCATCTTCGGGAGCATGTCGACGATCTTTTCGAGCGGGCCCATCTTGCGAATCTGTTTGAGCTGATCGCGGAAATCCTCGAGCGTGAATTCCTCCTTGCGGAGCTTGCGTTCGAGATCGGCCGCGGCTTTTTTGTCGACGGTCTGCTCCACGCGTTCGATGAGCGACATGAGGTCGCCCATGCCGAGAACGCGGGAGACGATGCGCTCAGGATAAAAGCCTTCGAGGGCGTCGTATTTTTCGCCGAGGCCGACGAATTTTACCGGCGCGCCGGTGACTTTGCCAATGGAAAGAGCGGCGCCGCCGCGCGCGTCGCCGTCGAGCTTGGTGAGAATTACGCCGGTGAGGCCGAGTCGCTTGTGAAATTCGCCGGCGGAGCGCACGGCGTCCTGCCCGATCATAGAGTCCGCGATAAAGAGCATTTCGCTGGGCTGCAACTCTTTTTTCAGCATGCTCAGCTCGTTCATCAATTCATCGTCGATGTGCAGGCGGCCGGCGGTGTCCACGAGAATCACATCGCTAGCGGAAAGTTTCGCTTCCTTGATGGCGCCTTTTACGATTTCGAGCGGCTTGTCCGTGCCAGCGCCGGGCCAGATCGCCGTGCCAACGGCTTTTGCGACTTGCGCGAGCTGTTCGCGCGCGGCGGGGCGATAGACGTCGGTGGAAACGACGAGCGGCCGGTGCCCATGTTGCGAGAGCCATTTGGCGAGTTTGCCAGTAGTGGTGGTTTTGCCGGAGCCTTGCAAGCCGACAATCATCCAGACCGAAGGCGGACGCGAGGCGAAGAGCGGCTTGGCGTGCTTGCCAAGCATGGCGGTGAGTTCGTCGCGCACGACTTTGACGACTTGCTGATCGGGCGAAAGTTGCAACATGACTTCGCTGCCGATGGCTTTCGCGCGAATGTTGGCGAGCAGTTCGTCGGCGACGCCAACGTTGACGTCGCCTTCGAGCAGAGCTTCGCGGATTTCAGCAAGCGCGGTGTCCAAGTGCTCATCGGTGAGCTTGCCCTGCCCGCGCAGGTTCTTGAAGGTACGTTGCAGCTTTTCTGTCAGGTTCTCAAACATGGTTATGCTTTCTCAGTCGCGATTCACTATTGTAGCGAAACTCCGGCGGGCTCGTCCCAAGGTCGGAGCATCCGAGAGTCAAAAAATCGAAGCTGCACCCCCCTACACCCCCGTCGCGACGTAAAGAGTGCGCAAAGCACTGTAAATAAAAGGTTTGTAGGTGTGCCTTTGTGCAAAAGAGTGCATAAATTATTGAAATTAAGCGGGATAGACCAACGCAAGCATTTCTGAGAATCGTCCGAAGCCTGCCACCCCCTCCCCCCATGGTTTTTGTAACGATATGATACGACAGAGCTTAAGGGGTGGGGGTCGGAAAAGGATATGATTCCATGGGAGTTAGAGAATGGGGGGCCGGGAGTAAGGGCTGGGCGGGAGAAGGAATCAAGAGACCGGCGAGAGTGGAGCTTGGCAAACACAAGACAGAATAGCAGGAAGTAGTCTGTTTGTCAATGTCTTTATTGGATATCATTCGAATGGAGCGGGAAGGCGTTGAAAAGGCTGGGGTTGAGGGATTGATGAGCGGAGTTCAAGCGATGGGCATCCGGGGTGGGAAAGGAGACGCGTGCAGCCGCGCTAGGGGTCCCGCGGGACCTTGAGCTTATAAGGGTATCCCGGCGCCTTTGGTGCGTGGGAGATGCGGTACTCGTCCAAATCGATCTCGCTGATATGGTAGTGTGTTTGCGGGGGATGGTTTCCGAAGACAGCCAGCTCCCGGTGGAGCTTGAGAGAGCAGATCTCGGGAGCATCTTGATAGCGTACGCGCCGGGAACTAAATGCCTCGTTCACAATTGTTAGCGTAAATTCGCGGGTCTCGTTCAAGGCCCGCCGCACGAGGAAACTGTACTCACGCACGAGCGCTTTCGCTTCGAAACCAACGTACTGGACGTTGACATTCCCGGTCATAAGAGCCTCTTTGTTCCAGTCGGTAAGACTTTCTCCGGCTTTCCTTTTTGCTTTTTGGTCGGATTGCCTCTGGGGCCTGCCCAGCGCAGTATTGCCTTTTTCCTGCCGTTAAGCTGCAGCTGTTTCTCGATTCCGTCAGCCTCCAGGTATTTATGCATCGGGGCGACTGACCCTTTCGGCTGGGAGTGGCCCAGCGTTCTTTTTCGCAGGGTCTGGGCCGTGAGGGCGAGAAAATGGAGCGGGTCCCTGAGGTTTTGCAATTCCCGGTAATAATAGAGCGGCGTTGGGTGCTTTCCGTTGAACCTCAGCTTCTTTAGAAATTCGATTTCCTGCTGGGTCGCATCACCGCTCACAGACTGGTGCCGAAGGAATTCTTTGAGCCCTGCCTCTTCCTCGGTTTGAGCAGGTTCCCTTTCGACAAACTCAAATTTCTTTGCGTAACCCGGAATAAGTCTCCGATTCAAGACGATTTCCATGCCGAAGGTCGCGAGATCGATATCCCAGGATTCGATCAGCGGATCCAGGAAGGATATGCAGTTCTCAACGGACACGTTGAACGCATCCGTGTCCAGAAACTCGAGGATGCTGACTCGCATCGCTTCGTAGCTTCTGCCGCTGAGCCGCGCCACCGAGTGGAGCCAGGTTTCACTCTCCAAATCGTCCTTTGCGACTCTTTTGACCACGTCCAGGAGCTTTTGTGTGACGAGGCGCTCGAGTTCGCCGAAGGGCTGCTTCTCAAAAATCACGCGTATTTGTTCTTCTTTCCCGGGTGCGCACTTGCGGAGAATCAACTCTCGAACTTCTTTGAACAAGGGCTTGGGTGGGTCGACTAGATTTCGCTTCAATACTTCCTTGCGCTGATAGTCAGCCAGCTTCGCAAGCTTGCCGCTCGGAACCTTCAAGAATTTTCCAATCTTGTCGTAAATGTCCGTCCGGCTGGGCTCCGGAGGCAATTTTTTCCCGGTCAGCAACTGGGAAATGTAGGACTCCGTAACCTCGGCGGCAGCCGCCAGATCTCTCTGCTCCAGCCCCAATTCTTCCAGCCGCTGTTTGATCACTAGGCAAACGTCCACAAGACCCTCCACCTGACTTAACTCGACAGATTAACCATAGAAAAGAATCTCAGATTCTACTTGACACGTCAAGTTAATTAACCTAAAGTGGTTAATCTATCGATGAGGCCATCCGGTAATCTAAACCAAAGTGAGTTATCTGGAATTGCCCTTGGCCAAGACAACCAAGGAGGTTGCCATGAACACCGTTACACGTTGGGACCAGTCCCGCGGTTTGACACCTTTGCAGGAACAAGTCATTCGTTTGTTCGAGGACAACTCTACCCGCGACCGCTCGGGTCCTGCCGACCTGGCAACCTGGGCGCCACCAGTGGACATCTACGAAACCGAGAACGAATTGGTGATAAAGGCCGACCTGCCGGATCTCGAAGAGAAGGACATTGACGTACGCGTCGAAAACAATTCGTTGACCATCCGCGGAGAGCGGAAGTTCGAGAAGGATGTCAACGAGGATAGTTACCTGCGAGTTGAACGCGCCTATGGTCCGTTCACGCGAAGCTTCTCCCTACCGAATACGGTCAGCTGCGAGAGCATTCGGGCCGAGTATCGCAATGGGGTACTGACCCTGCATATGGCGAAGCGTGAGGAGTCTAAGCCGAAGCAGATAAAGATCAGCGTCTCAGCGAACGGCAAGTAATCCACATCTCACACAGGGAGGTCGGTCGGCGCTCCGGCCCCGTCCTTACAACCAAGGAGGTTGCAATGATTGGACTCAGAGAATCATCGGGAGAAGAGATCGCTCGCCGGGCTCATGAGCTGTATCTTCAACGCGGCGGCGAACACGGAAAAGATGTCGAGGACTGGGTTAGGGCTGAACAAGAGCTGAGCGACGAACCTGTCGCGGGACCAGCGAAAACGAGAGTCGTCCAAGCCGTTCGTAACGCGTCTAATTGACGCTCCGCCTAAGAGTGAACATCTTGTCTCGTAAGCGACACGAGCGAGACAACAGATCCCACGGCTTGACGGCCCGGCTTGAGCAGCCGAGAACGGACAGATCTTTCGTTCGGAGGGGGCGGGCCAGTTCACCCCTTCACGTGTCCGGCGAAGGGGAAACTGGGCGGAGAAACGAGGTTGCCAATGGTCAGGAAAATCATCCAGTGGGTCCCCATTGACGGAACTCGATGGAGAAACCAGTTTGTCAATGGTCACGAAAATCATAGAGTAGGTGTCCATTACGGCGTTGCTCATGGCGGTGTCATGCCAACACAAAGGGCCATCGGGTCAGGACCTAGTAAAGGTATTCGTTCACAATATGCGAGCCTAAACCCGGAGGACGCTCGCTCCCACCACTCATCTATTTGTTAGTGACGACGCGCGTGGCTGTCAAAAACTCACTCCTCAGAAATCCGCAGAAATGGGGGCGCACCAGGATGCCCTACAAACGATCCCCTTCCACTTCCACTCGTTTAACTTCAGCTGATTAACCATCGAAAATGACCTCAGAATTTGCTTGACAGGTCGAGATAATTAACTTAAATTGGTTAACGGACTGAGGGAGTCTTCAGATCATCTGAACCAGTAGTGGTTATCTGAATCGCCCCTTTGGCATCGAGAACCAAGGAGAGTGTCATGTTTGCACGCAAAGTTCACATGCATCTGAAGCCCAATAGCGTTGTGGAGTTTACCCAGAGGCTGGAGAAGGACATCCTCCCTCTGCTTCGAAAACAGAAAGGATTCCAGGACGAAATCACGTTCGTTGGACAGGGCGGCACGGAAGCGTTCGGAATCAGCATTTGGGACAAGGCGGAGAATGCCGAGGTTTACAACCGCGGAACTTACCCAGAAGTGACGAAGATCCTCGCCACAGTAGTTCAGGGAGCTCCTCAGGTTGAAACCTATGACGTCGCCAACTCGACGTTCCACAAGATCGCCGTTGCTGTGGCGGCCTGAAGCCGATAGGTCGCTTCGTTATGCGGGGGCGGACCAGTTCCGCCCCCTAGAGTGAAAACCTGCCGCAAAGATTCAGAGGAGGAATATGTGCAATTACTTTGGTGGATGATGATCGGATTAGTTGTCGGCTGGTTGGGGGGAAAGATTCTGAAAGGTGATGGCTACGGTCCGTTCATGGACATTGCCATGGGCATCGGAGGAGCTGTGACAGGCGGCCTTCTTATGCGATCCGCAGGGATTGGGGGATACACGGGAATCATCATGACGACTCTCGTTGCCATGATTGGTGCAGTCCTTCTGACGCTGGTCGCGGGTTTCGTCAACGGCAGAAGAATGTCCGCCCGGCAACTCTAATCGTCACGTAGCTATGGAAAACTCAAATGCCAGACATTAATAGAGCAATGGCCATTTTGATTAGGGAAGACACACCGTTGCCGGCGAACCTGCCGATCGAAAGTGAAGCCTTCTTGCCTGGCTGGAGAGTCGTCAAGGATCTTGATCGCGCTACGCTGGCCCGAAACATCGAGGGTGCGAATTGGAGCTTTTTCTACCTGGCCGGGGAGATCAGAGTTACTGTCCTGGGTCGCGACCGGTCAGGGACCCTGCGCAGGGCAGTGAAGTGTGTTCTGGCGAAGCAGGAGGGGCAAAAGTTTAACTCTCTAGAGATTACGAAAGTCGTTTCGAAACGGTTCCTGGGCATTCCTTTTATGAGTGTTACCGCCCATTCCCGACATATCCAGCAAGGTGTTGGCCTGGTCCCTGCAAAGGATTTTGTCTTGAGAATGCCTGTTGCCGCGGCGCCAGAATCCGGGCTGGCTAGCGGCCGGGAAGAACATCACGCAAAAGTGGCCACAAAGCAATATACGGCTCTGATTTCAAGTTCTTAGGAATTCGTGGGAGATACGAAAATAAAAAAGCTGCGCAGTTCGATTCTTTGTTTTGTTGTTCTGCTCCTTACGGCGCCATTGCTTCGTGCACAGGATCTTTCCAAGTATCGGCACTTTACCCTTGGAATGAGCTTGACCAGAGTGCTGGAGCGTACTGACCAAAAGATGGCCGATGCAAAGGTGATTCATGGCCGTCCAGCGCTGGTACAGGAACTGAATTGGTGGCCGCCGAATCTTCCCGGGACTTCGTTCCAATCGGATACCGTGGAACAGATTCTTTTCTCCTTTTACAACGGCGAGCTCTACAAGATTTCTGTGACTTACGATCAAACCTCCACGGAAGGGCTCACCGCGGAGGACATGGTGAAGTCCATTTCGGCGAAATACGGCCCGGCGACAAATGTTGTGCTGGAAACCGATTCCGCGAAGAACAATCGCTATGACGTGAGGAAAACGGCCGTCGCGTCTTGGGAGGATGCGCAATATTCCTTCAATCTTGTCCGTTCTTCCTTCACCGATCATCTTGGGCTCATCCTTTACTCCAAGCGAGTCAATGCAGAAGCTGAAGTTGCCATTGTGGAAGCTGCGAAACTGGACGAGCAGGAGGGCCCGCAAAGAGAAGCCGAGCGTCAGAAGAAACAAACGGACGACCTCGAAACGGCGCGGCAGAAGAATCGGAAGATTTTTCGCCCGTAGCGTTGGCCTGGAGCCACAAAGAGTTGATGGCCCGATATTACTTCGGAGGCGCGGCGGAGTAGAATCGGGGTTGCTATGGCGAAGCATCCCCAAGAGACGCCACCGGCGCCGATGGATCCGCACGAGCCTCCTGCCCAGGAAGAAGTGCTGGACATTGTGGAAGAAGCGTCGCTGGAGTCTTTCCCCGCGAGTGACCCGCCCGCCTGGAATGCAGGCCGCCCAAGGCTCAGCTTTTCTTAGAGGTCGTCGCGTAAAACGCAGCCCACTGCTGTTCCACCTTCGTGCTTCCACACTTCGGACACTTCACTTTGTCCTTATCGTGTTCAGTCATGGTTAAGACGAGGGAGAACTTTTTGCCGCAGGCCGCGCACAGATACTCATAATGAGGCATGGCAACCTCCTCAGGTGGGCACCTTTCGCCGAAATCATAGCCGCAAGCGTTTGTCGAAGCAATGACGCAGGGGGCATATGTTTCTTGCTCTGCGGCAGGGTGTGTCTGACAAATGACTCTAACTAGGGTTTGTGTTTGGCGCTGTGGCCGAGGGCTACGAGGAAAATGGCGCTTTTGCCTGCGGCGTAGGGAGAGAAGAAGCGGGTGACGTCGTCGTCGAAGAAAGTGAGGCCGGTTGCACCGAGGCGCTGGGCGTAGGCCGCGAGATACAGCTTGCCGCCGAGAATGCCGGCTTCGAGTTGCACGGCGCGATAGCCGCGATTGCCGAAGCGCTCCAAAATGGGCCGCAAGTCCGCGAGGAAAAAAATATCCACGGCGGCGGCGGCAGGGAGTTCCTGCTCCAGGCCGAGGTACCCGGCATCGGCGCGGAAATTTCCCTGCTTCAGGCACTCGAGCACGCCGCGGCTGCGGTGAAATATGTAGGCTCCGGGCGGGATTCCTTCGACGGCGTGGACGATCAAGTAGAGATGATTGAGCTGGGCTCCGGGCGGTTCGAGGAAATCCGCGGGCACGCCGCGGGTGGCGCGGTCCAACATGGTCGAAAGCTGCGGCAGGGTGATTGCGCTCCGGGCAAATTTGCGCGTGGAACCACGGCGCTGGATGACCTGTTCGATGGGGTCGCGTGGCATCTCGGCGTCGGACAATGTTTGGAGCTGAACGATTGATCCGGCGGGCGGCGGAAAGATTGTCATCGGTGTGTGGCCGCGCCACATCTCCACTTCCTTGGCGGAATCGAGCGAAGATGCCGCGTGCATTTCTCGCATGAGCGGATAATCTACCTCGCGCTCGGAGAGCGGGACGGTTTCGAGGTGAAGCGGTGAAATTTCTGCAGGGGCTGGCGGCGGGAGCGCTGCGACGTGGCCGAGGGCCACGAGGGAGAACGCCACCTCCCGACTGGGATCGACATCCAGCAGGCGGTTGACGCTGGCGTCGAGGAAGCCGCAACCCACGCGGGCGGGCAGACCGAGGGCGGTGGCGACGGCGAGCAGGTTGGCGAGGAGAGTGCCGTTGTCCCAGCCGAAATGGCGGTAGGTGCGAGCCTGATACTTCCAAGCATTGCGCCAGTAGGTGCAGGTGCAAACGATGGTGAGCGGGGCGTGGGTGACAGCGGGTTCGCCGCCGGTGGCTTCCAACAACTCGCCGCGATGGTCTCCGGCCCGCAGACGGCGCAGGCCGAACTCGGCGGGGGCGAAGTGATAGACACCGGCATCGAGGTTGGCGAGGCCGCCGCAAACCAGATAAAGCTCGACCTCGTAGAGCGCGCCAGTGCAAGCGGCGGCGCGAAAGTAGAATTCTCCGCCGGGATATTTCCTTTTGCGGGTGATGCCCGCGGAGAGGTAGAGGAGTTGGGCAACGGCCTCCAAATCCGGAGAGGCGTTGGACTGGGCGGGAACGCTTTCGGCGATGGCAGAGAGGGCGGCTACGCCGGTTTGGCGCACCTCGCGGGGCAAGGGCAGGGCCTCGAGCGTGGGATAAATCTTGAACGGTAAAGGCTGGTTGCGCCAGTCCAGGAAATGGGGGTTGGTGCGGATGCTGACGTAAGAATGCTTGGTGGCGTCGTGATAGGTCCAGGCGGCTTCGGGATTGCGGTTGTCAGACATGGTAACGATGAGCCTTCATCACAATCGAAATAAAGCATATCAGGTTGAGGGGTAGCTACAGTCGAACGATGGGCGCAGATTTCGCGACGAAGAAAACCCCACGCTCCGAAGAGGGCGGCGGCAGCGCTGAGAAACGCAGGTCAGAACGTAAGCTTGACGCCGACCTGGGCGGCGAAGGGAATGCCGACGGTGGTGCCGGGGCCGAAGAAATCGCCGAGGGCGCCGGCGGGAACGAGCAACTGCTTGCCACTCGTGACCGGCACGGAGCACGTTGGATCAGGACAAAGCGCGGTGACGTTCGCAAGATTATTCACGGGAACGGGCAGAGCACTGATGTTGCCGACATAGTTGTTGCCGGGATTGTTGCGATTGAATAGGTTGAAGAATTCGATGAAGGGCGCGAGCGACCAGCGCTCGTGGAACTTGATCGGGCGGCTCACGCGCAGGTCGGTCTGAATATAGGGCGTGCCGCGGAACTGGTCGAGAGTGGACTTCACGCCATTGATGACGGCGCGATCGCCGACCGGAGTGGTCAATGTGATCGGCCGCGCGGTCTCCGCCTGCGAGAGGAACGTCACATCGAAACCCGCCGGGGCGTGAACGGTTCCCACTAGAACGAAGCGATGCCGGACGTCTTCGCCGGATGGACCATAGTCTCCCGGAGCGAAGGCGTTGAAGGGATCGCAGACACCATTGACATAATCGAAAACCTCGCCGATCTGGCAACCCCAGGTTTTCGCACTGGCGAGCGTGTAGTTCGCAACGAGATTCAGGCGCCGCGCCACGTTGCCCTGAAGATGCAACGCTAGGGCGTTGTACCGGGAACGATTGTCGGTGCGAAATACGGAGACGTTGGGAAAATCATAGCGGCGGTAGCCGTGCATGCCGGTCTCGAGAGTGTAGTCCGCGCTCAGAATCCAGTTGGGGTTGAAGGCGTGTTGAAGGCCGGCGGTGGCGTGCAACGCGTACGGCGTGTGGTAATGCGGATCGATCAGCGAAGGCGGGCCGGAAGCGTTTTTGATATTGAAATTGTTCACGGCGGTGAAGGCTTGGACCCAGCCGTTTTGCGCGAGGTCGTTGAAATAGAGGCCAACACCGCCGCGCAAGACTGTATTTCCCGATGAGCCGAGGCCGTAAGCGAGGCCCAGGCGCGGAGCGAAGGCTCTGCGGTAGTCGTGTGGGATGCCCGAGACAACTCCATTGCCGGCCAGGGCGGGATTCGAGCGCTGCTCGTGGCCAGAGGCGATGAAGAGGCCAAACGTCGTGTCGTAGCGCAGGCCGTAGTTGATTGTCAGATGCGGAGTGACGAGCCAGGAGTCTTGGGCGTAAAGACCGAGGCGCTGCACGTTTTGCGAGAAGCTGCCATCACCGGCGGGAGTGGCGGTGCAGTTCACGCCGGCGGGTACGGGAGACGCGCAAGTGGAACTGAAATAAAAGAGGGAAGGATTCGCCGCGTAGAAGCTGGGATCGTTCGAATAAGCCAGAACCGTTTCGGCAGTGGCGGCGAGGGCGCCGCCGAGCACCGGCTCATGGATGAAGTTGATGCCGAAGCGTGTGGCGTGCCGGCCATCGGTATGTGTCATGTCGTACCGAAACTGATATTTTTCCTGGTTGCGCAAAACAGGAAACGCGGTGATGGGAGTGACGAATTGATTGTCGCCAAAGGTTTCGAGGCCGGAGATGGTGGTGCGGGTTGAAGTAAATGGGAAATCCAGAGCGAAGCCGAGATTCGAATTGCGCGTGGCGGTAAGATGCAGCCCGCTGGCGTTGAAAACGAAGGCGCCGAGCCAGTAGGGATCAAACGTGCACTGGTGGCCCGCAACCAGGCTGAAGTAATTGTTGTGCGAAGTCGCGCCGGTGGAGGGCAGCGCGGCTTGCTGCACCAAGGCGTTGCGCGTGATGGTACTGTCCGTGGAAGCTCGAAGAAACCAGTGTGATTTGTACGATTGATCCCAATCCAGGCGCGCGTTCGCGAGATAGTCGCGAAACGGCACAGGGATATTTTTTGGTACATCAATCTGGGTGATGGCAGTGCCGGTGCTGCTGTCATGGATCAGGCCTGCGGCGGCGAGTTGCGCCAGGGCGTTGAATTCCGCTTGGCTGGCGGGGCTATAGGCGATGCTGGCGTTTTCGCGGACGTATTCGAAGGAAGAGAAAAACCACAGTTTGTCTTTTAAGGCGGGCCCGCCGAGCGTTGCCAGGTAATTCTGCCGCGAAAAGGGTTGTTTGGGATCAGGGGCGGGGTTGTCTATCGGGAAGCGTGCATTCAGATCTGCTGCCCGGCCGTAGAAAGCCGCGGAGCCGTGCCAGAAGTTCGTGCCGCTCTTCGTGGTGATCACGACGGAGGCGGAGGTGGTGCGGCCGGTATCGGCGTCTTCCTGCGCCGTGCGGATGGCAAATTCCTCAATAGCTTCAGGTGAGAAGTTCTGGAGGAAACCGCCGATCCAGTCGTCCGTATTATCGGCGCCATCGACGGTCAGGTCATTGTTCAAGCCGGAGCTTCCGCCTGTAGACACCGCGGTGATGCGCGCTTTGGTGGGGTCGGAAGGCTCGAGCGGCTCGGTTCCCGGGGCCAGGTAAGCGATATTGGCAAAGCTGCGAGCGGCAAGAGGAATGCTCTCAAGATCTTGTGAAGTGATGATCGTCTGGTGCACGGCACTGGAGCTATCGATGGGCTGGGTGGTAATGGAGCCTGGCGGATCTAGATCCAGCGTTATGGTCTGCTGCACCGGCTGCGGTTTCAAAGTAACGGTGATTTCCTGCACCGAACTGACGATGATTTTCACGTTCGAATAGGCTTCCGCAAATCCGTTGGCCTGAACTTTCACGCGGTAGGTGACGGGCAGTAAATTGTCGATGCGGAATTCGCCGCGCGAGTCGCTGGCGATTTCACGCTGGAACGAGGACTCGGCCGCTCGGACGATGATTTTCGCGGCAGGGACTCGGCCACCGCCTGCGTCCTGGACGAAGCCGCGGAGTGCGCCGCGAGATTCCTGCGCGGGGGCTACCAAAGCCCCTGCGCAGTGCAGGAGAAAATGGAAACAAACGATTGTGTGTACCTGACGAACGAGCCGGCTCATAAAGAGGAGGCCAACACCCGGTTGAAATTTAAGACGCGCGGAAAGCATCTCGCGTTACAGTGGGCCGGCCTAGTAGATAGTGTACGTTGGAAAGGGTATGGTTGCGCGCCGGGAGTACGGGTGCCCGGGAAGAGCGAAAGCGATCAATAAAATTGGAAGTGGAATTTGGTCGGGCGGACCTTGCGATCCGCCAGATACGTTTGCGAAGCGATGTTGTTGCGGGCGGAGTTCCCGCGTAGAATCCGCGGAACTCGCCTTGTAGAGGGAACCATGATCGATCGCCGTGGCTTCTTGTCGTCGTTCGCGGGTATTGCCGGCCCCGCCGGCGCGCTCGGCTTGCATCCGAAGTGGGACGCGTCCCTCGAACAGGAACCGCCGAAGCTGCCGGACAGCGCGCTTTACGGTTCGAACGAAGAAGCCTATTGGAATGAATTGCGGAATCCTGGACGTCGCCCGATCCGGCGCTGCGCTGCGCGATTGCCGCCGTCAACGTCGCGCCGGTACAGATCTACGAGCTGGAGACCTGGATGTGGAAGGAGAAGAAAATCCGCATCCGCGGCGGCGGGCCTTCGAAGATTCGGCTCTCCACGCCGTATTACCTACTACGGAAGGATGTGGAGCGGTACCTTGGCGCGTTTGATGAATACCGCCAAACAAAGAATAGCGCCTGACAGCGGACAGGCAGGAATGCCTATCCCACTTTCTTGACCGTGTGCGCAAGGGTCGAATACACTACTAAATTCGGAAGGAGCCGATGAAGAGCCTAGTGGGCTGTTCTGCCGTTGCGGGTGAAAGAGACTGCCCCGCGATGGCGTATTACAAAGGGGGAAGGTCTTGCCAAAGCGCACATTTCAGCCGCGACGACGCCGACGCGCCAAGACGCACGGCTTCCGCGTACGCATGAAGACGAAGGGTGGCCGCAGGGTGCTGGCGGCGCGCCGCAAGAAGGGACGCCATCGGCTCACCCCCGAATAATCCGGGGAACCCGTTGCCCACGGCCAGTTCGGGTGCGCACGGGAATCGCTTTCCGCGCGAAGCGCGGCTGGTGCGGCGCGGAGAGTTTGATGCGGTGTACCGCGCCGGAAAGCGCCGCTCGAGTTCCCATTTCACAGTTTTCTTTCGCGCCAACGAACTGCCACACAGCCGCTTCGGCTTCAGCATCAAGAAGGCCCTGGGCGGCGCGGTAGTGCGCAATCGTATCCGGCGGCACCTGCGCGAGGTCGTGCGCTGCCACCGATCGGAGATACCCGCAGGATGGGACATCGTCGTACACCCGAAGAGTTCGGTGGCGCGCGCGGAGTTTCCAGCGCTGACCGCGGATTTGTTGCGCCTGCTGAAGAGCGTGTAGGGGTGCACCTTAGTGCGCCCTCTGTTATGGCAAAGAACGCCGGCGAGAAGGGCGGACTGAAGTCCGCCCCCACACAAATCGCCTCGACACAGGTCGAAAGGCGATCGATTCCTGTGCGCGCGGCGTTGCTGGCGCTGCGCTTCTACAAAGCGTATTTTTCGATCTTGTTCGCGGGAAGTTGCCGCTTCGAGCCGACGTGTTCGCGCTATGCCTACGAGGCGATTGAACGGTTCGGGATGGCGCGCGGAGTCTGGCTTGGGCTGAAACGGCTGCTGCGCTGCCATCCGCTCTCGCGCAAATTTGGTTACGACCCGGTTCCGGAGAAATGGGAAGAGATGCCAACGAGTTCCGCTGCAGGCAAAGTTCTGAAGACTAAGGCGCACTCATGAGTGCGCCGGGACAAAAGGACAAGTTCACGCCGGAGCTGCGGATTCTCGTGGCTTCACTGCTGTCCTTTGGAGTGATCATCCTCTGGGCGAAGTTCTTTGGGCCGAAGCCGCCCGTTCAGCCCACGCAAGCCAACCGCCCGGCACAAACCGCTCCGGCCACGCCGGGTCCGGCGACGTTACCGGCGGCGAATCCGTCGCAAGCCACCGCGGCACCGGCAAAAATGGCCCCTGTGGCGGCGCGAAGCGTCGCGGTCAAGAACGATTCGCAAGAACGCGCGATCATCGTTGAAAACAGTCTCTACCGCGTGGAAATCTCGAACCGCGGCGCGGTGGTGAGAAGCTGGCAGCTGAAGAATTATAAGGATGATGCGAAGCCGCAGCGTGTGCTCGACGTCGTGCATCCTGAAGCATCGCAGCAAACAGGCAGCTGGCCTTTTTCCGTGGTGCTTGATGACGAGCAGTTGCAAAATGTGGCGAACGGCGGACTTTATCAGGTTTCCTCCTCCGCGACCGCGCTGCAGGCGCCGGCCGAAGTTGAACTCACGTGGAGTGATGGCCATCTGGAAGTCACCAAGCACTTCCGCTTTGATCACTCTTATGTGGTCCGCATAGAGACCTCCGTCAAATTAAACGGCAATCCCATCACCGCGGGACTTGGCTGGCTCGGCGGCTTCGGCGATTTGACGGTGACGAACCCCGCGCCGGTGGAAACGGTCTCGACGTACTACAGCGAGGGTGGCAAGATCACAGATTTTCTACACAAGAAGCTGAATGGGTTGGACAAGTGGGGCCCGGGCCTCTGGCAGGGTGGAAAAGAATTCGCTGGCATTGAGGACCGTTACTTCACGGCGGCATTTCTCCCTGCGAGCGGCGCTCCATCGAGCGCACTGGAGATACGCTACTGGAAAGCGTCGCGACCCGTTAAGGTGGATGGACAAGATGCGCTGGAACCGGTGCCGGAGGTTGCCGCGGCAACATCTGCTCAGCCGCTGGCTTTGCGTGTCTACGTCGGTCCGAAAGATTACGACGATTTGAAGAAAATGAACCCGCCGCTGCACGGGCTCATCAATTTCGGCTGGCTGGAATTCATCGCCGAGCCGCTCTTCCACGGGCTGAAGTGGCTGCACAACTACGTTCCCAATTGGGGATGGGCCATCGTGGTCCTCACACTGATCATCAACATGCTGCTGTTTCCGCTGCGCATTTCGAGCTACAAGACCACGCTGAAAATGCAGCGTGCGGGGCCGGAAATCAAAGCGATCCAGGAAAAATACAAGAAATACTCGATGCGTGATCCGCGCAAG
>WNEZ01002665.1_pt1 | contig 17100 bp, 13 predicted proteins | sample 5400521 | NCBI WGS metagenome assembly WNEZ01 (sample SAMN13153339, study PRJNA577476) | soil metagenome | isolation source: 120 cm saprolite under Douglas fir tree site 2 hole 1 replicate 1 | place: USA:California | collected 2015-04-18
AGTCCCGACGAGATTTTCGAAGACGCCGACCAGGAAGCCTCCGACCACCGCACCGAGCGGACTGGTCAGCCCGCCGAGCACGGCGGCGGCAAATCCGTAGATCAGCACACCTAACATCATGTTCGGCTCCAAAAACACCACCGGCGCAATCAGCATGCCGGCAATAGCGCCGATCGCGGCCGCCATGCCCCAGCCGAGCGCGATCATCCAGCTGGTATTGATGCCGACCAATCGCGCCGATTCCGGTAACGAGGCGGCCGCGCGCATTGCCAGGCCCATTCGCGTAAACCGAAAGAAAAAGAAAAGCAGAATGAGTAACATCAGCGTGACCCCGATCATGCCGGCCTGATGGGTCGAGATGAGCTGACTGCCGAGAAACGGCGACGATCCGAACGGCGTCGGGAATTGCTTGATGGTGAAGTCCCAGATCAAGCCGGCGACGCTGTTGATGATCGCGTACAACGCGATGAAGCCGGCCACGTTGGTCAGGATCGGCGCCTTCGCCAAGGGCTTGAACAGCAGCCGCTCGATCGCGATTCCACCGGCGAACGAAAAAACCAGCGTGATCAGGAACGCCCCCCAATAGGGCACGCCCCATTGCATCAGCTGCCAGCAAACAAAGGTCGAGAACATCGCCATTTCGCCCTGGGCGAAATTGAGATGATCGATCGCCTGGTAGATCATGACGACGGCAAGCGCCATGCAGGCATAGATCGCGCCTGTGGCGATGCCGGCCAGGACTTGATTGGTAAAAAGTTCCATGGCCGCGCTCCTCAATAACCCAGATAGGATTTACGGACGTCTTCGTTGTTCGCGATCTCGGCAGCACTTCCCGACATCACGATGCGCCCGGTTTCGATCACATAGGCCTTGTCGGCGAGCTCCAGCGCCAGCTGCGCATTCTGCTCCACCACCAGGATGGTGACCTTGTCGTCGCGATTGATCTTGCCGAGGATCTTGAACAGGTCGCGCACGATCAGCGGCGCCAGGCCGAACGACGGCTCGTCCAGCAGCATCAGCCGCGGACGAAGCATGAGCGCGCGCGCGACCGCCAGCATCTGCTGCTCGCCGCCCGAAAGCGTGCCGGCCTGCTGGGTATGCCGCGCTTTCAGCACTGGAAAGTGATCGTACATGCGCTCGATGTCGGAGATGACGCCGGCCTTGTCGCTTCGCGTGATCGCGCCGAGCTGAAGATTTTCTTCCACCGTCATGGTGGTGAAAGTGCCGCGGCCCTGCGGCACATGCGCGATGCCGAGGCGGACGATGTTCTCGGTCGAGCGTCCGCCGAGCGGGGCGCCGTCGAATTCGATCGCACCGGTCGAGCGCACCATGTTGCAGATCGCGCGCAACGTGGTGGTCTTGCCGGCGCCGTTGGCGCCGAGCAGCGTGGTCAGGCTTCCTTCATTGAGGGCGAACTCGAGACCGTGAAGCGCCTGAACCTGACCGTAATAGGCCCGAAGATCCCTGACGTTGAGCATCGCGGTCATGAATCCTTGCTCCCCAGATAGGCCTTGATGACATCCGGGTCGGACTGCACCTGGGCCGGCGTTCCCTCGGCAAGCTTGCGGCCGAAATTCAGCGCGACGACGTGGTCGGCGATCGACATCACGAGGCCCATGTGATGTTCGACCAGGAGGACCGTCACCTTGCGATCGTCGCGAATGCGGCGGATCAGATCGCCGAGCACATGGACTTCCTCGTGGTTGAGGCCACCGGCGGGCTCGTCGAGCAGCAGAATCTTCGGATCCGCGGCCAGCGCGCGCGCCAGCTCCACGCGTTTCTGGGTGCCGAACGGCAGGCCGGAAACCGTGACATGGGCGACGTCATCAAGGCCGAGATAGCCCAGGATCTCATGGACCCGCTTGTTGACTTCGGCCTCGCCGCGGCGGACCCAGGCGAGCTTCAGGGAGTCGCTGATGATGTCACTGTTGGTGCGGGCATGGGTGCCGACCCGAACGTTGTCGAGCACCGAAAGATTGGGAAAAAGTGCTACGTTCTGGAAGGTGCGGCCGATGCCGATTTCGGCGATCCTGTGCGGCGGCCGCCTCAAGATGCTCTGGCCATCCATCAGGATATCGCCGGCGCTCGGCTGGTAGAGCCGGCTCAGGCAGTTGAACAGGGTGGTCTTGCCGGCGCCGTTCGGTCCGATCAGGCCAAGGATCTGGCCCTGATGCATGTCGAAGGAGACGCCATTCAACGCAATGATGCCGCCGAACACGACGCTGACGTCGCGAACCGCTAGCAGGGGGTATTGTCCCTGCGCGAGCTGTACCCGCGTCATCTCGTCCCGCCCACACTCGCCGGGCCGGATTGACCGTGCGAATTTGTTCGCCGGTCACAATGATGAAGGCTACCTGATCCCCTCGACCACACGTGCAACTTTCCCTCCTGCTTTCAACTTTTTGTTATGTTCTTTTTTTGATTGCGGGGCCGCGCCACCTAAGGCCGCCTCGATGTTCCTTACCATCGCCACGAGACGAGGTCCAATGTCGTTGCGCAGCCGATCTTCCGTGAAGCGGAATGCGGGCGCGCCGCAATTAAACGCATAGGGACCGGTTCCGTCGTTAAGCTTTAAGGCTACGCCGACGGCATGGACGTCGTCTTGCCACTCGCCCGCTGAAATTGTAAAACCATGCCGCGCTACCGTTTCGCCGGCCCGTTCGATGCCGTCGCGCATTCGCGGCCAGCGGCTGCCGTAGTGCTCGCGAAGCTCGCGCAATAACGATGCGCGCTCATCATTTGGCAGTGCCCAGATATAAGCCCGTCCCATCGCGGTCGTAGCGATCGGAATTCGCGAACCGACGTCGAGTTGAACGCCCAGTGTGAGGCCGTTGCGGCTCTGGCCGAAGTAAATCATGCTGAGGCGGTCGCGGCCACCGACCGCCACCGCGCCGCCTGTTTCGCGCATGACCTCCTCGCGGTAGGCCTCGGACAAATGCCGAACCCCGAGATTGGCAAGGGCGGCATACCCGAGCGCCATGGCTGAGGGCGCGAGCTGATACTTCTCGAACCGCGGAACCGGTGTAAGATAACCGAGCTTGGTCAACGTGTAGGTCAGCCGCGAAACGGTTGGCTTTGGCAAGTTTGTACGGGCCGCGATCTCCTGATTGCCAAGAAGTCCGTCGTTGGGATGAAATGCGCGCAACACATCAAGGCCGCGGGAAAGCGCGACGACGAAGCTGCGATCGGTCGCCACTTTCTTGCCTGGTCGTTTCATGGCCTGCTGCTGCGCGGAGCTCGTTGACAAGCGACGTGCTTCAAAATAACCCTCCATGTCAAGATGTGGAATTAAATTCCGCAGTGCGAAATTGGTTAAGAACAAGATATCAAGGGAGAGTCCAGTGAACGAAGTGGTCAAGCTCGAGCGTCATGACGTCGTTGCCATCGTCACGGTCGACAGTCCTCCCGTGAACGCACTGAGCGCCGCCGTCCGCGGCGGCATTTTCGATTGCATCAAGCGCGCCATCGCCGATCCGGAAGTGAAGGCGATCGTCCTGACCTGCGGCGGCCGCACCTTTATCGCCGGCGCCGACATCACCGAGTTCGGCAAGCCGCCAAAGCCTCCGGGTCTGCACGAGGTGCTGACCGAGATGGAGAATTCACCGAAGCCGATCATTGCCGCCATTCATGGCACGGCGCTGGGCGGCGGCCTCGAGGTCGCGCTCGCCTGCCATTTTCGCGTCGCGACAAAGGAGGCTCGGCTCGGCCTGCCCGAAGTGAAACTCGGCCTGCTGCCGGGTGCCGGCGGTACCCAGCGGCTGCCGCGCGCGGTCGGTCCCGAACTCGCGGTCAAGATGATCGTCGGCGGCGATCCGATCGGCGCCGCCGAGGCGCTCAAGAATGGGTTGATCGAGGAAATCGTCGAAGGTCCTGCCTTAGGCGGCGAGGCGTTTGCCCGCAAGGTGCTGGCGGAGAAGCGCCCCTTGCGCAAGCTGCGCGACGACGACAGCAAGCTCGCCGCCGCCAAGGCCGACCGCTCGATCTTCACCAACGCGGTCGCCGCCCTCACCAAGAAGGCGCGCGGCCTGGAAGCGCCGTTTGCCGCAGCGGACGCGGTCGGCGCCGCGATCGACCTGCCGTTCGATGAGGGCCTCAAGAAGGAACGCGAGGGTTTTCTCAAGCTGGTATCGAGCGACCAGTCGAAGGCCCAGCGTTACGCCTTTTTCTCCGAGCGCGAGGCGGCCAAGGTGGCCGGCGTTCCGGAAGGGACAAAACCGCGCAAGGTCGAGCGCGTCGCGATCATCGGTGCCGGCACCATGGGCGGCGGCATCGCGATGTCGTTTGCCAATGCCGGTATTCCGGTGACGTTGATCGAGACCGGCGAGGAGCAGCTCAAGCGCGGCATGGGCGTGATGCAGAAGAACTACGAGGCGACCGCGGCGCGCGGTGGCATTCCTGCCGACGCGCCTGCCAAGCGCATGGGTCTCATTAACGGCGTGGTCGGCATCGAAAACGTCAAGGACGCTGACTTGGTCATCGAGGCGGTGTTCGAGACCATGGCGATCAAGAAAGAGGTGTTCGAGAAACTTGATCAATACGCCAAGCCGGGCGCGGTGCTTGCGTCCAACACCTCCTATCTGAATATCGACCAGATCGCCGCGGTGACAAAACGTCCGCAGGACGTGCTCGGCATGCACTTCTTCAGCCCGGCCAATGTGATGAAACTGTGCGAGATCGTGCGCGCGGAAAAGACCGCGCCGGACGCGCTGACGACCGCGGTCGCAGTCGCCCGCAAGATCGCCAAGGTGCCGGCGGTGGTCGGCGTCTGCGACGGCTTCGTCGGCAATCGCATGCTGTCACAGCGCGGCAAGCAGGCGGAGAAACTCCTGTTCGAGGGCGCGTTGCCGCAACAGGTCGATGCTGTCGTGACCAAGTTCGGCATGCCGATGGGGCCGTTCGCGATGGGCGATCTCGCCGGCCTCGATATCGGCTGGCGCTCGCGCAAGGACCGCGGCATCAAGTCGGAAATCGCCGATGCGCTGTGCGAGGCCGGCCGCTTCGGCCAGAAGACCGGCAAGGGCTACTACAAGTACGAAGGCGGCTCGCGCGCGCCGCTGCCGGATCCGGAAGTGGAAAAACTGATCGACGAGACCTTGCAGCGGCTCGGCCGCAAGCGCCGCGTCGTCAGCGATGATGAAATTCTCGAGCGCATGATGTATCCGATGATCAACGAAGGCGCGCGGATTCTCGAGGAAAAGATCGCGGCGCGGCCGAGCGATATCGACGTGATCTGGCTCTATGGCTATGGCTGGCCGATCTATCGCGGCGGCCCGATGTTCTATGCCGACCAGGTCGGCCTCAAGCACATCGCCGACCGGCTGTCGTTCTACGCCAAGGAGACCAACGATCCTTCGCTCGAACCGGCGCCGCTGCTCAAGCGTCTCGCCGCCGAAGGCAAGACGTTTGCGTCGCTGGCCCAGAGCGCGAAAGCGGCGTGATGGAAATGATGCCGGTCCTTGCGCTCGGTTTCACCTCTCCCATGGGGAGAGGTCGGATCGCCTATGGCGATGCGAAAGCATCGTCCGGAGCGATCCGGGTGAGGGGTTACGGCATATCGACAGACCGTACCCCCTCACCCCGACCCTCTCCCCATGGGAGAGGGAGGGCTCATCGAACCGTGAGACGCTGAATGCATGCCGGCGAAAAATTCTATCCGGAGGGTGTCCATTGGGATGATCCGATCGCGCAGGGAACGCTGCCGGATCTGTTGTCGAAGGCGGCGGTGGACTACGGCGCGCGGCCGGCGATCGAATTTCGCGACCGACCGATCAGCTACGCCGAGCTGGAAGCGATGGTCGAGATCGCGGCCTCGGCGTTCCTGCGCGCCGGCTACGGCAAGAACCATTCGGTGGCGCTGTTCCTCGGCAATTCGCCGGATCATCCGGTGAATTTCTTCGGCGCGCTGAAAGCCGGCGCCCGCGTCGTGCATCTTTCTCCGCTCGACGGCGAACGCGCGCTCTCGCATAAACTGAGCGACAGCGGCGCGCGCATTCTCGTCACCAGCGATCTCGCGGCGCTGTTGCCGATGGCGCTGAAATTTCTCGACAAGGGCCTGCTCGACCGCCTGATCGTCTGCGAGGACGACCATTGGGGCGCGGTCGGCAACCCGCACACGGCGATCCCGGATAACCCGGCGATCGTGACATCAAAGGCATTCGTCGAGGGCGCAACCAGGCCGTCGCAATGGCCGCACATCAACGCCGACGATGTCGCGCTGCTGCAATATACCGGCGGCACCACCGGACTGCCGAAGGGCGCGATGCTCAGCCATGGCAATCTGACTTCCGCGGTGTCGATCTATGATGTCTGGGGCAAGGCGGCGCGGGCCAAACGCGACGCCGTCGAGCGCGTGATCTGTGTGCTGCCGCTGTTTCACATCTACGCGCTGACGGTGATCCTGCTGCGCAGTCTCGAGCGCGGCGATCTGATCTCGCTGCACCAGCGTTTCGAGGTCGAGGCGGTGATGCGCGACGTCGAGGTCAAGCGGGCGACCGCGTTTCCCGGCGTGCCGACGATGTGGATCGCGATTGCAAGTCTTCCGGATCTGGAAAGCCGCGACCTGTCGTCGCTGGTCAGTTGCGGATCGGGCGGCGCGCCGCTGCCAGTCGAGGTCGCAAAAATTTTCGAGCGCAAGACCAACATGAAGCTCAAGAGCGGCTGGGGCATGACGGAGACCTGTTCGCCCGGCACCGGCCATCCCTCGGAGGGGCCGGAGAAACCGGGCTCGATCGGCTTGATGCTGCCCGGCATCGAAATGGACGTCGTCGCGCTCGATGATCCCCGAAAAATCTTGCCGCCGGGCGAGGTCGGCGAAATCCGCATCAAGGGGCCGAACGTCACCAAGGGTTACTGGAACCGGCCGCAGGAAACCGCGGAAGCTTTCGTCGGCGATCGTTTCCTGACCGGCGATATCGGCTACATGGATTCTGACGGCTATTTCTATCTGGTCGACCGCAAGAAGGACTTGATCATCTCCGGCGGCTTCAACGTCTATCCGCAGATGATCGAGCAGGCGATCTATGAACACCCGGCCGTGCAGGAAGTGATCGTGATCGGCATTCCCGACGATTACCGCGGCGAGGCGGCCAAGGCATTTGTCAAATTGCGCAACAGCGGGGTTCCGTTCACGCTGGAAGAACTTAAAGTTTTCCTCGCCGGCAAGCTCGGCAAGCACGAAATTCCCGCGGCGCTCGACTTCGTCGACGACCTGCCGCGGACGTCGGTCGGCAAGCTCTCGCGCCACGAATTGCGCAATCAACTGCCTTTGCAGCAACCCGCGCAGCCCCAACAACAGCAACTCGCATCAGGAGGTCGTTCGTGACCGGGGCAGTTCGGTAACCCGTCGTCCCCGCGAAGGCGGGGACCCATACGGCGAGGACTTAGTGTTTTGGCATTGTGGTGGAGGCCTTTTGTTATCCACCAACGCCAGGGGTTATGGGTCCCCGCGTTCGCGGGGACGACGAGACGAAAGATAACGCGTAACTACGAATGGTATTCATTCGCTCACAGGAGGATCCGATGGATCTCAGCTTCAGCAAGGAAGAAGTGGCGTTTCGTGACGAAGTGCGGAATTTCTTCAAGGACAACGTGCCATCCGCGACGCGGCAGAAATTGCAGGAGGGCCGTCATCTCTCAAAGCAGGAGATGATCGACTGGTGGCGCATCCTGAACAAGAAGGGCTGGGGCGTGTCGCACTGGCCGAAGGAATATGGCGGCACCGGCTGGACCTCGGTGCAGCATTACATCTTCAACGAGGAACTGCAGATGGCGCCGGCGCCGTCGCCGCTTGCTTTTGGCGTCAGCATGGTCGGCCCCGTCATCTACACCTTCGGCAGCGAGGCGCAGAAAAAACATTATCTGCCGCGCATCGCCAACGTCGACGACTGGTGGTGCCAGGGTTTTTCGGAGCCCGGCTCCGGCTCCGATCTCGCCTCGCTGAAAACCAAGGCCGAGCGCAAGGGGGATTTCTACGTCGTCAACGGCCAGAAAACCTGGACCACGCTGGCGCAGCACGCCGACTGGATCTTCTGTCTCTGCCGCACCGATCCCTCGGCCAAGAAGCAGTCGGGCATCTCGTTCATCCTGATCGACATGAAGACCAAAGGCATCACGGTGCGTCCGATCCAGACCATCGATGGTGGTTTTGAGGTCAACGAGGTGTTCTTCGATGACGTCAAGGTTCCCGTTGAAAATCTGGTCGGAGAGGAAAACAAGGGCTGGGATTACGCCAAATTCCTGCTCGGCAATGAGCGCACCGGCATCGCCCGCGTCGGCGTTTCCAAGGAGCGGATCCGCCGAATCCGGGAGCTGGCGTCAAAGGTCGTATCCGGCGGCAAGCCAGTAATCGAGGATCAGGGCTTTCGCGAAAAGCTCGCCGCGGTCGAGATCGAGCTGAAGGCGCTCGAGCTGACGCAGCTTCGCGTCGTCGCCGACGAGAACAAGCACGGCAAGGGCAAGCCCAATCCGGCGTCCTCGGTGCTCAAGATCAAGGGCTCGGAAATCCAGCAAACCACCACCGAGCTGTTGATGGAAGTGATCGGGCCCTTCGCCGCACCGTTTGACGAGCATGGCGACGACGGCAGCAACGAAGCGATGGACTGGACCGCGCAGATCGCGCCGAGCTATTTCAACAACCGCAAGGTCTCGATCTACGGCGGTTCCAACGAGATCCAGCGCAACATCATCACCAAGGCCGTGCTGGGGTTGTGATTTTCTCCCTCGCCCCGCTCTTTGCGGGGAGAGGGTTGGGGTGAGGGGCTCTCCGACCCGCAGTTGCTGAGTGCGCGTCGGATTCACTGCCTTGCCCCTCACCCGGCGCTACGCGCCGACCTCTCCCCGTTCGGGACGGGGAGAGGTTAAGAAGCCCGGCGCATCGCAACGGCGACAAATTGAGCGACGACTTGTAGTCAAGGGAAAGTAACAACATGGATTTTGATTTGTCCGAGGAGCAGCGGCTTCTCAAGGAAAGTGTCGACGGCCTGCTGGGCAGTTCCTACGATTTCGACCAACGCAGGAAATACATGGCGGAGAAGGGCGGCTGGAGCAAAGCCGCCTGGAGCAAGCTCGCCGAACAGGGCCTGCTCGGTCTGCCGTTCTCCGAGGACGACGGCGGCTTCGGCGCGGGCGCGATCGAAACCATGATCGTGATGGAAGCGCTGGGCAAGGCGCTGGTGCTGGAGCCTTATCTCGCGACCGTGGTGATCGGCGGCGGCTTCCTGCGCCGCGGTGGCTCGGCCGAGCAGAAGGCCGCTCACATCCCCTCGATCATCGACGGCAGCAAAACCTTTGCGTTTGCGCAGCTCGAAAAGAATTCGCGCTACGATCTGCAGGATGTCTCGGCCACGGCCAAGAAAAAGGGCGCAGGCTGGATCATCGACGGCGAGAAATTCGTCGTGCTCAACGGCGAGACCGCCGACACCCTGATCGTGACCGCGCGCACCAAGGGCGGCCAGCGCGACGCCGGCGGCATCGGGATATTTCTTGTGCCCGGCAACGCCAAGGGCATTGCGAAAAAAGGCTATCCGACCCAGGACGGTTTGCACGCGGCCGACATCGCTTTTACCGGCGTCGAGGTCGGCGCGGATGCCGCGATCGGCGATCCCGAGAATGGTCTGGCCTTGATCGAGCGCGTGGTTGACGACGCCCGCATTGCGATGTGCGCCGAAGCCGTCGGCGTGATGGATGAATCGCTCAAATCCACCGTCGAGTATCTGAAGACCCGCACGCAGTTCGGCGTGCCGATCGGCAGTTTCCAGACCCTGCAGCACCGCGCCGCCGACATGTTCGTCGCCGTCGAGCAGGCCCGCAGCATGTCGATGTTCGCGACCATGGCGTCCGATTTCGACGACGCCAAGGAACGCGCCACCGCGGTGGCGGCGGCGAAAGTGCAGATCGGCAAATCGCTAAAGTTCGTCGGCCAGCAATCGATCCAGCTGCATGGCGGCATCGGCATGACCATGGAAGCCAAGATCGGCCACTATTTCAAGCGGCTCACCATGATCGAGAATACCTTTGGCGATACCGATTTTCATCTGCGCCGCGTCACCGACAGCGGCGGGTTGATTTAACGTCATTCCTGGGCGCGGGACCGCACTCCATAATTGTCGTCATGCCCGGCCATAGCAGTCAAGCTTGCGCAGACTGCGTAAACTTGTCTGCGATGCCGGGCATCCACGTCTTGATGACAAAGGAAGACGTGGATGGCCGGGACGAAGCCCGGCCATGACGAATGAGAAACAACGGACGATCAAAGCAAAAAAGGAGCATGCGCCGTGAAAAACACCCCGTTCGATCTCACCGGCAAGGTCGCCGTCATCACCGGCTCGAGCCGCGGCATCGGCCGTTCCTCGGCGGAATTGCTGGCAAAACTCGGCGCGAAAGTCGTGATCTCCAGCCGCAAGGCGGATGCCTGCCAGGAAGTGGCCGACGGCATCAAGAAGGCGGGCGGCGACGCCCATGTCATCGCCTGCAACATCTCGCGCCGCGAGGAAGTCGAGGCGCTGATCTCGGGCACCACGAAACATTACGGCAAGATCGATATCCGCTGCGGCGGATCGGTGAGCCCGACGAAATCGCCGGTGCCGTCGCCTATCTCGGCTCCGATGCCTCCAGCTTCATGACCGGCCAGACCATTGTGGTCGACGGCGGCGTAACCACGGCGTCGGTGTAGGCGGTCTGCTTCCTCGCCCCCGCTCTTGCCGGGAAAGGGTTGGGGTGAGGGCCTCTTACCGATAAATTCAGATAATGCGTTGAGCGCACTGCCCGGCCCCTCACCCGAAATTCTCGCTTCGCGAAAATTTCGACCTCTCCCCGCACAGAGCGGGGAGAGGTGAAGCCCGCCGCGGCTGCGCTCTCTTAACCTCGCCCCGCTCTGCGCGGGGAGAGGTCGGCGCGAAGCGCCGGGTGAGGAGCCGGGCACTGGATTTCCGCAAACTTAGCGTTCGCGGGTCGTCACGATATTGACGAACCATCCCCAATCCGCTTGCCTTGCCCCAACACCACAACAAACCTTTCGGGAAGCAACGCCATGTCCTATGTGCTGGCCATCGATCAGGGCACCACATCCTCGCGCGCGATTGTGTTTCGATCCGACATCTCCATCGCCGCGACCGCGCAAGCTGAATTCCCGCAGCATTTTCCGGCGTCGGGCTGGGTCGAGCACGAGCCGGAGGACATCTGGACCTCCACCATTGCCACCTGCCGCGAGGCGCTGAGGAAGGCGAACGTCGGGCCTAAGGACATCGCCGCGATCGGCATCACCAACCAGCGTGAGACCACCGTGGTGTGGGACCGCGCCACCGGCACGGCGGTGCACCGCGCCATCGTCTGGCAGGACCGCCGCACCGCCGATATCTGCGCTCACCTGAAGGCCGAAGGCCACGAGCCCGCGATCACCGCGAAGACGGGCCTGATCATCGATCCCTATTTTTCCGGCACCAAGGTCGCGTGGATCCTCGACCACGTGCCCGGCGCGCGCGAGCGCGCTGACCGAGGCGAACTGATGTTCGGCACCGTCGATTCTTATCTGTTGTGGCGACTGACCGGCGGCCGTGTGCATGCCACCGACGCCACCAACGCCTCGCGCACGCTGCTGTTCAACATCCACACGGGTCTTTGGGACGATGAACTCTTGAAAATTCTGCGCGTGCCGCGCTCGATGTTGCCGGAGGTGAAAGATTCCTCCGCGAATTTCGGCGACAGCACGCCCGAATTGTTCGGCGGCAGCATCGCCATCTCCGGCATCGCCGGCGACCAGCAGGCCGCCACCATCGGGCAGGCGTGCTTTGCGCCCGGCATGATCAAGTCGACCTACGGCACCGGCTGTTTTGCCCTGCTCAACACCGGCACGACGCCGGTGGCCTCAAAAAACAAGCTGCTGACGACGATCGCCTATCAGTTGAAGGGCCAGCGCACCTACGCGCTCGAAGGCTCGATCTTTGTCGCGGGCTCGGCGGTGCAGTGGCTGCGTGACGGGCTCGGCATCATCAAGCAGGCCTCTGAAACCGGCCCGCTCGCCGACAACTCGGACTCAACGCAGAGCGTCTATCTGGTGCCGGCCTTCGTCGGCTTAGGGGCGCCCTACTGGAATCCGCGCGTGCGTGGCGCGCTGTTCGGGCTGACTCGCAACACCGGCCCTGCCGAGCTTGCGCATGCAGCCCTTGAAAGCGTCTGCTACCAGACGTTTGATTTGTGGGCGGCGATGCGCGCCGACTGGCCGGACGCCAACGCCGCCAACATCGTGCTGCGCGTCGATGGCGGCATGACCGCCTCCGACTGGACCATGCAGCGCCTCGCCGACCTTTTGGACGCGCCGGTCGATCGCCCGATGATCCAGGAAACCACCGCCCTGGGCGCCGCCTATCTCGCGGGGCTTGCCGCTGGCGTCTACCCCGAGCCTGAAAAATTCGCCGACAACTGGCGGTTAGAGCATCGCTTCAAGCCGGCGATGAGCCAGGCCACGCGCGAGCGCAAGCTTGCAGGATGGGCCCGCGCGGTGAAGGGGTTGTTGGCGAGCGACGAGGGGTAGGGAGCCAACCGGTTTCGTCATTCCGGGATGCGCCGCCTGGCGCAGGCCCGGAATCCATACTCCCGGCGTCAGTTTGAAATGCCCGGATAAAGATCGACCCACCCCGGATTTTGTTCTTCAATCAAACGAATCTTCCAGTCTCGCCGCCATTTCTTGAGTTCTTTTTCGCGAGCGATGGCAGTTGCAACATTATCATAAATCTCGAACCACACGAGTTTTTCGACGCCGTATCGCGTCGTAAAACCATCGATGGCCTTTGTTCGATGTTCGTAGCCGCGCCGCACGATATCCTTCGTCACGCCGAGATAGAGCGTGCCGTGCTTCCTGCTCGCGAGGAGATAGACGTAGTATGCCATCTCGAATACCGGGGTTATGGATTCCGGGCTCGCTCGCTTTGCTCGCGCCCCGGAATGACGACGGAGTGTGTATCAGCAGATAAGTCCCCTTAGTTTGGAACAGTCTTGCTTTGCGCCTTCTGTCGAAGCACAGTAGATTGAAGATTGGATTCGACGCAACCTCAAAATGAACAGTAGCTACAGTGGCTAATAAGCCCTGCATCGCGAGCATCAAATGGATGAATTCTTCAAGAGGGCCATTGCAAACGTCATCCGTCACGGCGACACGGACATCTTTCCTTTTCCAATCGAAAACCATATTTTTTTTGATAAGCAGGCAGACTACCTCACGCTACTGAAAGACGTGCACAAGGATTTTGACGGTAGCTTAAGCCGATATCCACCGGCTCATGAGGGTGCTTTAGCGCCCGTAAACTATACAGGCTTCCGTTGGGCAACCCAGATCGATCCCCTTTGGAACCTATATTTTCTAGCGTTGGTGCTGTCGATCGCGGAAGATGTCGAATTAGCCAGACTTCCGATCGCCACGAAGCGCGTTTTCTCTTACCGCGTCCATTGGGACGAGGAAACGGCTGATATCTTTGATGATGAAAGCAACTGGCGCGGATTTATGGAATGCTCTCTTGAGCACGCCAAGCGATTCAAGTTCGTTGTCGTGTGCGATATTTCGGAATTCTACCCTCGGCTTGGGCATCATCGACTCGAAAACGCATTGCTTCAGTTGGGTACTGCGGGGAACACACACTTCAGGATCATGTCTTTTCTAAAGAATTTCTCAAACACCAACTCATTCGGTCTACCCGTAGGAGGTCCAGCAGCCAGAGTACTTTCTGAGCTAGTCCTAAATCAGATTGATCGCCTTCTAGAGTTGGAAGGGGTAACTTTCTGCCGCTTCGCAGACGATTTCCACATCTTTTGTGACACTAATGAGGAAGCTTACGCGCGCCTTATCTTTCTGTCCGAAAAGCTTCTGCGAACTCAGGGTCTACAGCTACAAAAATCAAAGACGCGGATTATGTCCAGCGCGGAGTTTGCCGCAACAAACCCTTTAAGCACAAACGATGGGGATGCCGATGTTGATCAATCACAAGAGCGCGCAAAAGGGTTGATGCACCTATCCCTTCGTTTTGATCCCTATTCAGCAACAAAGAACGACGACTATGCAGCATTAAAGGCGGAAATCGAGCGGTTTGATATACTAGGACTATTGCGTGAAGAGTTGTTGAAGAGCCGTATCCACATCGGATTGGCTCGGAAAATCGTTGCTGCCGTAAAGTATTTGGACACTAAAGCTCGAGATGATGCCATCACAACAATGATGGACAACGCCGAATTATTGTATCCGATATTTTCTGGCGTGTTGACCGTTGCACGGAGTGTTTTTGGGGACCTTTCTGCCGAGGCTCAAACATACGTTCATCGGAAGATAATTGAGCTCATTGAAAATCATTCTCATGTGTTGCGGGTTGATCTCAATCTCGCGTTCGCCTTGAGAGTTCTGTCGTGCAGACACTCGCCTGAGGCCGAGGCCGTCTTAGCTAAAATTTTCAAACTCTCAACGTCGTCGTCCCTTCTGCGGCGTGATATCATCCTAATCATGGCGAAGTGGAAAAACTGGTACTGGCTCTCAGATTTGAGAGCGAGTTTCAGGTCGTTGAGCGTGGCGGAGAGGCGTGCATTTATCGTTGCGTCGTTTTCTTTGAGAGATGAGGGTCGCCATTGGCGGCGATATACGGTTGACGAATTTTCGCCCTTCGAACAGCTCGTTCAGCATTGGGCCGCTGAAAAAGCCAGCCAACCTGGGTGGAGTATACCCTTGTGATATCGGTATCCGCATTCTGTAAGATGCACTCTTCCTTTTGGAAAGGTATAGCGCCGACTACGGACTTATTTGTACGAAGGCTGAATTTGGGTCACTATGAGCGTGAGTTCCCGGAGATGAGAATCCCGACACAGCCGATGCGGAGAGGGTTCATCAACGAAGTGGCATTTGCGGCTTTCTGTCAAAGTGTGAGAGGACAACAAAGTTGGCCGCGCGCAAAGCTTACGAAGGCAGAGCTAGACCAAGCCGTTGCTTCTGTTAGATCGTCGACGGTTCGCAAAGAGCTTCATGGAGGCCCCAAGCTGGAGGATAGTTTTGCTGCCGAGGAGTTGTTGGACATTGAAGAACAGCGAAGTCGGTTAATGAGATTTTTTCTGTTTAATCGGTCCCCTGACGCGTTGGTAGTTGAACCAGCATTTCCCGGCTGCGGAATAATTGATGCGTGTAAGGGCGATCTAATCGTTTCGAATATTCTGTTTGAAGTAAAAGCTGGCGATCGATTGTTTCGTTCGATCGATGTCCGCCAGTTAATAATGTACAGTATGCTGAATTATGTCTCCAAAGGCCGTGGGATCGAACGATTAGGCCTCTTTAATCCGCGGATAGGCGTTTCTGCGACGATTTATTGATTCCGTCATCCCGCCCGACAAAGGGGCGTATCGCGATCGTCACGGACGTGAGGCGGGATGCGGTGGACGCGGCAGCGTTTTGCGCGCGAAAGGTTGCAGGGCAGGCTTCACGGCTTGTGAGCGATCACAAAGCGAGCGGACGAGAGACGATGTTGCGTACGGCGAAGTCGTGTGGTCCTGACGCCCCGACGCTGGCGTCAAGTTTGCGGAGTTGCGTCGGCCCTACCGGGCTTAGACAAAACCATATCCGCCGACGACGGTGGCAAAAGAGCCCGGTCACCGGGGAGAGCGCGAAGTAAGTCGTAAAACCATTGCGTGCGGGAATGCCGGGTGTTTCCGGTGTACTCGTTTACTCGTGTGCTTTCTACCAATACCAAGTGCACACGAGGCCGCGGGTGCAGCGGGCATCCGGCATTCCCCACGCCCTCGTTTTGGGGCGAGAGAGTCATCAACAGCTCGGGCGCTTCGCGCCGCGAGCACGAAGTCGCATGTGGACTTGTCGCATGTGGACTTGCCGTCATTGCGAGGAGCGAAGCGACGAAGCAATTCATACTTCCTTGCGGTGAGATGGATTGTGACGCATTTTCCTTGCCGATGCCGGACTGGGGCGAGCAAGATATCTTGTCGCAGGCGTCAATCTAGGGATGCATCATTGTCCGTTGCAAGAATTTTACGAACGTCGGTCGTGGTGTAGACTTGGTTTATATTCCAACCAGGTTGATGTGATTCATGCTCCTGCCCGACGGCTATTCCGACGTCCCCCGCGGCAAGATCGCGGCTGTTGTCACGCATCTGGAGATGACCGAACGCCCGGCGATTCCGCGCGACCCGGCCGGGGCATGGACGCTGCGCAGGGTGGAGGCTCCCGAACTCGACTGGTTTCGCGATCTCTATCGCCGCGTCGGCGAGGAATGGCTGTGGTTCTCGCGGCTGCAGATGGCGGACGCTGACCTCGCCGCGATGATTGAATCGCCGCGGGTTCAAATGTATGCGCTGGTGCACGACGGCCGCGATGAAGGCGTGCTTGAGCTCGATTTTCGCGAGCGTGGTCAATGTGAACTCCGCTTGTTCGGCGTGACGGCGAAGCTGATCGGCAGCGGCGCCGGCCGCTGGCTGATGAATCGGGCGCTGGAGCTGATGTGGTCGCGGCCGGTCACGCGCGTCTGGGTGCACACCTGCACGTTTGATCATCCGGCGGCGCTGGCGTTCTACCAGAGATCGGGCTTCCGCCCGTTCCGGCGGCAGGTCGAAATATCGGACGATCCGCGCCTCGACGGGACAGCGCCGCGCGGTGCGGCAAAACATGTACCGATGATTGAGTGAGCGAAGTTGCCCCGGCGCCCAAGGCCGTCATCATCCGCGAAAGCGGATGATCCAGTATTCCAGAACACCTGTGATAGAACCGCGTCGCTGCGGCGTACTGGATACTCCGCTTTCGCGGAGTATGACAATTAGTGATGCCTACGAGCCGTTACCCCTCAAAATTCACCGCCGTCGTATTGGCGCCGCAGATCAACACCGCGACTCGCTCGCCCGCGGCCGGCCGGTAACGGCCGGAGAGCAGCGCCGCGAAAGCCGCTGCGCCGCCGGGTTCGGCGACCACGCGCAGTTCCGACCAAAGTGCAGCCTGCGCTTGACGGATGGCGTCGTCGCTGACCAGCACGACACCAGCGACATTCGCGCGCGCGATGGAAAACATCAGTTCGCCGACCCGGCGCGGCGCCAGGCTGTCGGCGGCGATGCCGCCCGCGGGGGCATCCACCGGCA
>WNEZ01002053.1_pt1 | contig 17095 bp, 16 predicted proteins | sample 5400521 | NCBI WGS metagenome assembly WNEZ01 (sample SAMN13153339, study PRJNA577476) | soil metagenome | isolation source: 120 cm saprolite under Douglas fir tree site 2 hole 1 replicate 1 | place: USA:California | collected 2015-04-18
TGGCCTACGATCACGGGCTGAGGAAGGGAGAGATTCTCGGCCTACGTTGGGAGCAACTCGACGTTCGCGAGGGCGTCATCCGCCTCGCACCGCAGGACACGAAGGGCGGAGAGCACCGGGTCGTCTATCTGACGGGCCGGACGCTTGAACCACTGCGTGCCCTGCCTCGGCGACTTCATGCCGAGCACGTCTTCACCAACCCGGCCACTGGCGAGCGCTGGTGGGAGATTCGGAAGATGTTCCGTCGAGCCTGCAGAAACGCAGGCCTAGAGAACATCTGGTTCCACGACTTGCGTCGGAGCTTCGTCACGAATGCCCGGCGAAGAGGCGTCCCCGAATCGGTGGTGATGAAGCTGTCGGGACACCGCACTCGGAGCGTCTTCGACCGATACAACGTCGTGTCCGAAGATGACCTGCGTTCCGCAGTACGCCAAATCGAGTCCGGCGCGGCCGCGGAGCTGGCCCGCGTTTCTGGACACGTTTTGGACACAGTTCGGTCGGGCGCGCCTACAACCCCCAGTCTTCCATCGCCTAACCTGGCGGGAAATCTGGGGGACTGAGCGCGCCCGGAGGGAGTCGAACCCCCGACCTTCGGATTCGAAGTGCAGCCAGGAGTTGTCACCAGAGCTTTTCAATGTTTCACAGCCGCTCACAACTGTTGACGATAATTCGGGAATTCCGCCGAACAGTCAGTCCAACCATCCCAGCCGTTCACATGGAATCACAGCCGAAACGAAAAATTTTGCTGCATTAGTGCTGCATGATTCCACGCTTCTAGCGGTGTCGCCCGCGGATTGTCTGTTGACCGTCCGGGAGGTTGCGGCCTTCCTACACGTATGCCAAGAGACGGTGTACCAACTCTGCGCGCGCGGCGACCTGCGCCACGTCCGCGTGCTGAACGCGATTCGAGTTGCTCCTGGCGATCTGGCCGAGTTCGTCGCGCATCGTGGAAAGTAGCGCCTCGCACCCAGGACCGGAGCATCCATTCCTCATTCGGCGGTGGCGGTAGTCGGTTCTTGAGTTCTCGAGGAGAGGGAACAATCTGAGGCCCTGGCAGCCGCGCACGTTGGGTTCCTCTCGCGTAAAGCGGTGCCCATTCGAGAAAGTCCTGCGTGGCATCCCACACGGGATTCGAACCTGGGACCAATCGGTTAAGAGCCAGGGTCCGTCACCTTGGCACGGCTTGGCACTGCGTTCCACAATCTCACCTCCCTCGGACTCGGCAGGTGCTAGGCAGGGTAGTACTGCTGACGGCTTGGCACCGCGTCACCCTGCCACGACGCATTTTGGTGCGCCGGTGGTGCGGCCGACGACGATCCTGGCGCCCGTGGAGGCTTTATTGAGCGCCGCAGACGTTGCTGAACGTCTCGGCGTGTGCCGGGCCACCGTTTACGCGCTCTGCGACCGACGCGAACTGACGCACGTCCGGGTGTCAAACGCTGTGTGGGTTGCGCCCGCGGACCTCGCAGAGTTCATCGCTCGAACGCGCCGGCCACTTGGATCACATCATCTCGGTTTACGGTCTGCTGACCGAACGAATAACGGAGGTTCACCTTACGCGGGCCTCCCATCTGGGAGCGATGCTTGGCGATCTCTTCGCCGACCCCAAGATGCTCAGGATGAGGATGGCGGTAAACGCCTTCCTCCGAGGCCTATCAGAACGCTATCCGAGCGAGCGCATACACCAGTTTGTCAGAGTCGTGAACGGGCTCACCCGCGTAACCCGTCGCGGCCGCGACCGCTTCAAGGAACGATGCCGCATCTTGGTGAGGCCGGAGAACGTGGAGTCTTGCTACGAGCTCTACGTCATCAGGAGCAACGTCGAGCACTTCCAAGAACCGTCACAGGATCTCCCGGTTCTCTCCCCGCGCGATGACATCCTACGCGCCTACCGGCGAACTCACGAGGCGGAGGCGCTTGCGCGTTACTGTATGGCGCACCTGCTGGAAAACAAGGACCTCTGGCGGAACTTTGCCGACGACCAAGTGGATGCCTTTTGGGCCAGGCCCGAGGAGGAGCGTGCTGCAATGTGGGGCTCACCGCTCGACCTTGGCGAGGCGCTGGCGAGTTTCCGCCCCGACCATGTTCCGGATGAGTAGCAACCTCATCCTCTGGAAACGGCCCGGTAGCGGCAACGTCGACTCAATCGGCGGGACGCGTGATCGTCGGCCCAAGAGCTGAACGGATCGCCTAGTCATCGAAGCGGGATCGACTCTCGACGCTGCATCCGATCTCAGCTCGGTGGCGGCCCCCGCGAAGGAAGCGGGTCCCATGTGAAAAAGCAATGGCCGCCGGGGCGTGCTCTGCTCCTTCGTCTTGGGTAGAACAGTGCCCCCTCAAAGTTGAGCCACTTTCTCGGGCCGGTGTTAACCCGGCAAGTGGCGCCGGCCGAATTCGGGCGATGTGCGCCATTAGGGGAGGGAATCAAAGATGAGGATCAGAGCTTGGAGCGACGGGAGCATCCAAGAAAGGAGTAGGTCGATGAGTAGGTTCGCAATCCTTTGGTTGGTAGTGTCCTCGGTAGCGTTCGCAGACATCATCCCGTTGAGCCGGCGCGACGATTGGACCTACGCCGGCGCCGGAGGTATTCCGACCAATCGGACTCAATGCAGAGCCACCCGCTTCGCGCGCGGCAATGGGCTTCCCGATACGGCCAACATCCAAGGCGACGTCAATGCTTGCGGCGCGAATCAGTACGTCAATCTTGCCTGCGGACTATTCACCATCCCAGATGGCGACTTCATTCTGCTCAAGATAAACAACGTTACCCTTCGCGGCTGTGGCCCAGGCCCATGCAACGGCACCTATAGCAATTGCACCCTGCTTCAACGCACCGATGGAGCAAAAGCCGACACCGAAACAGGTGGCCGGAGCCCTACTCCAATCATCATCGCTGGACCGCAGCAATTCGACGGGCCTCTCGGCACTGGCACCAACCTAGGCTTGACTGTCAATCAGGGCGCTACCAGTGTCACAATCAACACTAGCGGATTCTTGGCCGGACAATACGTCCTGCTCGATGAGCTGTCTGGCGCCTCCTGGCAGACCGATCCATCTGGGCAGGCCACTTCCGTCTGGGCTGACGCGGACTGGAAAATCCAGTGGGCGCTTCATAAGCCACAGCTCTCCGGAGATGATCCGCTTTGCCCAACCACGCCAACTTCGGGTCCAGGGGGCACCGCCGATATCTCAAGTGCGAGTGAAAACGGAACCCAGGTTACAATTACCACCTGCACAGATCATGGCTTTTCAAACGGACAGTCCGTCAACATCTGGGATGTCGGCGGCACTCAATCAACCAGCGCCTACAATGGTTTGTTTACGATTTCAAACGTCACTCACAACACTTTCACTTATACAACTACCAGCGGCCTCACCAGCCAAACCGGCAATTGCGCGACGGCCCCTGCCGGCCATGTCTATAACTGCACCACCTGCGTCGCGGGCGGCGGTCAAGGCGGCGCGTCTTGTTGGTTCTCGCGACAGGATCGGCCGAGCGGCGAATGGCACCGGATCAGCAGCGTTGGCGTGGGGACCGTCAACTTCGACACCAAGGTCCACGGCAAGTCCTATCGCACCACCAACACCGCCCAGCTCTACCTGCCATCGCCTACCTTTGTTGAAGGCGTGGGGATCGAAAACCTCGCGGTTCGAAACGGCGACAGCGGCAACATCGTGTTTCAATGGTGTGCCAAGTGCTGGATGAAAAATGTGGATAATTCGGTGTGGCTCGGCTACGGAGTGGACGTTTCAAACGCGACCAGGATCGAAATCCGCGATTCCTACCTCCACGACGCCGCCTGGCCATCTCCGGGAGGCGGTGGTTATGCAATTGCGCTCTCCAATGGCGCCAGCGAAGTGCTGATTGAAAACAACATCGTCACGATGGCGAACAAGATGATCGTCGCCAACTCTGCCGGGGCGGGCTCGGTGGTCGGCTACAACTACGCTGATGACGCATTTATAAACTATAACGGAAACTGGCAAGAGGCAGGGCTTAACGCTTCCCATTTCGTTGGCTCTAATCACGTTTTGTTCGAGGGAAACTACTCCTTCAACTTCGAGAGCGACGACACCCACGGCAACGCCAACTATCACACCATTTTCAGAAACTACCTCAAGGGGTTGCGCAAGTCCTTTGTCAACATCCATGCACCGAGCGCGAGCTGGGTCGCCAACCACACCTACGCGATAGGTGATCGAGTCTGGGGCGCCTCGCCGCAAAACGGGAATGCCTGCCAATGCAAAACCGGAGGGCAATCCGGCTCGACCGCGCCCGATTGCAGCCTAAGCGGCGACATCAGCGACGGTTCCGTGGTTTGGAATTCGATTGGCATCGGCACGCCTACGACAATGCCCGGCCAGACGTTCGACGACTCCAGCCAAACATCCGTCAACGGCCCACTTCGCACAGCCGGGGTTCAGTACAACACCCGGCATATGTCTTTTGCCGGCAACACCTTGGGCTTTAGCACAATGAGTGGGCCTACCTGGGTCACTAATGGATGCTTCGGCGGACCTACTTGTGGCAATGCAAGTATTTGGCTGATCGGCTGGAATGACCACTGCGACGACAATGGCGCAAACTGCTACCCGGTCGATGGCAACACCGATACCACTCAGCATGGAAACTACGATTACCTAGGCGGCGCGATCGTCTGGGATCCGAACAACAGCGACCACATGCTCTCGAACGTCAGCTCATACTACCTATCTGCGCGTCCGTCCTTCTTTACCTGTGGCGTGACGCAGTTCTCCTGGCCGTGGGTAACGCCGGAGGGCGCAACGCCCCTCCAAAACAATGGGACCATGCCGGCCAAGGCGCGCTTTGACGCCGGTCAGCCCTTCACCTGTCAGTGAACGGCTAGCCCACGGGGCGAAAAGGCGAGCGCGCTCGTCTGCTGAGAGCTCTTCCTTGCGGTCGCGCTTGCCCTGCTATGTCGCCGAGTTGCGCTGGCCGAATTCGGCGGTGCGCGCACGATTCCGGGAGGGAACAAGGATGAGGATCATGACTCCAATGCATGGGGCATTTCTGTTTTCAGGCTGGCTTTTTACTTTCGCCCCGCTTGTCGGCGCACAGGCGCAAGACGTGGACGTCCCGGGCAATCTCACGATGCACGATTCCACGGACCCCACCGTCGGCAATATTTTCAAGGAGGGCGTTCCCTTCCTTCACAATTTCGGCTTAAGAAATACTTTCCTCGGCATCAATGCGGGAAACCTGACGTTGACAGGATTCAGCAACACCGCCACTGGCGCCAGTGCCCTTACCGCCAATAGCAGTTTGCGAGGCAGAACTTCAAAGCGTTCGAGAAGGCCTGGCGCAGGATCAAGGATCCGGCGCGGAGCTGCGAGATTTACTTGCGCGCCATCGAATATTGCATTCCAAAAACGCAGCGGATGACGGTTGATTTGAAGTCGATCTCGCTCGATGAAATCGCGGCAGAGATTTCCCGTCGCGAGGCTGAAGCGGCCGCGAAGGGCGAGCAAACAGCTTCTGAAACTCCGGAGACGGACCCCGATCTGGACCCGACGCTGCAGTGAGTCCTGGAAGCGCAAGCTAACCCTAAGGCTTTCGTTCGGGGCGAGGCGCCGCTGGCGTTGGCCGGGTGACGATTCAGTGCCTCTCGCATTTCCATTGGCACGCGGCTATCGAGGCATATACGGACCGAGATCCAATAGAAGCGTTGAAGTTAGCTAAGGCCAAGCCCGAAAAGTATCTTGCAACTTGGACCTTCTCGCTGTTGGTCCGTGTCGCCCAGTTCGCGCAGACCATACCACCAACCCAAAAAAGCGTCGGGCCCTTCGGTGGCTATGCGAAATTGCTCAAGTCGCACAACAACGACGTCATCGATGCGACTCTCGCAGCTCTGGGAGCTCGGTGTGGTTTTCTCATTACCCAGAACGGTGGACTGCACGAGCGTATTAACTTCCTGTTCGCCCGCAATGTTGGTCGCCTTCAAGCCTTCGAGTTTAGCGACATCGAGGCGAACTGGAACCCTCCGTACCGGCTTGAGGACTAGGTGATGGCGCGAGCAGCAAAATCGAAACCGGTCTGCATCTACTGCCAGGCGGCCCCTGGTGTGACCAAAGATCATGTGTTCCCGTCAGCGTGGTATCCAAAGACCACGCCATCCAACATCCAAAAGCGGACTGTGCCCTGCTGCCTTCCCTGCAATAAGCGACTGCATGAAGCGGAGGATGCGGTGGTGCTCGATCTGTTGTTCATCTGCAACCCGGAACTCCCAGAGATCGCCGGAGTGCATGAGAACGTCTGTCGAGCCTGGCAGCCTGAACATGCACGCGATCCCGACGATGCGAAACATCGGGCAGGAAAAACGCTGAAGATCCTGCGCACGATGGAGTGGGCGAATCCCACTGCAGGAGCCCCGGTCGTATTCGTCAAGAAAGACGGCGGCTTGTACCGCGCAGCGTCGCTCGCTCGCGCCCTAGACAGGACCGCATTGCAGACCGTGATCGAGAAGTTCATTCGCGGCCTGCACTATCTTGAAATGAAGGCGCTCGTAGCGGCTGCCGGACGGCATCGATCCGAACTTCCCGATCCGCTTCTCCCATTGGACATGAAGTTTCAACACTCGTTGGTTCCAAACCCCTTGATCCGCGCCGTCGATCTACGCCTGAAGCTTGACGACTTCGCCCCCGAGCTGATTGCGGCGATTATGGCGTCACCGCGGTTTGCGATGTTCGGACCGGGTTTCGAGTTCCGCCGTCTTCGAACGCAAGTAGGTACTTCCATGTGGCTGTTTCGACTCTGGGGACAACTCGACTTGGTTGCGTTTGCTTACCCCTCGGTAGTCGCCGCCGAAGTGGAAAGGCGCGCAGGTCTCCGTCCGTAATCAGCTCGAGCGATGATGGAATCGGCGCTGATTAAACTCACGCCGAAAGTCACTCCAAAACTAACGTCAAAGTTCGCGCCGGGTCGCGCTACTTTGCGAGGTAGCGCGCGAGTTTTGGTGCAAGACCGTCGCTGCCAATCTGTTGTCATTACGAGGCCTTCCTGCCCAGCACCTGTTGCGATTGAATCAGCGTTGTGCGCAGCGCGCCAGGAACATTGCTACTTGAATCTGTGTGTCTCGTGTCGATCGAAACCAGCATCGGGAATCTGTGCAAGGTGGCTAGCCTAAGCGGGCCCTCGATGGGCCGCACCCCCACAATCAACGCTGACGAACCTTACATGCAAAGTTACCATCAAGCTTACCAACAAGTTTATTGTGGACCTGGTAACCCTCGGGGTAACCCTGACAATAAACTTCGTGGTAAGTTTGGTTTAGCGAACTGCCGATTTCTCCTCGTAATTTCGGCTCGCCCTGCCCCGCTGGAAGCAGTGCCAGGCACCCCACCCCGCCCGCTGATCCCTCCCTCCCTACCACTGAGGAAGGGATCAGCGGCCGGGATGGGAAAAAATCACAAAAAACGGAAGCAGGGGCGAGCCAAATTTTACAATTTTGGTACGGAAGGCACGGAGTAGATAGATCGATAACACAACGGACCAGCGAAGGCATGGGTCACAACCGGGGCGGATGTTTCGGGGGCGGCCAGACAAGCAGCTTTTGGAAACGCTTCGACCGGGTGGTGGCGGGAGGCATGAGTCACGTCGGGGGAGCATAGGGCAGGACCTACTCGAGAATCTCATCAACCGTTCGCATACAGGCATCAACTCTAAGCCAGCTGCGTGGTGCAGAATGAGTGGAGCCGAGGTAATCGCCGTCCCGTTAATCGGCGATGGACTGCACTACGACTTGCTTGATCAGACGGCGGTACCACGCGCGAGTGGGTCCACCTGCCTGGCTCATATAGATCGCGACGAGCTCCTCTTTGGGATCAACCCAGAGGAACGTGCCGAGCGCACCTGCCCACAAGAACTCGCCGGCGGACCCAGGCACGCCGGCCACACCGGGCTCCTTCCGCACCATGAAGCCGAGGCCGAAAGTGTAGCCGGGTACGCCCATCAGCAGCTCACCGGGCGTCACGGCGGCCTGGATCTTCGGGCCAAGGTGATCGGAGGTCATGAGCGCCACCGTGCTGCGGCTCAGGATCCTCGCGCCGTCGAGCTGCACACCGTTCAGCAGCATCTGTGCGAAACGTAGATAGTCGGCCGCCGGCGTCACGGACATGTCGAACGCGCGGCTCGGCTCGCCGGTAGCCGGATCCTTCGGCAGCGGCTGGGCGAGGCGCCCGAGCTTGTCCTTGGGTACCATGAACCCACTGTCCCTCATCTGGAGTGGCTGGAAAACGCGATCCTCTAGCACCTGCGAGAGCCGCGCGCCGGCCACCGCCTCCACCACGCGTCCGAGGACGTCCGTCGCCAAGCTGTATTCCCAGGCCGTGCCCGGCTGGTAAGCAAGAGGCACCTTCGCGAGCAGCTCCACTTGGTCTGCCGGCTTCACGTCGCGGAAGGCCGGGTTGAGTGCGGAGAGGCCCGCCTTTACCAGGCCCTCTTTCACGGGCGCATTGGACGTGACGAAATCGTATCCGAGCCCTGAGGTGTGCCGCAGCAGGTCCTGGATCGTCGGCTCGCGATCAGCCGGGACCATCGAGTAGCTGAGGCGACCCGAGACGGGGTCCACCCGCGGCACCGAAACTTGAAGTCCCTTGAAGGCGGGGAGGAACTTCGAGACGGGATCGGTGAGCTGAATCCGCCCTTCTTCCACCAGCTGCATTGCTGCCACCGAGACCCACGGCTTGGTCATCGAGTAGACGCGGAAGATCGCGTCTTTGGACATCCGTTTGCCGGCAGCCTTGTCCTGGAAGCCGAAGCTCTCGAAGTAGGCGACTTGACCTCGGCGCGCAACGAGGACGACGGCGCCGGGAATGTTCCCTTTCTCGATCTCCGCGGTCAACGCCCGGCCGATGCGGCCGAGCCGCTCCCGCGAGAGCCCCACCTTTTCCGGCGCGACCGAAGGCAGCTGCCCAGCAGGAGCAGCCCATGACGCGATAGTGGCGGCGAGAACAAGGACGCGCAGAGGACCTCTCATGGCACCCCTCCCCTGACTGACTTCTGCCAAAGACGGCATTTCTTGCCAAGATTTGTTTTCAACTTGGTAGCAACCTCGCTTCGCGTTCCTGTGCAAATTCCCCTTCGATTGGTCTTGGAGTCCCGGAGAGGCAGCAGTTTAGGTCTCTCTTGAGATTTACTTAAGACCTGAACCGTGTTAAAACGGCAGCAGATGAGAAAGGAAACCCAATCCAATGCCCAAAACACCAGCGAGAGACGACTACTTCGCGCAGTCCTTCCGCTTCACGCCAGAGCAAGCCGCGACCATCAAGGAGGAGGCCAAGCCGCTCGGGAGTACGACCGCGTTCGTGCGAGAGCTGATCGACGATTACCGAATCATGTTCGGCCTGCCCGGCATTCAGGTGGAGGTGCTCGAGGCCGATATGAAGAACCTCAAAATCCAGACGAATCGGGAATACGTTCGCCATCTACTCGCACTCCGGTATCAGAACCTTCTGGAGCAGAAAGCGACGAAATCGGCCAGGCGCTGAGCAGCTGCGCTCGATCAACATTGCCGTACGCTCCGGTTTGCGCTGTCGCCGATTCGAACGAAGCGGCGGGGCGGCGCCTGCGCGCGCAGCATCGCCCCAAAACCCTGAGCCAATCATGAACGAACGACTATGGGATGCAAACGACGTTGCGACTTTCCTCAAGGTGAGCCGATCTTGGGTGTACCAGAAGGCTGAGGCTGGATTGCTCCCGTATCTGAAAGTTGGCGCACTCCTTCGGTTCGACCCGGACGAGATTCGAGCCTACGCCAGAGCGGTACGACACGGGATCAGCAAAGTGTTACGGATGACTTCCAATGGCTGAGGTATGCAAACGCGAAGGTGGATGCGTGCGCGGACAACGACCGAGTTCTGTGCTGCAGGAGTTTGGTGACTGATCATGGCAAGCGTCTTTAAGCGCGAAGGCCGCTGGTATCTCCGATTCAAAGACTTCGCGGGCCGCTGGACCCAGCAAGTTTCATCTGCGCTGACTAAGACCCAGGCGCGCCGCCTCGCCGACGAGCTCGAACGCAAAGCCGAGCGGGAGCGGTTGCGCCTCGAGCCCACCCCGACCGACTTCGCGTTGTCGCTCACTGAGCTGTGTGGATGGTGGCTGGAAAACCGCTGTCCGCTAGCGAGTCGCTATCGTGAGCGCAAGCGGCTCGAGTTCCACGTCAAGAACACGCCGCTGGGGCGATTGCCCCTGCGTGCCGTCACGGCGGCTCGGATAGAGAAGCACCTGCACGCCATGGAATGCGAAGGTTCCTCGCCAGCGACGCTCAACAGGCTCCGTGCCATCCTTCACATTGTCTTTTCGCGCGCGATTCGCGCGAGCAAGTGGACAGGGCCGAATCCCGTCTCAGCGGTGGAACGACGCAAGGTGCCGCGGCGCGTTTACGTCACGTTGCGCGAAGAGGAGCTTCCGCGCGTTCTCGCAGAGGTACCGCCTCCGTGGCGCGACCTGTTCACCGTCGCGATTTGGACGGGCATGCGCAAAGGAGAGCTGCTCGGGCTCCGCAAGGCCGATTTGGACCTGGACGGCCGGACGATTCTCGTGGCTCGCTCCTACGACCGCGAGACGACGAAAGGCGGACACGCGGATGTGATTCCGATGGCTGAAACCATCGTGCCCGTGCTGCGCCGGGCTGCCGAGGAGTCTCCATCCGAGCTCGTCTTTCCGGACCCCAACGGCAAGATGCGCAAGCATTCGAGCGCCAAGCTCGAAGTCATTCTGCGGCGAGCTTTGGTTCGCGCAGGCCTCGTTGACGGCTGGGAGCACGTCTGCAGGCGCTGCAAGGCTCGAGGAAACCCGTACAGCGAACTGACCGCCGACCCCGCCGAGCGGCGCTGCCCTCAATGCAAGATGAAGCTTTGGCCGCGTGCCCTGCCTCGGCGCATCCGCTTTCACGACTTGCGGCATTCTGCGGCCACTTTGATGCTACGCGCAGGTGTGGACGCGCACCGTGTGCAGCGCATCCTGCGGCACTCCGATCTGAGGACGACCACGGGCGTCTACGCGCATCTGCTGGTCGAGGATCTGCGTTCGGCGATCAACTCGATCGCGCCAAAGGCACTGCCGCCCGAAGCCTCGGAGCCGGACTCAAAGGAGCTCCGAAACGCGGCCGGCGTGATTCCGTTTGCTGCATTAGTGCTGCATGAGACGGAAAAGCGGTCGCGAGGCCGCTCCGACCACGAGAGAATCTCCAATCGTGTCACAGAGTTGGAGCAGCGCGCCCGGAGGGAGTCGAACCCCCGACCTTCGGATTCGAAGAACGGGAACATTAATCGGGCAGACGGGCGTCATGACTGGATTCTTCCGAAACTCCCCGCAGTTGCGCGCAGGGCTTGGTCCACGCGAGTCCACCGGAATTCACTCGATTCCCCGCTATTTTGGACACGATTTGGACACAGTTTGCGCGCCCAGACCTTCGGGTGGGAAATCCGATGGTCGCTTACGTCAGGCAGCTGCGTTGGAAAAAGCCGGACGACGCGATCGATTTTAGTGGACCGGCCAGTTCTCGCGGCGAAGCCGGGAATCGAACCCTATTTCGGCAATCAAACATGCGACAGCGCACCCTTTTTGCTGATTCGCTGCCGGACGGGGATTTGGGTCGAAAGAGGTTATCTACGTTAAGCCTCGTGAGAGTCCATCAGTCGACCTGAAATTTTGAAGACATACTGGAGACACGAGCGATCTGAAATAGGAGCGATGGCGCGACTTTCATTGCACGCGGTCTCGTCGATCCCTACCTGGAACTCCTCCTGCGCGCGGACGCTTTGACTGGCGTTTTCGACGGCCGGACGGTGACGTCGCCCTAGAGAGGTCAACCAAGCAGACTACCGAGGCGCGCCAGCTGCGCTTTAACCCAGGATCGAATGGCGCCTGGCAAGACGACGTACCCATGCTCCGGCAATCGCTGCGCTGAAGGCGGACGCAGGCTCCCGCTCGTCCCTAGGCCTTGAATTCCCCCTGCTGGCCGTTGCGTAGGACCGCCGCAGGCTGGCCTGCCACGGCAGTTTCGGAGAGGCAAGGACGATCGAAGTTTACATATCGCCGGTTGCCACGGCCTCCGGCTTCCGCATCGGCGAGCTGTACGAGTCGTTCCACGACGCGCTGGTGAGCGCGCCGCTGCCCCGCGGCCTGGATGCGGCGCAGGCGCACCTCTACCACGAGGAAATTGCGCAAGAAGGTGCGCGTCCTGATGGCCAAGGCGATCCGCATCTACGAGGAGACGCTGGCCACCCCCCGGCGCGTGGGCGCGCAGAGCGACTACGTCGAACGCATTCGCGCCGCGCTTGATCGTGTGAAGAAGCTACTGCTGGCGGACGACCCTTCGCTTTAGACTTGGCTTTCGACTTTGGACTTTCGACTTCTTCATGTCCCTGCTGCACGCCAAAGATCTCCACCTCCGCTTCGGGCCCAAGATCGTGCTCGACGGCGCGAGCTTCGCCATCGGCCACCACGACCGCGTCGGCCTGATCGGCCCCAACGGCAGCGGCAAGACCTCGCTGATGCGCATCCTCGCCGGCCAGCAAGAGCCCGACGCCGGGTCGGTGCAGCTGGTGCGCAAGGCCGTGGCGGGCTACCTGCCGCAAGAGGTGGCGGCGCTGCCCAAGGGCACGCTGATCGAGGGCGTGCTGGCCTCGGTGCCCGGCCGAGCGCATCTCGAATCGCGGCTGGCCGCGGCCGAAGCGGCCATGGCCGCCGCCCGGGACGCAGCCGAGCAGCTCGATGTGGCCGAGGACCTGGCCGAGCTGCACGAGGAGCTGGCCCACCACGAGGAGCGCTACGGCCGCCACCGCGCCGAGGAGATCCTCACCGGCCTGGCTTTTCTCCAGCGCCAGCTCGAGCGCCCCGCCGCCGAGCTGAGCGGCGGCTGGCGCATGCGCGCCGCGCTGGCCGGGCTGCTCTTGCAAGACCCCGAGTTGCTCCTGCTTGACGAGCCGACCAACCATCTGGACGTGCCCACGCTGGAGTGGTTCGACGCTTTTTTGCGCCGCTCGAAGAAGGCGCTGCTGCTGGTCAGCCACGACCGCGAGTTCCTCGACCGGCAGATCGATCGCGTGCTCTCCTTCGAGGTGGAGGGGCTGCGCAGCTACGCCGGCAACTACGAGCGTTACCTGGACCTGCGCGCCGCCGAGCTGGAGCGCCTCGAGGCGCAGGCCGAGCGCCAGCAGCGCAAGCGCGCCCAGCTGCAGACCTTCATCGATCGCTTCCGCGCCAAGGCCACCAAGGCGCGCCAGGTGCAGAGCCGCATCAAGCAGCTGGAAAAAGAAGAGGTGGTCGAGGTGCGCGAGGAGCGCGCCACCGTCTCCTTCCGCTTCCCCGACGCGCCCCGCTCCGGCCGCGAGGTGGCGCGCCTCGATAATGTTTTCAAATCGTACGGCGACAAGATCGTCTACCGAAATCTGCAAGCGCAGGTGCTGCGCGGCGAGCGCATCGCCGTGATCGGCCTCAACGGCGCGGGCAAGACCACGCTACTCAAATTGCTGGCCGGCGAAACGGCGCCCGACGCGGGCAGCATCGCGCTCGGCCACAACGTGCAGCTCGGCTACTTCGCGCAGCACCACACCGAGAAGCTGCGGCCGGAGCGCACCGTGCTCGAGGAGATCTGGTCGCTGGTGCCCGACCGGCCGCAGAGCTGGGTGCGCGGCGTGCTCGGCGCCTTCCTCTTCAGCGGCGACGACGTCGACAAGCGCATCGCCGTGCTCTCCGGCGGCGAGCGCGCCCGCGTCTCGCTGGCGCGGCTCCTGGTCGTGCCCTCGAATTTCTTGCTCATGGACGAGCCCACCAACCACCTCGACCTCGATTCCTCGGAGGCGCTGATCGGCGCGCTCCAGGGCTACCAGGGAACGCTGCTGTTCGTCTCGCACCACCGCAGCTTCGTGAACGGCCTGGCCACCCACGTCTGGGAAGTGAGGGACGGCGGGATCGACGGGCAGCGTGGCGACCTCGACGACTGGTCGGCGCGCCGCGCGCGGGCCCGAGTCGACAGCCATCAGTCGACAGTCGACAGCGGAAGGACCAACGCCGAACGCGCCTCGCGTCAAGCGCGCGCGCAAGAGCGCGAGCGGCGCGCGGCGGTGCTCAAGCCGCTGCAGGGCAAGGTGGCGCAGACCGAGGCGCGGATCGCCGAGCTGGAGAAGGCGAAGAAGGAGCTGGAGGCGCAGCTCGCCGACGCCTCGATCTTCGCCGACGCGACCCGCAGCACGCCGCTGATCAAGGCGCACCGCGAGGCGTCGAGCGAGCTGGACGTTCTCTACCCCCGCTGGGAACGCGAGCAAGAAGAGTTGGCTCGCGCCGAGGCCCAATTGGCTTAAGCTCCTGCCCATGTCATCGGAGGCAGTTTGAAGCGGGCGGTGATCTGGACCTTGGCGGGGGCGCTGCTCGCGGCGCTCGGCTGGATTGCTTATCGCCTCTGGGACGAGCGCCGCTTCGCCGCCACGCCCTTCGGCGAGGGCGTGCGAGTGGTCCAGATCGCTCCCGAGTTGCCCTTTGGGCCTTGACCGGGGGGCCATGGCAAGATCCTGCCGGGACTGTAGAGGCACCACGGGTTTACAGAATGCTGGTTTGACAAAGACACCGCACTCGATATGCGCGTGGTTCCGCCTCTTGTGGAGCTTCGGAGTGGGAGCGGCGGGCGGTCATGATCGCTACGCGGCCTCCTGCTTGGCGTCAAGCGCTGACCGGCCCGAGCCCAATCGGGCCGAACCCGATGTCAACGTACCAACGTACCAAGCCGCCCGATCACCGTCGCTGACGCGCTCGCCGCGCTCCAGTTCGCAACAGCCGCAGATCCCGAGCAACGCAAGGTGCTTTGCAAGGCGTTACTCGCGGCCCTGTCCGCGCTTGAGGAGGACGAAGATCGCTGACTGACCCGGGCCGGAGGTGAGGTCCGAGAAAGGGTGTTTCTCGGACACGAGGACGTTTCACCGGCCTGCCAAGAAGGGCGGCGCGATGATGTTGGAGTGCATTACAATCGATGTCGCATGGCTACCCGCTCTCACGCCTCCGCGTCACGGCCGGGTGCTCGGCGCCGCGATACTCGACCGCGCAAGTGCTGCGGCAATAGGCTCAGTGGACCGCGTCAGCGCGCGGTGAGCGCCACATGGACCGCCTAGATGCGATCAGAGTCTTCGTGCGGGTCGTTGAGAGCGGGAGTTTTTCTGCTGTGGCCCGGGAGCTGGGAGTCGGCCAGCCGACGGTGAGCAAGCAGATCGCCGGGCTTGAGCGCTATCTCGGTGCGCAGCTCCTGATACGAACGTCCCGCGCCGTGAGGCTTACCGACGTTGGCCGAGACTTCTTCGAGTCATCGTCTCGGCTTCTTGAGGAGCTCGAAGCGGCAGAGTCGCGGATCGGGCGCGGACTCCAGGCACCATCGGGACGCGTCCGTGTAAGCGTTGCACCGAGTTTTGGGGCCCTCTACCTCGTGCCACGGCTGCAAGAGTTCTTCCGTCGATTCCCGGATGTCTCTATCGAGGTGCTCGCGACCGATAGAACGACAAATCTCGTCGAGGACGGGAGCGACGTCGCGATTCGTAATGGCGAGCTCGCGGACTCGAGCTTGGTCGCTCGCCGGGTCGGCTCAATGCCTATCGTTGTCGTTGCTTCGACCCAGTACCTACGCGCCGAGGGCGAGCCAGCGAAACCCAGTGACCTCGCGGAGCACCGCTGCATCGTCTTCTCATCTCAGACGGGCCCTCGTGCATGGACGTTTGTGGGGCGCAACGGAGCGGTCTCGTATCTGCCTGAGGGCCACTTCATGACCAACGAAGGGGAGCAGATCCGCGCGGCCGTCCTCACCGGTTTCGGGATCGCTCAGGCGCCCTATTGGCTGTTTGCGCAGGATCTGAGCGCCGGTACCGTTCTCCGCATCCTGCGCAAGTACGAGCCGCCCGCGCTGCCGATCAGTGCCGTGCGGCCCGCAAGCCGTCGGCTCGCAACCAAGGTGAGCGTCTTCATCGACTTCGTTGCAGAGACACTCGCCCAGGTTCGGCCGCCTCCGTAGTTGACGAGGCGCTTGGGCCGCGAGTCCCTCGTCGTCCCGTTCATTCTGCGCAGGCATAGTGATCATGCCGAAGACTGGTCTACCGATGGCGCTCGCCGGGCCGTAGATTGCCCTCGTCCAACAACGACGAGGTGACGCCATGTATCTCTCAGATCTTCCCACGGCCGTTCAGACGTTCCTGAAGGCAACCGAGAAGCACGATGCCGAGGCGCTCTTCGGCTCGCTCGCCAACGACGCCGTCCTGATCGATAACGGCAAGGAGCATCGCGGCCCCGCAATTCGCAAGTGGAACGAGAAGCTCTATCTGGGCGCGAAGGTGCGCGTGCACCCAATTCACGTCGAGGATCGAGAGGGCGAGGTCGCCCTATCCGTCACTCTCGATGGCGACTACGCAACGTACGGGGTCACCGAGCCCTCCCAGTTCGACTGGCTCATCAAGCTACGCGACGGCCGCATCTCTTCGCTCAACATGATCGAGCGACCGCTGAGTGACCTTCCCAAGACCGTCGCGTCGTTCGTCAATTCCATGAACATGTACGACCTGGATCGCACCCTCGCCACCTTCGCTCAGGACGCGAACGTCAACGACAACCGGCGCGATTTCTGGGGCCGCAGCGAGGTGCGCGAGTGGCTGGCGCGCGAGATCATCGGCGAGAAGGTGACGATGTTCGTGACGGAGTCGAGAGTTCACACGGGGCGCTGCTTCGTCGTTGCTCGAGTGACCGGGGCCTACGACAAGACTGGGCTCCCGGACCCTCTGACGCTGTGATTCTATCTCTGCCTCGACGAGGCCGGCCTGATCTCGCAGCTCATCATCATCCCCTCAAAAACGGCTTGATCCGAGCGGGAAGGACCACCGCCATGAACAAAGGAGACGTCAGATGAAACAGCTCGACAATAAGGTTGCGATAGTGACAGGCGCTTCAAAAGGAATCGGAGCAGCCATTGCAAAAGCTTTCGGCGCGGAAGGCGCGGCGGTGGTTGTGAACTATGCGCGCGATCATGAAGGCGCGGAACGGGTGGTGCGCGAAATCACCGGCAAAGGCGGGCGAGCCATCGCCGTGCAAGGCGACGTGGCGCAG
>WNEZ01002054.1_pt1 | contig 17095 bp, 15 predicted proteins | sample 5400521 | NCBI WGS metagenome assembly WNEZ01 (sample SAMN13153339, study PRJNA577476) | soil metagenome | isolation source: 120 cm saprolite under Douglas fir tree site 2 hole 1 replicate 1 | place: USA:California | collected 2015-04-18
CCCAGGTGATTCAGCGCGATCGTCATGCTGCTTATCTTGCCACCCTGGCGGTAATTGCCTGCACCCTGGACAAGATCGCCACTGAACTTCGCCACTTGCAGCGCACCGAAGTTCGCGAGGTGGAAGAGTTCTTCAGCGAGAAGCAGAAGGGCTCCTCCGCGATGCCCCACAAGCGCAACCCGGTCACCCTGGAACAGATCAGCGGATTGGCCCGGGTGGTGCGCTCGAATGCGCAGGCGGCCTTCGAAAACGTCGCCCTGTGGCACGAGCGCGACATCTCGCACTCGTCGGTGGAGCGCATCATCATCCCCGATTCCACCACCCTCGTTGACTACATGCTGCAGAAAACCACCAACGTGCTCGACACCATGTTTGTTTATCTGGAACGCATGAAATCCAATCTGGAAAGCACCGGCGGCCTGGTTTTCAGTGGCCAGCTATTGCTCGACCTGGTGGAACACGGAGTCTCGCGCGAGGAAGCCTACCGCGCGGTGCAAGGCCACGCCATGCGCGCCTGGAAGGAAGGCCGAAACTTTCGTGACCTGGTCTTGAAAGACAAGAGCATTACCAGCCGGATTCCGAAGGAGCAAATCGAGCGGGCATTTGATCTGAAACGTCAGTTGAGAAATATAGACAAGATTTTCGCGCGGGTCTTCGGCGAGGCCAGACGGGACGCACAAGACAAGAAACGCCCACGAGCACGAAAACGTTAACCAAGGATTCCTGTGTGACCGGGTCTCTGACCCGGTCCCACACAGGCTAGTCTCAAAGGACCTCCGGGACCTTACGCCCGCTTTTCCAGCATCCCGTCCGCCGACCCGGCTCCCGGTCCTACAATTGCCAGAACGATGCACGCGGCCAGCAGGGTCAAGGGATACTCGACGCCTCCCGGGGCAAAGAAGCCATTCTTCAGGTGAACCAGCAGGATCGCAACCACCATGTCGATGCCATTAAGGGCCGCCGCCCAGCGAGTGAGGAAGCCCACAATCAGCGCGATGCCGCCGAGCAACTCCACAATGGCCACGAGGGCGCTGGTCACGGCCGGCGCCGGTATCCCCATTCCCGCAAACGCTCCGGCAGTTCCGTGAAAACCGAAGACGAAAATCTTTTGCGCGCCGTGTGCCAGAAAGACGCAGCCGACGATGACTCGCAAAACTGTAAGCCCCCAATGCTTGTTCGAACCGTTGCTCATCGCTTTCCTCCAGAACGCGCTTGTCTTAAACTCTTAACTTCCAACGCTTTACCATCCACCCGAAAAAAGTGAAAGGGCCCGATCAACGAGCCCTTCTCCTGAAAGTCTGTTGGGTTACACCTTCTCGGTCGCGAAGCCAGCGGCTTTGCATTCTTCCAGTCCGCCCTCGTAGGCGCGCACGTTGTCGTAGCCCAGCTTCACCAGTTTCTCCGCCGCCATGCGGCTTTGCGGACACTTCGGGCCGCCGCAGTATACGACGATCTCCGCGGTCTTGGGCAAATTCGTGCTGCGTACTTCGTTGCCCACCTTGTCCAGGGGCACCCGGCGCGAGCCGGAGATGTTCTCGCCCTTGAACCACTCGTCGGTCAGGACGTTCCAGAACTGGAATGATCGCTTGCGTCCAAAAGTTGCCGGACTTCCTCGGTTGAGATGGTTCTTACCGCTATTTCAGTCGATGCTGTGGGAGTACTCATGTTTGCTGCTCCTTTTATGAAGTCTATATAACGGATGTCGTGATAACGACAAAGCGACGCAAAGAAACTATGGGACTCGTTCACGGGCTGATTCCAGTAGCTTAATCAGGCTTCCCAATTGTTCTTCTCCTATATGTCCCAATAACTTACGATTAAGCTTCTCGATCGGCTCGTCCAAGCTTTTCAAAAGCTCCAACCCGGCCCCAGTAATACGGGTAGTGATCACTCGCCGGTCACGCTTGTCGCGGCTGCGCTTGACCAGCCCCCGGCGTTCTAGGCGATCCACCAAGCGGGTAATGTCAGGATCGCGGTTGATCATGCGCTCGGCAATCTCGCTGCAGGACCGCCCCTCGTCCGCGGCTCCGCGCAGGATGCGCAGGGCGTTGTATTGCGTCGGCGAAAGACCATGCGGCTTAAGCATGTCGCTAAGACAGCCCTGCAGCTGGTCGGCGGTGCGCTGAAGGGAGACCAGAGCCTCCTCTTCCAGCGTGCTGAAGGGTTTGGTCTGCTGGATCTCGGCTTGAATGCCCTTCGCCATCAAATCTATTATATTCGTTATAACGACTAATGTCGAGCGGACAACCTACCGGAGAGGAAAGAGGCAGCGTAATCATTGGAGCGACGGGCGTCCTCGCCCGTCCTGTACAAAGTATTACGAGTTGAACCGACGGTAAGCTCTCGGGTGGCATTGAGTCTTAACCGGACGGGCGGTACGCCCGTCGCTCCATCGAGCCGGTAACGGACAGCTTAATCCTCTCCCGCTCGTTTGCGCCCCACGACACTTTCCAAAGCCGGCTGTTCCCGGCATGCATCTCTGCGGCAAAGGCCCGCATCCAATAATTAACTAACCGGTTAATAAATTGGACGGAGGAGCACTACCATGAAAAACATTCTCAGGACTCTGGCCGCGTTTCTTAGCGTAGGCCTGCTCAGCGCCGGCCTGGCCGCCCAGACCGCGAACGCACGTTATGACAGTGACATCCAGACCCGGGTCACGCAGCAGTTGGCGAAGAAGACCGAATTCCGCAACCTGCAGGCCAGCACCGAAGACGGCATTGTGACCCTGTCGGGCAATGTCGAACTGTATCAACAGAAGCTGGACGCAGCCAAGAAAGTGCGCAAACTGGACAAAGTCCAGGGCGTACGCAACGAAGTTGCGGTCAGCAGCACCGCGCCCGACGCGGAGCTCGAGGCAAAACTCGATCGCAAGCTGCATTACGATCGCATCGGCTACGACAACACTTTCAACTTCGTGGATGCGTCGGTGAGCAACGGCGTCGCCACCTTGAAGGGAGAAACTCGCACCGATGTCGGCCGCGATTCGGCCCTCTCGCTCGCGAACTACATGCCGGGCGTCAAGGACGTGGTGGACAACATTAAGGTCTCACCGGTTTCCGGTTTCGATGACCGCATCCGGATCAGCGCCTTGCGCACCATCTATCGTGACCCGGTGTTGAGCCGCTATGCCAGTGACCCGGCCAAGCCCATCCGCATTGTGGTGGACAACGGCAAGCTAAGCCTCTATGGCACCGTCGACAGCACGATGGACAAGCAGGTCGCCGGTATCCGCGCAAACCAGGTGTTCGGCGTTTTCAGCGTGCAGAACAATCTGGAAGTGGTCAAAGGCTCGTAAGAGAAGAAAAGGTCGGATCGGAGGGAAGAGGCACGGCTTCGGCCGTGCCTTTTTTTCTTAGCCTATGCAGAGCGGGAGCTTTTCGCCTGCCGCGGTGTGGATACCGGCGAAGTCGTATCGGCGATACAATCGCCGAAATTAGGTCGAGCCAGGGGCGCTTCTATTTTCTCAATCTCGATTGGAGGAAACGATGCTCGTCGGCCACTTCGCGATAGGTCTTACGGCAAAGCGTGTTGAGCCCAAAGTCTCTCTCGGAACACTGGCCCTGGCGGCGATGCTTGCTGATTTCCTGTGGTGCGTCTTCATGCTGGCGGGAATCGAGCACGTGCAATTCAAGCCTGGGAGGGGAGCAGCAAACTATCTCGTGGCCTCCGACATTGCCTGGAGCCATAGCTTGCTGACCAATGCCATCTGGGCTGCCGTATTCGCCGCAGCTTACTACTGGCGGCGCCGATACCCGCGCGGGGCATGGATACTCTTCGCGGCTGTTCTCAGCCACTGGCTGCTCGATGTTATCGCCCACCGGGCTGATATGGCACTGGCACCGGGTGTGCCCAGCTATTTCGGCTTGGGTCTTTGGACATCCATCCCCGCCACTCTGATCGTGGAAGGCGGCTTCTGGTTGTTCGCCGTCATAATTTACGCTCGGGCCACGCATCCCCAGAGGCGTGCCGGTGCCTATGCTTTTTGGAGCGTCGCGGCTCTTCTCACCCTGATCTGGTACAGCAATATCGCCGGTCCGCCTCCTGACCCCCACACAATGCCTATCTCCAGTCTGATTCTCTTCACATTGCTGGTGGCGTGGGCTTACTGGATAAACCAGCTTCGTCCCGCTCGATCTTGACGGTAAGATCGATCGCCGTAGTTGAGGGCTCAGGCTATAGCCGGTTAATCAGCGATGCCACATACCCCGCCCCAAACCCATTATCAATATTCACCACGCTCACATTCGACGCGCAGGAATTCATCATCCCCAGCAACGCTGCCAGGCCTTGAAACGCCGCCCCGTAGCCCACGCTGGTGGGCACTGCGATCACCGGCACTCCAACCAATCCGCCCACGACGCTGGGCAAGGCCCCTTCCATGCCCGCGCATACGATCACCACCCGCGCCCTTGTCAGCGACGCGCGATTCGCTAACAGCCGGTGAATGCCGGCGACGCCGACATCGTAAAGATGCTCGACGTCATTGCCCATCATCTCAGCGGTGACCACGGCTTCTTCCGCCACAGGAATGTCGCTGGTTCCGGCGGACACGACCGCGATGATTCCCTTGCCATACTTCTTCTGGTCACACTGCAAAACGATCGCTCGGGCCAACTCTTGATACTCGGCTTTCGGAATCTTTTTCTTTATCGCGGCAAACTGTTCTGCGCTTGCCCGAGTAGCCAGAATGTTGCCGCCATGCTTGGCCAGGCGGGAGAAGATAGATGCCATCTGCGCCGGAGTCTTTCCCTGACCGAAGATTACTTCCGGCATGCCGCTGCGCAGCGCGCGATGGTGATCGAGCTTGGCGAATCCCAGATCTTCGAATGGAAGATGGCGAACGCGCTCGACAGCCTCATCGGGAGAAAGCTTGCCCCGGCGGACTTGCTCGAAAAGTTTGCGGATGGAATCGGCGTTCAAGGGAGCACTCAGCGGTCAGTTATCAGCATTCAGCCAACCCGCGTCTAGATTAGCACTGAGCTTCATGTAGCGCCGGCATCCCTTCGACTGCGCTCAGGGCAGGCTCTGCCGGCTGTCTCGAGGGCGTCTCGCCCTCGGCCGTGGGGTGTCACCCCGAGTGCCGTCCCGAGCCGCGCTCGCGCGGTGAGGGCAAGCGGAGGGATCTGGGTTTGTGCTGTACCTGAAAGCTGCATTGCGCCGGCAAGAGCCCAGGTCCCTCGGCAGTCTTGGCTCGCGCGTCGCGCGAGCTAAGGCTGCTCGGGATGACATCTCCGACTCTTAGAGACAGCGGCGCTACATTCCCAGCTTATCGCTTCACCGAGGCGGGCAGCTTCTTGCCGTTGCTGCGAACTTTGGCGGCGATTTCCTTGAACGCTTCTTTCGCCTGGCCCGGTTCGTCCAGGTGGGTAAGAAACCAGCGGCGCAGCATGCTCCTTGGAACCCGGCCCTTGAGATAGGCCTCGTACAGCGCGTTACCCATCATGTAGCCGAGCAACTGGGCGCTGCATTCGATCTTTCTCCGCTCCGTTTCCGGGGTTTCGCGCAGCAGCTCGCGTCCCGCGCCATCTTCAGCCGCCGGGCGCGCCGGGTATAACACCCGCGATCCGAAATAGCCCAACGCGAATTCCAGAGTCTGGATGTAGAAACCATTTGCGTTTGTCGGCGCCGCGGCGTTTCCATTGCGCGAGGGCAAGCCACGGCAGGCATGATGCAGGAAGCGCGTCGCCTCCTCCGCCGCATACATCATCTTGAACTCGCGCACATAGAAGGCGTTCACCTGCGGCAGATACACACTGCCGCGATTTTCTACATGCTGCACCAGAGCTTCCGTCTCTTCTTCGCTGGCGTGGTGGCGGGAGAGCAGCTGTCGCAAGCGAGCGTCGGACGCGCGACTATAGACTTCCGGCATCAAGTCGACCAGAAACTCGGGCTGGGTGCCGTTGTGCGAAGAGTAGCGGTTGATATCGAGAAACCGCAGCAGGCTGTCAATCAGGTTGTAAATTGTGGGCGCGAGGTCGGGCCCCTCCTCCTCGGTGCGTCCCCAGCGGCTCAGGTGCAGACGGTAACTCTCGTATTTTTCCAGGGGCGTGGAATTGAATACGCAGACCACGTCATTGCTCACGCGTACGGCGTCCACCTGTTCGTGGCGTTCCCCCGCGGCGCGCCAGTACAACGAGTCGACGTTCTGCAGGACGGTTAGCGCCTTCTCTTCCGGCAAACGCGCCCGCAGCGCGCGCGGAAGATGTCCGGGCGCCAGGTGGGACTCGCCAAACAGCACCATGATGACCGCGGTGGGATGGCGTTGCCGGATCTCGGCAATCTTGTGTACGGCATGACGATCGCGCGCTCCGATCTTGCGCAGATCTTCTCGCGGCATGCAGTCCAGGCCATAGATGGCTTCGCCGTGCTCGCGAGCAGTTACCAGCAATTCGTAGAAGGGCAACCAGTCGTATCCCCAATCGAGGTCGAAGCGAATGCGTTGCTGCAGTTCTTCAGCATCAATTTCACGGCGCCACCACTCGTCAAGAATGTGCTGATCGCGGGAGAAAATCGTCTCCACTCCCAGCACCAGGGGCCGGTCTCCGGGTTGCGCGCGTTCCTCGAACAGGCTGGCGGCGCAGCGCTGGGCGGCGGGTAGTGCGTGGTAGTCCCCGATCAGAACGATGTCACCGCCGGCCACGGCAGTTCCTAGTTGTTGCCGATCAAGGACTGATTCGTAGGAACGAAATGCCCGGCTGAAGTCCCGAAGGTATTTGCGGCGGCCGTTGGGATCGTTGACCCGAATCTCGCGCTCGACTCCAGCCAGGGCATGCAACTGCGCTTCACTGCGCCGCGACCGCAAGCTGGAGATGGATGCCATAAATTCGTCGTTGGCCATTGGTCTTTGGCCGTGTGGGGTGGGCGCCCTCGCCCGCCGCACTTGCCTTCCTTGACTGTTCTCTTAACCCTCCCTATGCTCCAAGATTCGAGAGAACGCCGGGAGCCCGATTGCCCAACTACCCACCCCAAAACCTGACCGTGGCCACGACCGGGGCCAGCGGCTCCTTATTTCTGAAGCAACTGCTGCTCGCGGTGGAGCGCGACCAGCGCGTCCAGACCGTAAATTTCATCGCTTCCGACAGCGCCCTGCGGGTGATGGCCGAGGAACTCGGATTGCGCGGCCGCAGCAACCTGGTCGGACAAATCCTTTCCCAGCAATCGAGTTCCCGCCAATCCGGCGTGCTGTCGGGCAAGCGGTCCGGCAAGGCGTCGCGCAAAATCCAGCAACAGGCCAATGCCGATATCGGCGCCAATGTTGCCAGCGGCTCTTATCCCGCCGACGCGATGATCGTCATCCCGTGCAGCATGGGGACACTGGCGCGAATTGCCAACGGCATCGCCTCACAGTTGATCGAGCGCGCCGCCGACGTCTGCCTCAAGGAGAAGCGTCCGCTGGTGCTTTGCGTGCGCGAGACGCCGCTCAACAAAATCCACATCCGGAACCTGTACCGTGCCGCCGACGCCGGCGCCACAGTGTTCCCGCTCATCCCGGCCTTCTACTTTCGTCCTGTCAGCTTGGATGCCATGGCGCGAGAATTCGCCTACCGCGTCCTGGCCCACATCGGCCTTCCCCAACCCGACGCCTATCGATGGAAAGGCTGAGCCCTCCGCTGCTTGCAGCCGCCCAGTTACTTTGGGGTTACTTGAAGTGTAGGAAGGCAGGAGAGAAGCAGGTAGATTCCTGTGGGCCATGACCCGCAGGAAAATGGACTGATGGAGGGACGCGCGTCCCGCCCGTCCAAGCCGAGCGAGGCTCGGCAAGCTTTCGTTAATCGCTGCGAACTGACCAGTCCAAGACCCACCCTGGCTTCGCGCGAGGGTGGGGCACCTTTCTAACGATGACCGCTTATTTTGACCATGATTTACAATGATAGTCATGAGAGAAATCGCGATTTCCGAGTTCAAGGCCAAGTGCCTCGCCCTGCTCGAGCAAGTGCAAAAGACGAAGAAGCCCATCCGCATCACGCGATTCGGCAAACCAGTGGCCGAGGTCGTCCCCACTTCTCCGCCTCCGATGCCCGACTGGATGGGTTCAATGAAAGACAGCATTGAAATCGTGGGCGACGTCGTCTCTCCCGCCAATCAGGAAAGCGACTGGGAGGCATTGCGCGATTGAAACTGCTGCTCGATACGCATATCTGGTTGTGGAGTCTTCGCGACCCAAAGCTGCTGGGAAAGAGAATCCAGCAGGAGCTGCGAGATCCCACGAATGAGTTGTGGTTGTCTCCCATCAGCACGTGGGAGGCGCTGACTTCGAATGCCAAGGGCAGAATCCGGCTACATGGAAATCTGGAGGAATGGGTTGCCCGCGCCACCGCGCCATTTCATGAAGCTCCGCTGACCCACGAGATCGCGCTCGCCGCCCGGCAATTGCCGTTGGCTCATCAAGACCCGGCGGATCGATTTTTGGCGGCGACGGCTCAGGTGCTGGATTTGACGCTGGTCACCGCCGACGCCGGCTTGCTGGGGTTGGGGGAGATAGCGACCTTGGGGAACCGGTGAATAGAACAGTCGATTGCGATGCAAAATCCTGCCGAGTCTTGCTCGGCCTGGACGGGCGGGACGCCCGTCCCTCCATAGGCGCGTGAGATTTGGTTTACTGCCGCGACTCCCCACCTTCGTGCCGGTTGACGCCACCGCGCCTTTCGTACTAATGTGCAATTACACCGGAAAGGAGGTGGTCGAATGACAAGTTCTGAAGCAAATAGTAGTGGGAATCAAAGACCAGGTGAGGTGGCTGAGACTTAGGGCGGTTGCTCTAAGAACCATCGCACGACTACCGGTGATTTAGGGTTGCATCCGCCCGGCGACGAAGGTTTGCGCCGGGACCCGGAGTTTACCGAAGGGGCCACGTAGAGTGACCACCCCTTGGTCAATCCCAAACAGTCCACCGGGCGGCCCGCGTACTGCAAAGTGCGCGGGCCGTTCTATTTACGGGGCGTCGGACCTTCGGACTTCAGACCTCGGACTTCAGCCTTCAGTTTCAGCGCTTCGGTTCAGCAAAGTGGCTGCGCAGGGCGTAGTACTCGTTTTTCGGGGTGGTCGTCGGTCAGGGCGGACGCTCGCGCGGCTTCCGCAATCATCTGATCCAGGGAAACTTCTTTCTTCATGACATCGGCAAACTCATCTTCTGGAGTTCTGTCTGGGTCCCACTCAACAAGATCCCTGGCGGCGTTGGCAGGCAGACGTCCTGCCAATTCTGCGGCGGTTCGTTGCGGCAACGGCTGGTTGCTCGCCAGGAAATGCCAGCCCCAGCCCTGCACGGAGCGAAAAACGCGGACGTGCGGGAAGGATTCCATCACAGCGCGCGCTATTGAGGCGCGGACCACCGCGTCACCATTGGGGAGCCACTGCTGCAGAATGCCGCCGGGGCGAAGTCTGCGCTGGATGATGGCGTAGAACTCTTTGGAGTAGAGCAGGCTCGAGCCTGCGGCTTGCACCGGAGGAGGAGGGTCGATGGTGATGACGTCATATTGCCCGGAGGTGCGTTCGAGATAGCGCCGGCCATCGTCGATCACCACGCGCGACAGCGGGGAACGTAGCAGCTGTAGGCCGTCAGGATGGTAGTAGCCGAACAGTTTCGGGACGCTGGGCACCAACTCCACCGCCGTCGCTGGAATGCCCCAAGAGAGCAGCGAGCGGAACGTCGTTCCCATGCCAAAGCAAACCAACAACGCGTTTTGCGGTGGGTGATCCAGAAATGCCAGCGGCATGTGGGCCATGAATTTGGTAATGGAGTTCAGGCCGGTCATGCCCACGCCGTTGACTAGCAATCGCTTGTCAAAGCCCTCTCCGGTGGCGACGACCGTCGCGGTGTTGTCGCGAAGGACTTCACTGTGGGCAAACTGATCTTCGTAGCTGCTCTGGGTAAACACCAGCGTGAGGGCCAGCAGCACCACGGCGTAAGAGACGCCGGCTTGCCAGTCGAGGCGAGGCTTGGCTCCCTCTCGAACCCATTCCGGGCGGACGCCGATCAGCAGCCAGGGCAGCGAAAACAGAAACAGCACCCAGCGCTCACTGATCGCCGGCAGGAGCAGGAAGCCGGAAAGCAGCGGCCCCGCAATGCAGCCTACGACATTCACCGCATAAGCTTTGCCGGCTTTGGCGGGATCGCCGCCCGACCAGCGATCCACCAACAACGGGGTCAGGAAACCCAGAATGCCGGAGAACGGAGCGATTCCGGCGAGACGGTACAACCCGGTAAGATTGACACCAGGATTGGCTGCAATCAGCGGCAGCAGCCCAAACAGGCCGAGCAGAACCCAGATCAACCTGCCCTCTTGCCGATTCTTCCTGCACCACAGGCGATAGACCTGCAAGCCGATGAAGGTCGAGACCAGGTAGGCGGCCAGGATGGAAGCGAAAGCGTACACCACGGTGCCCAGGTACGGTGTGAACTGCCGGATCCAGACCACTTCCATTCCTAGGCTGGTCAATCCGGTCAGGAACAGCAAAACCAGCGGCTTCGCGGTTCCATGAGTGGGAGTGGCGGCTTGTCTGCTGGCAAAGTCCGGAGAGTTAGACTTCTGCGCCGCCCGTCCCAGGCTGAGCAGCATTGCCGACAGCGCCAGCAAGCCGTTCAGCGCCGCGCCGACTTTCAGCGTGCCGCGGAAGCCATAAAGCTCGATCAGCAGCAGCGGCACAATCGCTCCCGCGACCGCTCCCAGCACGTTGGCCAGGTAGAGATAGCTGAACGATTTTTCCGATTCCCCGGGCGCTCCGGCCGCGCGCCTTCTCCGGATCGCCAGCATGGCCAACGGTATGGTCGCACCCATGCACGCGCACCACGGAATCAAAGTCAGCGCGAGACAAACACCGGAGCCGAGATAGTAGGCCGCGGAGGCAGATACAGCCATGCGCTCCAGGAGTGTTCGTCCCCAGAGCAACTGGTACGGAACCAGCAGGGCGGACATGCCGATCAACAATTCCGCCAGCGCGTAGAGCCGCAAGGCGGGAGTTCGGATTCTGCTGTTGTACTTACGAATCAGGCGTCCGCTTCCCCACGAACCCAATCCCAGGCCAGCCATGAACATGGAAATCACGATCGAGGTCAGGGCGGTGGTGACCCCGAACTGCGCCATGGCCAGCCGCAACCACAGGACTTCGTAGAGGAGGCTGCAGAACCCGGAGATCAGAAAGAAGATGAAGAACCAGACCATGAAGAAGTCTCTCGGGGCGCGCCTGCCCGTTCAAAGCGAGTCTCTACCGCCTCCAGCATTCACTTCTTCAGCGTCGCGGTCCAGTTCGTGGTCAGGATCAGGGGAGAGGCATTAGGTTCTCCGACCGGCAGGGCCATGAGCCAACGCTTGTCATTGCGGTTCACATCGGCGCCCGTCATATTTCCCAAAGAGCGCCCTCCAAAAAGCTGCCTGGATTTGCCCACGATGAAATTCGGACCCTGGGTAGCGAATTCCACGGCTGTAAGCTTCGAATCCACGGTGTAATAAAAAAGCTCCCTGCCCGGCGGCCATAAGGGTTGGACGGCACCACTGGTCGAAACCTGCCATTTGCCTCCCGGCCCGGGGAACGGGACTACGTAAACTTCGCCCCGTCCAGATTCGTCCGATTCATAGGCTACCCATTTTCCGTCAGGTGAGATTGTTCCGTAGTAGTCGGTACCCGGGTTTTGGACGACGGGGAAGGGTTTGCGGTCTCCGAACGTCGGCAGGGCCCAGATGTCGAAGCTCTTTGTCTTCTTCCCGATGTAATCAAAAAGAATATACCGCCCATCCGCTGACCACCGGTCCGGTTCCTTATTTGCCTCATCGGCGAGCAGCAATTGCTCGCTACTGCCTCCTCCCACGGGCTTAACGTAGATGTCTTCCTGCCTGCCACCGCGTGTGGAAGCAAAAGCCACCTGCTGACTGTCGGGAGACCACGCAGGATAGGAATCGTCCCCCTCGCCAAAGGTAAACGGAGTAGCCGTTCCCCGGTTGAGGTCGTACAGCCAAAGCTTTTGATTTTTTTGTCCCGGCTGGAGCATGGTGACCATCGCGTACCGTCCATCCGGGGAGAGATACGGCTGCGACAAGTAACCCGGGTCACCAACCGTGGAAAGTTTTTTTCCCTCCGGATCCAGCCAGGTGAGTTGCGCCTTCGAAGCGTGCTGATACAACAGCATCCCGTTGCCAGACGCCGAGAAGCCGGCGCCCGCGGATACCGACTCGGCGATGATCTGGGCGCTGCCGGCCACGCGCAGACTGCGCGCATCGAAAGGCTGCGCCAACAGGGCGCCTCCGCGCAGGAACAATAGGTATCCCGGCTCGACGTAATGTGCCGCACCGGTTTCATCCGGCAGTACCAGTTGAACCTGCCCAGTGGCCAGGGAGACGGCAAAAATCCCCCCCGATGCCGCGTTCGAGGTCACCAGGATGTGCTTGCCGTCAGGCAAGAAACTGGGCCAGCGATAGTCTCCTGCATCTTTTTCCGATACAGGGATTTTCACTGGCGTTCCACCTGAGGCTGGAACCTGATAAAGGCCCAGGCTGGCCGAAGAAAAGACAATCGACCCTTCGCTGCCCCACGTGCCACCGAACACGGTCCATGCCAGGCCGCTGACTTCTGCACGCTCTCCGCCAGTCGCCGCGATTTTCCTCAGCTTCCCGTCGGGAGCGAAGAATCCTACATATTGGCTGTCCGGGGACCAAAAGGGCTCGATTGCTCCCTCGGTTTCCGCTATCGGTTGCCCGCTATCACTGGACAGGCGGCGGATCCAGAATCTCGATTTCCCATCGGCGTCAACCAGCGTCATTATCACAAGTTGTCCGTCCGGGGAGAGCACGGCCGCGTTGCCTTGAACCAGGCTGCTGCCGGGCGGGAGATTGAGCGCTACCCGCAGCACCGGTTGCGCTGCCGGGTGCCGGGAAAGAAATCCAGCCAGAATCCCCATGGCCGCCGCGAGCAGCAGGGCTCCCCAAGACAGCAACCTTCCTCGACTGCGGGCGGCAACCGGCGCGGCAATTCCAGACTGTGATCCGCTTTCTAAAATCCATCTGAGTTCGCTGGCCAGGTCACCCGCGTTCTGCCAACGCTCGTCAGGATCTTTGGCGAGACACTTCTTGACTGCCCGCTCTAGCCCGGCCGGCGCCAAAGGCGACAGAGTGGTCAGGGGCGGAGGCTCGGTAGTCATGATCGAGGCCACCACTTTTGCCGTTGACTTGCCTTCGAACGCGCGACGTCCGGTCACCATCTCGTACAGCACGCATCCCAGCCCGAAGATGTCACTGCGGGCGTCCGCCTCCTGCCCCTCCAGTTGTTCCGGAGCCATGTACTGAAACGTTCCCACCAGCGTGCCTTCAGTGGTCAACGGGCTGTGGGTCATGGTGGCGGCGCCGGACGACGCCACCCCCACTGCTCCGACGACCGGCTTCGCCAGGCCGAAGTCGAGCAACTTGATCCCTGACTTGGTCAACATCACGTTGTCTGGCTTGAGGTCGCGGTGGACGACGCCGTGGCGATGGGCTTTATCCAGCGCGTCCGCCATTTGCGCTCCGTACTTGAGCACCTGCTCTGCGGGAAGCGGCCCTCGGTGCACGCGCACGCCCAGGGTTTCGCCTTCCAGATACTCCAGCACCAGGTAGTCGGCGCCTTCATGCTTTCCGATGTCGTACAGAACGCAAATGTGAGGATGCGACAGTTGCGAGATGGCGCGGGCTTCGCGCTCGAAGCGTTCACGCAATTCGAGATTGCTGGAAAGATGTTCGGGCAACACTTTGATGGCGACTTCGCGATTCAGCCGCGTGTCGCGCGCGCGATAGACTTCGCCCATCCCGCCGGCCCCGGCGGGCGCGACGACCTCGTAAGGGCCTAAGCGTGTGCCTGCAGTGAGAGGCATGGCAACCCCAGTGGACGCAGATTATACCTGCTCTAGCGTCGGGGTCTGAAAGTTAGGGTCATTGGAGTTGTCATCCCGAGCAATCTTAGCTCGCGCAACGCGCGAGCAAAGATTGCCGAGGGACCTGGGTTCTTGCCGGCGCACCGCTGCTTTAGTTCGCGGCGCACACCCATATCCCTCCGCTTGCCCTCACCGCGCAAGCGCGGCTCGGACGCGCTCGGTATGACAGTAAAGGGGGAATGAAAGCGGCCGCAGTTGTGCGCTAACGTCCGGATTTTTCAAATCCCAGACGGATTACTTCCGCGGTGTCCTCGGCTAATGCAAGTTCTCCAGCTTCCGCTGGCGTGCACCAGCGTATTTCCGCGGCGTCGCCGGCGGCTTGCGCTTGTCCCGATACGCGGCGGCAAAGAAAATCCACCAGCACATAGTGATACCGCGTGCGCTGAGCTTTATCGCGCAGCACGCGGTCGTACACGCCCAGCAGGTCGGCGGTTTCAACTGTGAGGCAGGTTTCTTCCCGGGCCTCGCGGATCGCGCCCTCACGTACGGTCTCCCCCAGTTCCAGCACGCCGCCGGGGATTGACCACTCGCCCGCCAGCGGAGGATGCCCACGCTTGATCAGCAGCACGCGGTCATCTTCGATGATGATCGCTCCCACGCCTACCAGGGGCGAATCGGGGTATTCACGTTTCATGAATGGCTGGGCTGTGCAAAACTGCGCCTCACTGCGAGACTATAATTCAGTCCCGGTATTCTCGATAAATCAACAGCAACCAATTCTTCCCCGCCGTTCTGGCTGGTGGGTTGAGCTGTTTTGACGGCGGGCCGGGCCCTCTCACCTTGCAACCAATGCGAAAGGAGTTTCCCCCATGTTCACCCGCTTTGTGGAATGCCATGTGAAGCCGGAAAAAAGAGATGCCTTCACTCATCAACTGCGCCACGATGTGCTGCCCATTTTACAGAAGCAACCGGGCTTTGTAGACCTGATCGGCCTGGTTTCCGAGGACGATCCCGAGCGGATCGTTTCGGTCAGCTTCTGGAACAGCAAGCAGGATGCGGAGCGCTATCATCGCGAGCACTACAATCGGATCACAGAGATGCTCAAGCCGAGCCTGAAGCGCGAGCCAACGGTCGAAACTTTTAATGTGGACACATGGACTGCCCACCGCATCGCGGCCGGAAAGGCCGCCTGATCGCAATTGCCCCGGCGGGGCGATTGCGTCGCGCCGGGGCAGTCTTTGAGTCTGCCTCGTGTCCCAGGTTCGCGAATTTCATTTCCACAAGGCTAGAATGGGCCTGTGTCCCTAGCCGAATATCAACGCAAGCGCCGTTTCGAGGAAACTCCCGAGCCGCCTCCCAAGCTGGAGAAAACGTCAAAGCATCGCTTCGTGGTGCAGAAGCACCGCGCCACGCGGCTGCACTACGACTTTCGCCTGGAGATGGAAGGCGTGCTCAAGTCCTGGGCTGTCCCCAAGGGGCCTTCGCTCGATCCGGCGGACAAACGTCTGGCAATGCAAGTCGAGGATCATCCCGTCTCGTACTTTGATTTTGAAGGCACCATCCCCGAAGGCAACTACGGCGCAGGCACGGTGATGGTCTGGGATGTGGGCACTTGGGAGCCGCTCTCGCCCGAGCCGGTAAAGGGAAAGTTCGTTCCCGGCACCGATGCGGAAGCCTCGGCCATGTTGAAGAAGGGAGATTTCAAAATCCGGCTTCATGGCAAGAAGTTGAACGGGGATTTCGCACTGATTCACATGCGGTCGCGCCGTCCCGGCACCAAGGGCACGGAGTGGCTTTTGATCAAGAAGCAGGACGATGCGGGGGTGGAAGGCTACGACATTGATCAGTACGACGAATCGGCGCTCACCGGCCGCAGCATGGCCGACATCGCGGGAGATCAGGGCTCGGCGAAGTGGACCAGCAGCCGTCCGGCGTCGCGCGGCGGGGTGAAGGCGCCCTGGCTGGCTGACGCCATCGCCAAGTTTGACAAGAAGAAGAGCAAAAAAGAATTAACCACAGAGGCCACAGGGGATCACAAAGCAAAAAAAAACGGAAAAATCAAAAAGACTAACGCGGAAAGCAATCTAACATCGCCAGCGGAGAAGGACGTGGGCGTTACCCAGAGTTCCTCCGCGTCCCCTGTGTCCTCTGTGGTTAAGGGACTGGACGGCGCCGTCAGGCGGCCCATGCCCACCGCGATCCATCCCATGCTGGCGACGTCGGTCGAAAAACCCTTCGACGATCCCGAGTGGTTGTTTGAAATCAAGTGGGACGGTTACCGGGCGGTTGCGTTTATCGCGAAGGGCAAAGTTCGCCTGGTATCGCGCAATCAGAACGACCTTACTGCCCAATATCCCGAGTTGCACAGTCTGCCGAGCTTCATCCAGGCGGAGACCGCGATTCTGGACGGCGAAATCGCCGCCCTCGATGAGCAGGGCCGGGCATCGTTCAGCCTGATGCAGCAGCGGACAGGGATTCGAGAGGCTGGGCGGCGTACCGCGTCCCGCCGGGATATTCCGGTGCTGTACTACGTCTTCGATCTGCTTTACCTGGACGGCTACGATCTCCGTCGGGTTTCACTGGAGCAGCGCAAGCAGGTTCTGGCAGAGATCACAAACGCGGCCGGCCCGCTCCGCTATTCCGATCACTTTGCTCAGGGCAAGGCACTGTTCGATGTGGCCAAGCAAAAAGGGCTGGAAGGCATTCTGGCCAAGCGCCGGGACAGTATCTACGAAGAACGCCGCACCCAGGCATGGCTCAAGATCAAGATCACCCAGACGTTGGACTGTGTCATCGGCGGTTACACGGACCCCGAGGGCAGCCGCATGTATTTCGGATCGATCGTGCTCGGCCTGTACGACAGAAACGGAGATCTAATCCATGTAGGCCAGGCCGGCACCGGCTTCGATCAGGCGATGCTGAAAGAAATCTGGGGTGTACTGAAGAAGAGGGAGACGAAGCGTAGCCCTTTTCCCCACGGAGTAGAGGCGCTGCGAGAAGTCCGCTGGGTAAAACCTGAACTGGTGGCGGAAATCAAATTCTCGGAGTGGACGCATGCGACCGCGGAGGGCGGCATGAAGTTGCGTGCCCCGGTTTTTCTTGGCCTGCGGGAAGACAAAGATCCGAAGGAGTGTATTTTGCAGCAAGTAGAGTCGTAGCGGAGTGGCTATTTTTGGACTTCGGCTCCCCATTTCAATGTCATCCCGAGCGCCGTCCCGAGCCGCGCTTGCGCGGTGAGGGCAAGAGAGGGACCTGGGT
>WNEZ01003282.1_pt1 | contig 17095 bp, 11 predicted proteins | sample 5400521 | NCBI WGS metagenome assembly WNEZ01 (sample SAMN13153339, study PRJNA577476) | soil metagenome | isolation source: 120 cm saprolite under Douglas fir tree site 2 hole 1 replicate 1 | place: USA:California | collected 2015-04-18
AGGATCTCTACAAACGCGAGGCGGAGCTGCAGACGAAGATCGCGCAGCAGGACCAGCGGCACGCGCTCCGCGAGCGGCAGATCTCGGCGCTCACGTCCGAGCGCGACACGCTCATCCGGCGTCTCGAGGAACTCGAGCGATTGCTCGGAACCGGCCGCAGCCCGCGACGCTGACGAGCGAACGGGTCCTTGTCGACCCCTGCCGACCCGCGCCCAGCGTCTCCGGCGGCGGGCGGCTGGCCGCGTCGTGGCGTGACTTCGACACAGGCGTCGGAGTCATCGCCTTTCGAGCGCCGGCTTTGCCGGCGCAATCGAATTCTGGGCACGGTCGGCCCGCGTGACCGGTGGGGGGAATTCGGGGGGAGCGGCGCTCGCTCCACCCGATGTCCAACTAGAACAGGGACAGGAGCTTTTCGTTCGTCTCGCGGAGTCCGACCGAGAACCGGAGGTGCCCGGGGAAACCTATGCCGGCGCCGTCGCGGACCAGAATACCCGCCTTCAGGAGTCGCGCGCGAAGCGCCACGGCGACGAGCAGGAAGTTCGCGTGCGAGCGCGGAAACGAGTAGCCCCGCTTCGTCAGCTCCGCGCTGAGAAAGGCCCGTTCCTCGATCACGAGCCGGCGCGTGCGCTCCAGGTGTTCCTGGTCCTCCAGTGCCGCCAGCGCCGCGACCTGGCCGAGCCGGTTGACATTGTAGGGGGCGCGGACGCGATTGAAGCGGTCGATCGTCTCGGTGCTCGCCACCGCGTACCCCACGCGGAGTCCGGCCAGCCCGGCGATCTTCGAGAAGGTGCGGAGCACGATGAGGCGCGGGTAACGCGCGAGCAGCGTGACGCCATCGGGGTAGTCGGACGCGTCGCAGAAGTCACGATACGCCTCGTCCAGGATGACGAGAGGCGCGTTCGCCCCCAGCGCCTCGAGGAAGGCGAGCAACGCGCCGCGGCGGATGATCGTCGTCGCGGGGTTATGCGGCGAGCAGAGCATCACCGCCTTCGTCCGATCCGTCACCTTGCGGCGCACGTCGTCCAGGTCAGTGTCATACGCGGCGAGCGGGCTGGGCACGACGCGGGCGCCGGCGAGCGTCGCCCCGAGCGCGTACGGCTCGAAGGAGGGCTCCGGCACGATCACCTCGTCGCCCGGCTCGAACGCCGCCGCCGCGACCAGCGCGATCAGCTCGTCCGCGCCGTTGCCGACGACGAACTGGTCGGCCCGGACGCCGAGGCGCCGCGCCAGAGCCTCGCGCAGGGCGGTCGAGCCGCCGTCGGGATAGAGGTGCATGCGCGCCGCCTCGCGCGCGACCGCGGCCACGGCCCGTGGCGAGGGGCCGAGGGGGTTCTCGTTGGCCGAGAGCCGGACGAGGTCGGGCCGCCCGAGCTCTTCGGCCAGGCTCTCGAGCGACGGGCCCGCGTCGTAGGGGGTGAGCGCGTCGAGGACGGACCGCCAGAGTCGTCTCACCCGGTCATTCTAGTAAGTCTGCATCGCATTTGACAGTCTTCGTCTCGGATTGTTAGGCTCATTTGTGATGTCCGTCGAGCTGTTTCGCCGGGCCCGGCGCGCCGAAGCAAGAGCCGAGCGCGCCGAAGACCGGCGCCGCTTCCGGCTCGAATTCTTCCGTCAGGCGCTCACCCAGGGATTCGACTCCCTCAAGGTGAGACACGCCGAGGGCGCGTCGGGGCAGGAGTCGGTCCGCGCCCACGCGCGCCTGATGGACGACGTTATCTTCTCGCTCACCCGGCTCATCGCCGCCGACGCGGCGCGTGCCCGGCTCGACGCGACACCGCTGGTGGTGGTGGCGCTCGGCGGCTACGGGCGGAGCGAGCTCCACCCGCTCTCCGACATCGATCTCATGGTGGTCTACGCCAGCGAGCTGTCGCCGTACGTCCAGCGGACGATGCAGGAGCTGCTCTACTCGCTCTGGGACCTGGGATTACAAGTCGGTCACAGTCTGCGTTCGCTCGACGACTGCGTGGCGATGGCGCGCACGGACTTCCCGAGCCGCACCTCCATGCAAGAGGCGCGTTTCCTTGCCGGCGACCGGCGGCTCTTCGCCCGGTTCCGCCGCGTGTTGCGCGAGAACGTCTATCGGCGCGACTTCGCCCAGTTCCTCGAGACGACGCTGGGCGAGCGCGACCAGCGGTATCGACGCTACGGCGCCTCGCCGTACATCGGCGAGCCGAACGTCAAGGAGTCGGCGGGCGGGCTGCGGGACGTCCACACCGCCATGTGGCTCGGCGCCGCGAAGTTCGAGGCCCGCACCCTGCGCGAGCTGGCCGACAAGGGGCTCATCACGCCGCGCGAGCAGGCGGCGACCGACGCGGCCCTGACCTTCCTCTGGCGTGTTCGGAACGAGCTGCACTTCTTCTCGGGACACAAGAACGACGTGCTCGGGCGTGACCTCCAGCCGCGGATCGCGAAGAACCTGGGCTACGAGAATGACGACACCTCGCTCGGCGTCGAGCGGTTTATGCGCGACTACTACTTGCACGCCCGGGTGATCCACCGCGTGTCGCGCCGCCTGATCGCGCGCTGCCAGGAGACGCTGTCGCGCCGGGGCTCGGCCGAAGGGCGTCAGCGCCAGCAAGCGCTGGCCGACGGGCTCGTGTTCTTCGACGGACAACTCCATCTCGCCGACCGCGACCCCGGTCCGCTCCGCGCCGAGCCGTCGCGCCTCATGAAGGTCTTCTGGCACCTGCATCGTCTGGGCTGCGAGCTGTCCCTCGACCTCGAGCGCGCGCTCGAGGACTCCCTCTACCTCGTGGACGGGGGGTTTCAGCGCTCGCCGGCGGTGCGCGAGCTCTTCCTCGACATTTGCCGCACGTGGGGGCGGGCGGCGCAGACCTTCTCGGAGATGCACGAGCTCGGCCTGCTGGGGCGGTACCTGCCGGAGTTCGGCGCGCTGACGTGCCTGGTTCAGTACGACGTCTACCACAAGTTCTCGGCCGACCAGCACTCGCTGCTCGCCGTCGAGCACCTCGAGGCGCTGGCGCCCGGCCAGTCTGCGGAGTCGGAGGGCGCCGCGCAGGTGTTCAACGAGGTGGAAAAGCCCGAGCTGCTCATGCTCGGCATGCTGCTGCACGACGTCGGCAAGGCGAAGGGGCACGGCCACGTGGCCAAGGGCATCCCGCTGATCCGCGAGCTGGTGGTGCGCATGGGACTCGAGCCCGCCGACGGCGCGGTGGTCGAGTTCCTCGTCGCGCACCACCTCACGCTGTCGCACATCGCGCAGCGGCGAGACATCGACGACCCCAAGACCGTCGCGGATCTCGCGGCGATCGCCGGTGACCCCCAGCGCCTCAAGATGCTCTACCTGCTCACGTGGGCCGACATGCGCGCGGTGGGGCCCGGCGTCCTCACTCCCTGGCAGGCGGTGATCCTCCACGAACTGTACAGGCGCGCCCTCGTCCGGCTCACCGGCGGCCGCGCCGAGCGCCCCAGCCGGCCGCAGCTCGCCGAGCGGCTGCGCGTGGCCGCCGGGGGCGAACAGCCGGCCCAGGCGGTCAAAGCGCACCTCGCGATGATGTCGGACCGCTACGTCGCGACGACCGGAGTGCAGCGGATGGCCGAGCATCTCCGGATGTTGCACCAACTGAGCAACACGTCGGTCGTGACCGAGCTGTTTCACCATCCTGACCTGCGTTCATCGGATCTCGTCGTCGTCACCCGCGATCTCCCGGGACTCTTTGCCCTGATCGCGGGAACGCTCGCCTCCCAGGGTGTGAACATCATCTCCGCCCAGATCCACACGCGAGCCGACGGGATCGCCATCGACACCTTTCAGGTCAACGAGCCGACCGGCGAAGCCGTCACGTCGCCGGCGACTTGGGCGCGTACGCTCGACGCGCTCCGGGCCGTGCTGATCGGCGACGCGCAGGTCGCGACGCTGCTCGAGAAGCGGCGGGCGGCGGGCCGCGCCACCACCCTCGCCGGCGGCTCGGCCAAGATCACGCTCGACAACCACCTTTCGGACGACTACACCGTGCTCGAGGTGAAGTGCCCGGACCGCCTGGGCCTGCTCTACCTGGTCACGCGCACGCTCGCGGCGCTCGGCCTGGACATCGCGACGGCGAGGATCGCGACCGAGATCGACCAGGCAGTCGACACGTTCTACGTGCACGACGGCCGGGGCGGCAAGATCGAGGATCCGGACGCGCTGGGACGCGTCCGGGCGGCGCTCGAGCAAGCGCTCGTGCAACCCATCTGACGATGCTCGGCCGCTACCGCGAGTCCGTGCGCGTCTGGATCGACCCGGTCGGGCTCATGCTCTATCGGCGGTTCCGCCTACGCCCGAACCACCTGACCATCATCGGGCTCGGCGTGAGCCTGCTGGCCGCAACGGCGTTCTGCGCGGGCCGGACGCGGAGCGCGGGCACCCTGCTCATCCTGGCCGGTCTCTGCGACTTCTTGGACGGCTCGCTGGCGCGCGCCTCGGGCCAGGTGTCGGCGTTCGGCGCGTTTCTCGACTCGGTCATCGACCGGTACTCCGATCTGGTCGTGCTGCTCGGCATCGTCGTGCTCTTCGCGCAGATGCCCCACGCGCGCGGCGCCATCGTCGCGATGGCGGGGCTGATCGGCTCGATGATGGTGAGCTACACGAGAGCCCGGGCCGAGTCGATCGGCGTGCGCTGCACCGTGGGCATGATGGAGCGTCCCGAGCGCATGATCTGTCTGATCGCCGGCGCTCTCCTTGACTGGCTCGAGCCTGCGCTGTGGGTGCTCGCCATCCTCGCGAACCTCACGGCGATCCAGCGCATCCTCTTCACCTGGCGCGCAACGCGCGACGCCGAGCTCCTGCGTACGCTGCTCTTCGCCGTCGTGCTCCTGGTCCCTGCCGCCGGCGTCGCGGGGTCCGAGACGCCGAGCACCGCATCCGAGCCCGAGCAGGCCTGGGCGGCGGCGGTGGAGGCGTACCAGAGGGGCGAGGTCGAGCCGCTCATCCGCGAGTTCGGGACCGACGCCGCCCGCGAGAGTCCGATCGGCGACCACGTCCGCTATCTTCTCGCCGACGCCCTCGCCCGCGTCGACGATCTCGCCGGGGCGCGGACGGCCGCGCTGAGCGTCGCCGAGAAGTACCCGACGAGTCGCCTGGCGCCGCGGGCCCTGCTTCAGGCCGCGACGCTGGACCTGCGCGCCGGCCAGGACGCTGCCGCGCAGACCGTACTGGTCCGGTTGGTCGACACGTACCCTGACGCGCCCGAGCGGCCCGCCGCGCTCTACCTGCTCGGGCTGTCCGCCGAGGCGCGCGGCCAGCTCGACGCCGCGGCCCAGGCCTACCGCGAGATCCGGATCCTGGCGCCAGCGAGTGGCTACGCCGACGGCGCCGAGGACCGGATCGTCGCGCTGCAGACGCTGGGCGTGCACGTGCCGTCCCTCACGCCGGTGCAGCGGGCCGAGCGCGCCGAGCGGCTCCTTCGGGCTGACGTGCCCGACACCGCGATGAGCGAAGCCGAGCGCCTGGTCGACGAGGTCAAAGGGGGCCCGATCGCGACGCGTGCCCTCCGCGTCATCGCCGACGGCGCGCGGAGGCTCGGCCGCCACGAGCTGGCGGGGCGCACCCTCGGACTTCTCGTCGACCGCTCGCCTGCCGAGCGGCGTCCCCCGCTCCGGCTCGAGCAGGCGCGCCTCCTCGTGCGCGCCGGCGAGCGGGCACGAGCCCTCACCACGCTCGACCTGGTCGTCTCGACAGGCGCCGAGGCCGACAAGGCGGAAGCACTGTACCTCAAAGGCCGAGTGCTGGAGGCCCAGGCGCGTGAGGCAGAGCAGGCACGGACGGCGGCCGAGGCTCGCGCGCGCGCCGCTGAGACGCCTGCTCAGCGGCGCGAGTTCGAGCTCAAGGCCGCGCGGTTGGGAGCCGAGGCAATGGCGCGCGAGGCGGAGGCGACCGCCGTCTATCGCCTGGTCGCCGCGAACCACCCGACCCGTGAGGCCGCGGCCGCGTCGCTCTGGTGGCTCGGCTGGCTCGAGTACCTCAAGCGGGACGCGCAGGGCGCGCAGCGGAGCTGGACGCGCCTCGCCGGGCTCGGGAGCGCGGGTGCGTACCGGTACCCGGCGCTCTACTGGGCGGCGCGTGCGCGGGAGCAGGCGGGCGGCGACGCCCCGGAGCTCTACCGCCAGATCCTCGCCGAAGCGCCGCCGCGCAGCTACTACGGCCTGCTCGCGGGCGCGCGCACCGGCCGCGCACAGGAAGGCGGCGTGGCCGCGCCGATCTCGCTGCCGTCCGATCCGCGCGAGGCGCTTGCTGACGATCCCGGGTTCGCGCGGGTCGCGCTGCTCCGGCGGATCAATCTCGTGGAGGACGCGGCCCAGGAGCTGGAGGACGTCGTCCAGGGCTCGGCCGGAGATCCCGTCCGGCTCTACGCGCTCGCGGGCGCGTATGTCGAGGTGGAGCGATATCACATGGCGCTCCGCATCATGCGCCAGCATTTCCAGGCCGTGGCCGCGACCGGCGATCCGTCGCTGCCACGCGCATTCTGGGAGATGTTCTATCCGTGGGGATGGCGTGACGACGTGCTGGCCGCCGCGCAGGACGTCAAGCTCGATCCATACCTGGTTGCCGCCGTCGTGCGCGAGGAGTCGAGCTACTACCCGCGCGCGGTGTCGCGCACCGGCGCGCGCGGGCTCATGCAGCTCATGCCGACGACGGCTCGGCTGCTGGCGCCGGCCGGCGATCTCGACGATCCCGTGTTCAATATCCAGCTCGGCACCCGCTTCCTCGCTGGACTCCTGCGGGAGTTCACCGACCCGCGCCTGGCGCTGGCCGCCTACAATGCCGGGCCCAATCGCGTCCGACAGTGGTGGGCGGCGCGTCGTAGCGACGACATCGAAGTGTTCGTCGAGCAGATCCCGTTCGACGAGACGCGCCTCTACGTGAAGCGGGTCGTGCTCTCGTGGGACGAGTACCGCCGGATCTACGCCGAGCCCTGATCTCGCCGTTCGTGAACGCACGGAGCCGCTCGAGCACCGAGGCCGCCGCGCGCGCCGAGGCCATCCACGGCCGCGGCGACTCGATCGCGCGCATCCGACCACCCGACGCCGCGCGCCCGGACCGAGACACGTGAGTGAGAAACGCTGGGCGTTGTCGGTGCCGCTCGACGGCTTCACGCTGGCCGAGCACGCCGAGATCGCGCGTGAGGCGGAGCGGCTCGGCTACACTGACGCCTGGTCGCTCGAGGCCGATGGCGTGGACTGCTTCGCGCCGCTGGCCGTCGTGGGGATGGCGACGTCCATGCGCCTCGGCACGGCCATCGCAAACGTATACACGCGGGGGCCGGCGACGCTCGCGATGTGTGCGGCCGGAGTCGCCGAGGTCGCACCGGGCCGCTTCTGCCTCGGCATCGGGGCGGGCTCCCAGCCGATCGTCGAATCGTGGAACGCAGGAGTGTTCCACCGTCCGGCCACTCGCGTGCGCGAGACAGCGCGGTTCCTGCGTCGGGCCCTCGCGGGCGAGCGCGTCGTCTTCACGGGCGAGACCTTTGCGGTCGACGGCTTCCGCCTGAGCCGGCCGCCGGCCCGGCCGATCCCGATCTATGTCGCCGCGTTACGGCCGGGCATGCTACGGGTGGCGGGCGAGGTGGGCGACGGCGTGATCCTCAACTGGCTCTCGGCGAGCGACGTCCCGAATTCGGTGCGCGTCGTCCGCGAGGCCGCCGCCCGCGCCGGGCGCGATCCCGCCGCCGTCGAGATCACGGCGCGTCTCCTGGTCAACGTCGATCCGTCGAGCCCGGCGTCCGACCTGGCGGTGCGCCGGTACGTCACCACCTACCTCAACGTCCCCGTCTACCGGGCGTTCCAGGAGTGGCTCGGCCGCGCCGAGGCGCTCGAGCCGATGTGGAGCGCGTGGCGGAGCGGCGATCGCAGAGCGGCCGTGGCGGCGGTGCCCGAGACGGTGATGAGTGACTTGATCGTTCGGGGGTCGATGGCCGAGATCGGCGCCCACGTCCGACGCTACCTCGACGCCGGGATTGATACGGCGTTCCTGGCGCTCTCGACGCTCGAGCAGGAGCCCGCGCGTCGACGGGACGTGCTGCTGGGCGCGGTCCGCGCTCTGGCGCCGGCCACCCATGGTTCTAGCCGCCCGTAATCCCCGCGGATTCATTGTACCCTTCGCTGCGGAAGACAAGCCCTCTGGGCTGGGAACCGCCCGCGTCGGACTCACGCGAGCGGGAGCGTCGAGGTCGCTTTGGTCACGCGGTCGTGGGCGCTCAGGATCGGTGCCACATCCGGGTGGACCCTGTGCCAGCCGACTTCCTCGACCACGCGCCACTCGGAGAATCTTTCTTCGTCGTGCGCGTGTTCGCGGGGAAAGCGCACCGCCGGACGCTCGCAGCCACAACGCCAGGGCTTCGGCGTGAGCCGAGCGCGGAAGCTCTCTTGCGCCCGGCACAGCCGGACGAAGGCGGGATCCGCGTCGAGCTGGGTCATGAGCGTCTCGGCCTCGGCCGAGCCGGGCTTGAAGACGGGATCGGTCGCCAGCACGCGGAAGCCCGCCGCGGTTCGGTAGATCCGGAAGCTCGATCCGCTGACGCTGGCGAGGACGGTCTTCAGACGCGCCAGCGTCTCTGCCTCGGGCCTGTGTCGAGCCACGCCGAACCAGGCGCCAAAGCGGGATGCGAACGACGCTCGTGGTAGATCCACGTCCACGAACATGGCGCGATCTGCGTTGAGGACGAGACTCCCATAGCCGTTCCTCGTCACGACGCCGACGACCTCGCCTCGCGGAGCGCGTAACTCCTCCACGATCTCCTCGCGGAGCGGCCGCTCGGCGTAGGCGTAACCATGGCTGAGCTCCAGTCCGTGCTCCACGCGTGACCGCAGGCGCGCCAACCGCTCCCGTGCCTTGGCCTCCGCCTCGGACCGGTCGTTTGAAGACCAACCCCAGGCGGCGAGCTCCAGAGAGCGGCCGTCTTTGTTCCGGACATCCGCCGTGGAGCGCGCCCAGAATCGGGGGACGTTCATTGTCCGCTCGGGATCAACGATCTAGAGGCCGTGGTGCCGACCGGCCGCCGCGGCCCGGGCGCGCGCGTGGTGACCCTGGGGCCGGCCTCGAGCGGCTCGAGCGCGGCGAGGCGGTCGTCGAGCTCGGGTTCCGTTGCCAGGAGGCGTTGTTCGAAGAATCGGGCGGCGGGAGGATTCACCTCGGCAGCCGCGCGCAAGGCCTCCGCCAGCACCCGGCGCGGAGAGGCGTGGCCCATGGCCCTCAGGATCTCGATGGCCCTCTGGTCGGCCGACAGCTGTTGCTCGCGCGAGAAGGCGCGGACGACGATCGGGTTCACGACGAAATCGGCGAGACCCAATCCCGGCCAGAAGAAGCCCAGCAGCGCGAACCCGGCCGTGATCGAGAGTGACAGGGCTCGCCGCTGGCCCGCATGTCCCAGGACCTCGTGCGCCACCTTCTGAGCCACGAGCGCGTCGACGTGGCGCTGGGGCTGGCGCGCGAGCCCCTCGGAGAAGTAGAAGGTGGCGTCTTCGGCCGCGAACGCCGTCACGGCGCTGGACTGGATGAGCGCGAACGAGTAGCGGGCCGGATCGTCTCCCGCCGCCTCCGCGGCGCGGTAGAGCGCGTGGGAGATCTTGATGGTCCGCGGCTCGCGGGGCGACGGATAGTACGCGAAATCCGGAGGTGTGGGCGGGATGAGCGCGCACCCGGTGCTGAAGATCATGAGGAGGAGGAGCGCGAGTGAGCGACGCATTGCCGGTCCATCCTAGGGAGGGTTCGACGTGAACCCGGCGGAAATAACGACGGGGCGAGAGCAATGTCTACATCTTGGGGCGCGCCCCGCGCGAAGCCACTAACGCAAGACGCGCCCCGTATCGATCAGCCGGTGCTGCCCGATCCTTATTTGCCCCCTCCGAGCAAGGGGCGCAGGTAGGGCCACAGGCGGTCGGCGATCACCTGGTGACCGGCGGCCGTGGGGTGAATACCATCGGGCTGGTTGAGACGGGAGTCGGCCGCGACGCCGTCGAGGAGGAAGGGCATGAGCGTGACCTTCGCGCTCCGCGCGACCGCCGGGAACACCGCCTGGAACTCCGTCGTGAACTCCGCTCCGTAGTTCGGCGGCATGCGCATGCCCGCGAGCAATATTCGCGCCCCCGCGGTCTGGAGCCGTGCGACGATCGTCTCGAGGTTGGCGCGCATCGCGTGCGGGCTCTGGCCGCGCAGGCCGTCGTTGGCCCCGAGCGCGACGATGACGATCTCCGGGCCCGCGCGCAGCACCCAGTCGACGCGGCGGAGACCGCCGGCCGTGGTGTCGCCGCTCACGCCCGCGTTGACCACGCGGTAGGTGTAGCCTTCGCGCCGGAGCCGCATCTCGAGCCGCGCGGGATATGCCTCGTCGGCCGCGACGCCCCACCCGGCGGTCAGGCTGTCGCCGAGCGCGACGATGACGCTTTCGCCACGGGCCTCGGCCGGGACGAGGCTCAGCAGCGCGACGCAGGCGAACACGAGGCCGCGAAGTCCGCTCACGAGGCCAGTGTAGTATGAGTTTCGTGATGATCCAGATCCGCGACGTCGTCATGCGCCTTCCGAGCGGCGGGCGGCCCCTCACGATCCTCGACGGGATCACGCTCGACGTCGGGGCGGGCGAGGTGTGCGCGATCACCGGACCCTCAGGAAGCGGCAAATCGACACTCCTCGGACTCGTCGCGGGTCTCGACCGCCCGAGCTCGGGCTCGATCGCCGTCGCCGGTGTCGAGATCACGCGGCTCGACGAGGACGCGCTCGCGCGGTTTCGCCGGGACACGCTCGGCTACGTCTTCCAGTCCTACCACCTGATCCCGACGCTGACGGCGGTGGAGAACGTCGCCGTCCCTCTCGAAATCACCGGCGCACCGAATGCTCTCGGCCGGGCCCGTGCGCTGCTCGATGACGTCGGGCTCGGCGACCGCGCGCACCACTATCCCGTGCAGCTCTCGGGGGGCGAGCAGCAGCGCGTCGCGCTCGCCCGTGCGGTCGCGCTCGACCCCGGATTGCTCCTGGCCGACGAGCCGACGGGCAATCTCGACTCCGCCACGGGCGCCCAGATCATCGAGCTCTTGCTCGCGCTCAAGCGCCGCCGCGGGTCCACGCTCGTGCTGGTGACCCACGACCAGGCGCTGACGCGGCACGCCGATCGTGTCGTCACGCTGCACGACGGCCGCATCATGAACGGCGCCTCGTGAGCCTCGCCTTTGCGCTGCGGATGGCCTGGCGCGAGACGCGCGGCGCGTGGCGTCACTTCACCGTGCTCTTCGGCTGCGTCGCCCTCGGCGTTGCGGCGCTGGTCTCGGTCGGCACACTCGCCGCAAATCTCGACCGCACGCTGGCGCGCGAGGCCAGGACGCTCACGGGAGGTGACCTCGAGCTCCGCTCAGCGCGACCGCTCGATCCCGCCGAACGCGCGGCGCTTGTCGAGCTCGAGGGCGCCGGTGCCGTCACGACCGCCGTCCGCGAGGTGGCCGGCATGGTGCGCGATCCGACGCGCGGGTCGACGCTCCTGGTGGAACTGAGAGCGGTCGAGCGCGAGTATCCGCTCTACGGGCGAGTCCAGACCATGCCGGAGGCGCCGCTCGACGCGCTGCTCGCGGACCACGGCGGCGCCGGCGGCGCCGTGGTCGAGGCCCGGGTCCTGGAGCGTCTGGGCCTCTCCGTGGGCGATCCGCTGGTCGTCGGTACCGCGGGCTTCACCGTGGCCGGCGTGCTCGTGAGAGAGCCGGACCGTCCGACCGGTCTGGTGACGCTGGGCCCGCGGGTGCTCATCGCCGGTCCGGCGCTCGAGCGGACGGGACTCCTTCAAGTCGGCAGCCGCGTTCGCTACCGGACGCTCGTGCGCCTCCCCGCTGGCGTGACGACCCGCGCCGCCGGCGTCGCCCTCGCCCGCGCGCTCGGTGATCCGGCGGTCCGCGTCGCGGCCTTCGATGAGGCCCAGCCCGGACTTCGGCGCTTCTTCGCGCAGCTCGCCACCTATCTCGGCCTTGTCGGGCTCGCGAGCCTGCTGGTTGGCGGCGTCGGGATTGCGTCCTCGGTGACGACCTTTCTCAGGCGTCAGTTCGCGACGATCGCGATCCTCAAGTGCCTCGGCGCGGGCTGGCGGACGCTCCTCGTCACCTATCTGGTCCAGACGCTGGCCCTCGGCCTTCTCGGAAGCCTCGCCGGCGCGGCGCTGGGCGTGGCGGTCCAGCCGGTGCTCGTGCGCGCGCTCGCCCCGTTCGCCCCGTTCAGGCTCGAGGTCCAGTGGGACATGGGGACGATCGCGCGCGGGCTCGCGCTCGGCATGCTGACGGCGTTGCTCTGCGCGCTCTGGCCGCTCCTTGCCATCCGCGCGGTGTCCCCATCGCTGATCTTCCGGCGCGACGTCGCGGCGAGTGCGGGGCGCGCGCGCCGCCCGTGGGCCGCGGCGCTCCCGATCCTCGCGGGCCTGGCCGGGCTGGCCGTCTGGCAGGTGGGGTCGCTCCGACTCGGCGCGGTCTTCCTCGGTGCGGCGCTGGCCGCGCTCGGCGTCCTTCTCGGCCTCTCACGCGGGCTCGTGAAGCTCGCGCGGCGGCTGCCGCGCATGCCGGGGCTGGCCTGGCGCCAGGGCCTCGCCGGCCTCGACCGCCCCGGAGGCCACACGGTCAGGGTGGTCGTGGCCCTCGGCGTCGGCGTGATGCTCCTCGTCGCCGTCGCGTTGCTCGAGGCGAGCCTCGGCCGTCAGCTCGCCTACGAGCAGAAGCGTGACGCCCCGGCGTTCTTCTTCATCGACGTGCAGCCGGACCAACGCGAAGCCTTCAGCCGGCTCGTGGGCGCCGCCAGCGGTGGCGCCGCGCCCGCGCTGACACCGATCGTGCGCGCCCGGCTCGCGGCGATCGACGGCGGGCCCGTCACGCGCGAGCTGATCGCCCGGCGGAAGAAGGAAGCTCCTGACAAGATCTGGTATTTCACCCGCGAGTACGTGCTGACCTGGGCGACCGAGCCGCCCCCCGCGAACCTGATCGTTCGCGGACGCTGGTGGACCCCGAGCGAAGCCTCGGCCCGGCCGCGCGTGTCGGTGGAGGAAGAGGCCGCGAAGTACTTCGGCGTCGGCGTGGGCGGGACACTCACGTTCGACGTCCAGGGCGTGCCGGTGGAGGCGGAGGTGATGAGCCTCCGGAGAGTCGACTGGCAGAGCCTGACCGCCAACTTCTTCATGGTTCTCTCGCCGGGGGCCCTCGACGGCGCGCCGGCGACCTACATGGCGACGGCACGTGTCCCGGCCACCGTCGAGACCGAGCTTCAGGACCGCGTGGTTGCGGCCTTTCCCAACGTCACCGCGATCCCCGTGCGAGGCGTCCTCGAGCGCGTGGGGGAGGTGCTCGACCAGATCTCCTTCGCCGTACGGTTCATGGCGTCGTTCAGCATCGCTGCGGGCCTCGTGGTCATGGCGGGTGCGCTGGCGGCGACCCGCTACCAGCGCCTCTACGAGACGGTCATACTCAAGACGCTCGGGGCCACGCGCTGGGCGATCGCTCGCGCGTTCGCGGTCGAGTATGCTTGTCTCGGCGCGACGGCGGGTCTCGGGGGGACGCTGCTCGCGGCGGTCCTCGCCTGGATCGTCCTGCGCTTCGTGCTCGACACGCCCTGGGCGCTCGAGCCCGGGACGTTACTCCTGGGGGTACTGCTGACGACGGCTGGCTCGCTCGCGGTCGGCCTCCTGGCGACTGTCCGGCTCCTCGGTCGCGCGCCGCTGTCGGTGCTCCGCCAGGAATGAGCGCGACGTGGTAGTCTTCTCCCGGTGGAGGTGGCGATGTACAAGCCGCTCGGCCTCGATCACGTGGTATTGAGGGTTCGCGACCAGGCGCGCTCGCGCCGGTTCTACGAGGACGTCCTGGGCTGCACGCTCGCCAAGCTGAACGAGAGGATCTCTCTGATCCATCTCCGGTTCGGCGAGGCCCTGATCGACCTGCTGCCGGCCGGCGAGGCGGGGCCGGTCGGGCCCGATCACTTCTGCCTGTCGATCCAGTGCGACGACCTCAAGGGGGTCGCCGAGTCGCTGCGCCAAAAGGGCGTCGCGCTGGAAGGCGACGTCGTCCAGCGCTTCGGCGCCTGGGGCGACGGCCCGTCGATCTATCTGCGCGACCCCGACGGTCACATGATCGAGCTCAAGCCGCGGCCCTGACCGTGCAGATCCGCCTCTCGCGCGACCTCGACGACCGCGCCCGCGCGACGACCGGAGCGATGACGGTCGACGAGTTCCTCGCGCGCTTTCCCGAGATGCCGCGTGACCTCCGGGACGAGTCCGTGCTCGAACGATACGTGGCGGCCTTTGGCCCGCTGCTCCGGCTCGCGCAGAAGCCGTCGCCCTGCGTCGGCGCGGGCGGCGACATGGAGCACGTCTTCTACACGCGCCTCGTGAACGACCTCGCGATCTATGCCGTCGGCCTCGCGCGGCGCGACCGGACGCTCGCGAGGCTCCAGGCCACACTCGACGCCCACGCGAAGCAACCGGCGACGTTATTAGTCATGAACGATCGCCGCGCTCGCCGGGCGGCGCACCCGCCCGTTCGTCGTGGCTAGCGAGTCAGCACGTCGCCCACCATCCGCGTCAGCCCGTCCGGTGTGAAGGGCTTCTGGAGAAGCACGGTGCCGGGATCGAGGACCCCGTGGTGGACGATCGCGTCGTCCGTATATCCCGACATGTAGAGGACCTTCATCCCGGGACGGGCGGGAACGAGGCGGTCCGCCAGGTCCCGCCCGCTCATCTCCGGCATGACGACGTCGGTCAGGAGCAGGTGGATCGGTCCCGGGTGGCGCCGAGCGATCTCCAACGCCTCGCTCGGGCTACCGGCCGACAGGACGGAGTAGCCGGCGATGCCGAGGACCTCGGTGGTCAGCTCACGGAGCTCGCTCTCGTCCTCGACGACGAGCACCGTTTCCGATACCGCGACCGGCGGCGGATCGCTCTCGGGTGCGGCGACGCTGTCGGTCACCGTCGCGAAGCGGGGGAGGTGAATCCTCACCGCCGTACCCGCCCCCAGCGCGCTCTCGATCCGGATATAGCCGTTGTGCTGCTTGACAATGCCGTACACGGTCGCGAGTCCGAGCCCCGTGCCCTTGCCGACGCCCTTCGTCGTGAAGAACGGCTCGAAAAGATGCGACTGGACCTCTGGGCTCATGCCGGTTCCGGTGTCACGCACGCAGAGCATCGCGTGGGCCCCGGCGCTCGAGCCGGGATGCGCCTCGACGAAGTGGTGGTCGAGGTCGACGTTGGAGGTTTCGATGGTGAGCCGCCCGCCCTGCGGCATCGCGTCACGGGCGTTCACGGCGAGGTTCACGATGATCTGCTCGAACTGCGCCGGATCGGCTTTCACGCGGCCGAGGGCGGGGTCGAGCCGGGTGATCAGGTCGATCGTCTCGCCGAGCAGGGGTTTGAGCATCTGCGCCATGGCCGCCACGACGCCGTTGAGGTCGAGCACTCTGAGCTGGAGCATTTGCTTGCGGCTGAACGCGAGGAGCTGCTGGGTGAGCGCGGCGGCGCGATCCGCCGTCTTCCGGACGAGCTCGATGTCGCGCCGCCGGGGGTCGTCGGTCGAGAGACGGAGCAGGAGCAGCTCCGTGCGGCCGGTGATGACCGTCAGGAGGTTGTTGAAGTCGTGCGCGACGCCGCCGGCGAGCTTGCCGACAGCATCCATCTTCTGCGACTGGCGCAATTGCGCCTCGCTCTGCCGGAGAGCCTCTTCCGCGCGCTTGCGCTCGCTGATGTCCCGCAGGAACCCCGTGAACATCGGCGGTCCGTCCGAGGGGATCGCGATGATCGCGACCTCGACGGGGAACTCGGTGCCGTCGGCACGCATCGCGGTCAGCTCGAGTCGCCGGCCGATCACCGGGCCTTCGCCCGTCGAGAGGTAATGTGCCAGCCCGCGACGATGTTGTTCACGCAGCGACGGCGGTACGATCAGGTCGGCCATCTCGCGGCCCAGGGCCTCGGCACTGGTGTACCCGAACGTCTTCTCCGCGGCTGGGTTGAACTCGATGATTCGCCCCTCGTGGTCGATGGTGATGATGCAATCGAGGGCGGCCGTGAGGATCGCGCCTTTGCGGGCCTCGCTCTCACGCAGCGAATCCTCGGCTCGTTTCCGCTCGGTGATGTCCAGCACGGTCGACTGCACCGCGGGTTCTCCCTCCCAGAGGATCTCGGCGACCTGGATGTCGATCCAGATGAGCGAGCCGTCTCGCCTGACGGCCTGGAACTCGTACTGCGAGGGCACCGGCTCGCCGTCGAGCCGCGCCGCGCGGTAGCCGTCGATCCGTGGCAGCTCGTGCGGGGCGATCCAGCGACGTGCGTCGATACCGATGAGCTCGCTCGGGCTGTCGTAGCCGAGCATCCGCGCGAACGCCGGATTGGCGAAGCGCGTGATCCAGTCCCGGTGGATGTGGATCCCCTGGATCGAGCCCTCGACCAGGGTCCGGTAGCGGCGCTCGCTCTCGCGCTCGCTCGCGAAGAGCTGGGCGTTCCGGATGGCGACGGCGGCCTCGTCGGCGAGTCTCAAGAGGGTGGCTTCGTCGCGATCGGTGAACGGGCGGTGCGAACGGTTCGCGACGTAGAGCAGCCCGACCACGCGATCCTCGCGCTTGATCGGAACCACCATGAGGGCGACGACATCCTCCGCCAAGGCGATCGGGACGTTCGCCCTGACGAGGGAGAGATCGCCCGCGTAGTCGTCGGTTCGATACGCGCGACCCGTCACGAGGGCACGGCCACCGAGTCCTTTGCCTGGCTCGATGAGGACCATGTGGTCCAGCGCGTGCCGCAAGCCGACGCGGTACCGGACGGTCACGGCCTCGGCGTCGCCTTCGCGGAACCCGATCATCGCCAGGTCGCTTCCGACGACCTCCTTGGCGCTGTCGGTGATCCGCCGGAGAATCGTATCGACGTCGAGCGATGCGGCCATCGCCTGGGCGACCTCCGCGAACACCTCCGACTCCCGCCGCCGCCGCTCGCTCTCCTCGTATAGGCGGGCGTTTTCCAGCGCGAGCGCCGCCTGGTCGGCGAACGCCTGCAGGAGCTCCACGTGCCGGTCGGAGAAGGGCCCGACGTCGTCCCGATAGGTGACGAGGGCGCCGAGCACCCGCTCACCGACGAGAAGCGGCACGGAGAGCACCGCGCGGTAG
>WNEZ01005304.1_pt1 | contig 17094 bp, 15 predicted proteins | sample 5400521 | NCBI WGS metagenome assembly WNEZ01 (sample SAMN13153339, study PRJNA577476) | soil metagenome | isolation source: 120 cm saprolite under Douglas fir tree site 2 hole 1 replicate 1 | place: USA:California | collected 2015-04-18
TCACTCCCACAAATGTGAAGCTGGCGGTCCAGCTGGCGATCCGCCACAGAAAATTATCGGCGGCGATCATCGACATGAGAAAAACGAATGCCAGCCATACGCTGCCTGCGTGGGCCGGCCCGGCCGACAGGCCATCGACCAGATGCTTGACGCCATATTGCGTGCCTACCGAACAAGCAACCGCTGCAACAACAGCGGTCAGAATGACGAGATGCGCAGCAGGGCGCCGGCGGAGGTAGCGCAGCACGAACGGGAGCGGACGATTGGCGTATCCTGAAAGAACGTCCATGTAGCTGGAAACCCCTTGTTAGAGAACGAAATCTCACGCGGACTTAGGTCCGAGCGATCGAATGAGGCAGCCGGCTGCAGCGTTCCCTCCGTGCTGCCATCACTGCGCAACATTCTCACAGCATCGACAGCAGCAGATATCTGATCGGGCGTGATGGCATCAGCAAGACCGTGATGTGGAAGAAGTAGGCTTGCTCAAAGGAACCTCGCAGATGCGAGAACGTTCCAGTTTGGGTATGCCGGTGCCAACACGGACCAGAGAGCATTTGGTCATTTAGGATCACACAGGATCACACAAGGAGAGTTGTAGATGCGCATCGCGCAAGTTGCTCCGCTGACGGAGGCTGTTCCGCCCAAGCTCTATGGCGGCACCGAACGGGTCGTACACTGGCTGACGGAGGAACTGGTAGCACTGGGAAACGAGGTTACGCTGTTCGCCAGCGGCGACTCCCAGACCTCAGCGAAACTTGACGCGACATGGCCGAAGGCGCTGCGCCTCGACGGGTCCGTCCGCGATCCCAACGCGCTGCACATGGTGATGCTGGAACGCGTCCGGCAGAAATGCGACGATGAGGAATTCGACTTCCTGCACTTCCATCTCGACTACTACCCGTTCTCGCTTTTCTACCGGCAACCAACTCCGTTCCTGACCACCCTGCACGGCAGGCTGGACTTGCCCGAGCACCAGCCGGTGTTCACCACGTTCGCCTCGGTTCCGGTGATTTCGATCTCGAACGCCCAGCGGCGTCCGGTACCCCAGGCCAACTGGGTGCGCACCATCCATCACGGTATTCCGGAAAAGTTACTGATGCCGCGGCCGGTGACCCCCGGTTATTTGGCCGTGCTCGGCCGGATCGCGCCTGAGAAGGGCGTAGACCGGGCGATCAAGATTGCGATCCGGTGCGGTATTCCGCTCAAGATCGCCGCCAAGATCGATCGAGCCGACCAGGAATACTACGATGAAGTCATTCGCCCGCTGATGGATCACCCTCTGGTCGAATATATCGGCGAGATCGGCGATCACGAAAAATCCGACTTCCTCAGCGCCGCGATTGGTTTGCTGCTGCCGATCGATTGGCCCGAGCCGTTCGGCCTCGTCATGATCGAAGCGATGGCATGCGGGACGCCTGTCATTGCATACAACCATGGCTCGGTTCCCGAGATCATCGATGAGGGCTTGACCGGCTTCGTCGTCGAGGATGAAGCCAGCGCGGTCGGCGCCGTCGATCGGCTGTCCCGCTTGAGCAGACATGCCATCCGAAAGCAGTTTGAGGCCCGCTTCACCGCGCGCCGCATGGCGCTCGACTATCTCGCCGCCTATCGCAGCCTGATGGAGGCCGCGGAACCACGCATCAAGCTGGTGAGCAGCGCCGAATAGCTCGATCCATATCGTCATCGTCCGCGCCGGGCAGCACACCCTCGGCGCGGGCGCCGCTAATGCGCGGGCGTTAAATCGGTTTTGCCGAAGCGCCGTTCATACGCCTTTATATAGGCTTGCGGGGAAGGCTCGAGATGGCGCCGCGCGAGCACGATCAGATCGTCTCGATGCGAACCACGAAGCGCCTTGATCATATCCAGGTGGTCCTGGCGGGCGCGATCAAGTGATTCAGGAAATGCATTCGCATAGGAGCGAATTCCGTAAACCTTCTGGGCGAGCAGATCGATCGTTTCGATCAGACAGGCATTGCCGCAGAGGCCGAACAAGACCTGGTGAAAACTAAGGTTGCTGTAAAACACGGTTAGCAAATCACCTGCCGCAACGGCTGCGCTGTGCTGTACCTGCAATTCCTCCAGCCTCTCGATATCACTTGAGCCAACCGGAAACGGGATGATCCGGACCGCCATCACTTCCAGCTCTTCACGAACCGCGTAGATCTCCTTCACCTCCAGCGGGGTCAATCCGCGAACCAGCGCCCCGCGATTCGGGATGCGCTCCACCAAGCCCTTTTTTTCGAGCTCGAACAGAGCCAGTCTCACGTCACCGCGATGGGTCTGGAACAGATCGCAAAGGTCCTGCTCGACCAGGCGCTCCCTCGGCTGACGTCGCCCAAGTACGATGTCCTCCTCGATGCTCTTTGCGATGACCGCTGCGGCCGGTTCTCGCGCCGGCGATATCGTCATCTGCCGGGATTTGGGCGTCCGCGCGATCGCGTGTTTGGCTGGTTTTCCGACCATCGTGGCCCCGATTTGGAAGATGCGCCCCACCCGTGCGGCGCGGCCGGCGCATCACCAGCCGGCAAGAGTTTTCAATTATGATGATAATATTGGAAACTGTATTGTAAACAATATTCAGGGACGCTACCATGCCCGAAAGCGAGCGGACAGCAGCCTGTACCGGAATCGCGCAGGGGGAAACCGCATGAAAAAAGATCGTCAGCATTCCGTCAGCAATAAAGCCGACCTAAGTCGAGCCTTATCGAAACGGCAAGGCCGCCGCGAGTTTCTCCTGAAGACGGGCGGCATACTCGCCGCAGGCGCGTTCGGCGCGGTGCCGATGCGCGGCTGGGCGGCCGATCCGGTCAATATCGGCGCGCTTTACCCGACTACCGGAAGCATGGCGCAAATCGGCGTGGGCTGCGTCGCTGCCGCCAAGCTCGCGGTCGAGATGGTCAACAACGCCGGCGGCATCAAATCGCTCGGCGGCGCAAAACTCAATCTCATCCTCTCCGACGTGCAGAGCGACACCACGGTAACGCGCACGGAGACCGACCGCCTGATCACCGGCAACAAACTGTCCGCGATCCACGGCTGTTTCGCCAGCGCCCTGACGCTGATCGCAAGCGAAGTGGCGGAACGCGCGAAAGTGCCGCTGCTGACCGGATCCAGTTCCGACCAGCTCAACAAGGGCCGTACCTATACCTTCACGCCGTTCGCCCGCGCCTCGCAATTCGCCCTGGCGCAGTTGCGAATGTCGCGGCTGGTCAGCGACAAGCCGAAGGTCGCGGTGGTGTTCGAGAACACCGCGTTCGGCACCTCGACATCCAACGGTCTGCGCGAACAGGCGACCGCCGAAGGCGTCGAGATCGTGTTGTTCGAACCGTATTCGGCCGGGTTCACCGATGCCAGCCCGCTGATCAACAAGGTCAAGTCATCAGGCGCCAACGCGCTGTTCTCGGTGTCCTACCTGAACGACCTCATTCTGATCGTGCGGACCGTCAAGCAGGTCGGCCTCAACATCGCGATCAACGGCGGTTCCGGCGGCTTCGTCATTCCGGACTTCTACAAGAACGTCGGAAAACTCGCGGAAGGTTTGCAAGGCGTGGCGCACTGGAACCACGACATGGACGCCAACGCCGAGAAGGTGAATGCCGAATACAAGAAGCGCACCGGCGAATTCCTGTTCGAATATGCCGGCGGCCTCGTCGCGCAGACCTTCATGATCGCCGACGCGCTGGAGCGGGCGGCCTCCACCGATCCGCAAAAGGTGCGCGATGCCATAGCATCGCTCGACGTATCCGCAGGTTATGCCGCGATGTGTCCGGGCGGCAAGGTGAAGTTCGGACCCGACGGCAAGAACATCTACGGCCATCCGGTCGGGGTGCAGTGGCAGAACGGCGATCTGGCGAGCGTCTTTCCGGAAGAAGACAAGCGCGCACCGCTGATGAAAACCTGAAGCGTCAAAACGATGTGGGAGACAGTGGCCCAGGCCGTCATCAACGGCCTGCTCATCGGCGGCATCTATGCGCTCGTCAGCATCGGCGTCACGCTGATTTTCGGCGTGGTCAAGATCGTCAACTTCGCCCAGGGCGAATTCGTGATGATCGGGATGTATATCAGCTTCTTTCTCGCCAACCAGTTCGGCATCGATCCCCTGGTGTCGCTGCTGGTCTCGATGCCGACACTGTTCGTGATCGGCGTCCTGATCCAGCATTTTCTGATCCGCCGGGTGTTGGGGCCGAACGACATGCCGCAGATTTTTCTGACCTTCGCCCTGTCGCTGTTGCTGTTGAACCTTGCGTTGATGCTGTTCTCGGCGAATTACCGCACCGTTCACACCTCGTATTCCGATGAAGCCATCCATATCGGCGAACTCTACATTCCCGTGGCAAAACTCATCGCCTTTGTCGTCGCGATGGCGCTGAGCGGCGCGCTCTGGGTCTTCCTGCACTTTACCGATCTCGGCAAGGCGATGCGTGCCGCGGCGCAGAACCGTGACGTCGCGACATTGATGGGCATCAATCCCAACCGCGTATTTTGCGTCGCCCTTGGCATCGCGCTGGCGCTGGCGGGTGCGGCGGGTTCGCTGTTGATGCCGTTCTATTCCGCCTACCCGTTTGTCGGGCAGGTGTTTGTGCTGATGGCCTTCGTCGCCGTGGTGCTGGGCACGCTCGGCAATGTGATCGGCGCGCTCATCGCCAGCCTGATGATGGGCGTCGCGGAGTCGCTGGGCATTCAATACATCGGCGCGGACTCCGGATTGATCGTGGTGTTCGCCATGCTGCTTCTGACGCTTGCCTTCAAGCCGACCGGCCTTGGCGGCGGGAGAGCGCGATGACAGCGCAGGGAGTACGCACGCGCGGCCCGTTTTGGCTGGCGATCGGCATCGCGGTCGTCGTCGCATTGCCGCTGGTCGTAAAGAGCTCGTTTGCGATCGACATCTTCATCCGGATCCTGCTGTTCTCTTTCATCGGCGTCGCCTGGAACCTGATGGGCGGATACGCCAAACAGCTTTCGCTGGGGCATGCCGCCTATTTCGGGCTCGGGGCCTACACCTCGACCATCCTGCAGGTCGATTTCGGCATCTCGCCATGGATCGGAATGATCGCCGGCGGCGTGGTGGCGATGCTGGCGAGCCTGCCGATCGGCTGGCTGTGCTTCCGCCTGCGCGGCCCCTACTTCACGATCGCCACCATCGCGACGGCGCAGGCGCTGATGCTGATCTTCCTGAAGTTTCGCGATCTGGCCTGGGGCGCGGAGGGCACCACCATCCCCAACCTCGGCAGCGCGCCGCTGATGATGCAGTTCGACACCAAGGCGGCGTATTACTATGTTGCGCTCGCTTTGCTCGCACTCGGACTGGTGATCACCTATCTGATCGAGCGATCCTGGATGGGATATTACCTCGTCGCGATCGGCGAAGATGAAGACGCCGCCGAAGCGATCGGCGTCAACGCACCGAAGATCAAGCGCGACATCTATCTGATCAGTTCGTTTCTCACCGCCCTCGCCGGCACGTTTTACACCCAATACATCTACTTCATCGATCCGGCGACCGCGTTCAGCTTCAATATCTCGATCGAGGCCGCCCTGGTATCGATCGTCGGCGGAATCGGGACGTTGTGGGGTCCGGTGATCGGCACCGTCCTGCTGGAGACGACGTCGACTTTGCTGCAGAGCTGGCTCGGCGGTTCGATCGGCGGCGTGCAGCTCACCGTCTACAGCCTGATCCTGATGGCCGTCATTCTGTGGCGGCCGACCGGACTGATCGGCGTCGCGACCGACGCCTGGCAACGCTATGTCAGCCGCAAGCCTGTGCGAGCGTAAGGGCATCCCATGGCAGACGCGCTCGTTATTCGAGGTCTCAACAAGCGGTTCGGCGGTTTGCGCGCCGTACAAGACGTCAGCTTCACGGTGCAGGAAAACGAAACCGTTGCGCTGATCGGGCCCAACGGCGCCGGCAAGACCACAAGCTTTAACCTCATCACCGGATTTCACCGGCCCGACTCGGGTTCGGTCTTGGCCTATGGCCGCGAGATCACGGGATTGAAGCCGCATGACATCTGCGCGCACGGCCTGGCGCGCACCTTTCAGGTCGCAAAACCGTTTGGCGCCATGACGGTGCTGGCCAACGTCATGACCGGAGCATTTTTGCGCGACAAGAATACTGCCGCTGCGCGCGACCAGGCGCGTGATGCGATCGAGTTCGTCGGTCTCTCGGCCAAAGAACAAACCGCGGCGAAGGATCTGACCACGATCGATCAGCGCCGGCTGGAGATGGCGCGCGCGCTGGCAACGCAGCCCCGGCTCCTGCTACTCGATGAAGTCATGGCTGGGCTCAATCCATCCGAGATCGATCAGGCGGTGGCGCTGGTCGGAAAACTGTCCAAGCGGGGCTTGACCATCGTCATCGTCGAACATGTGATGCGCGCCATCATGGCCGTCGCCCGTCATATCGTGGTGCTCGATCACGGCCAGAAGATCGCCGAAGGCGCGCCGAAGGAGATCGTGGAAAACCCGGAGGTGATCCGCGCCTATCTGGGCTCCTACGTCCACCCGCCGACACCGGGAGAGACCTAGTGCTCAAGCTATCCGGCGTAAGCGCCAGCTACGGCTCGGTGCCCGCCATCGGCAATGTCAGCATCGAGATCGGCGAAGGTGAGGCTGTCGGCCTTTTGGGCGCGAACGGCGCCGGCAAGAGCACCTCCTTGCGCGTGATCTCGGGCCTTGTGAAGCTCACATCCGGCACCATCACCTTCGCCGGCACCAATCTCGCGTCGCTGCCGCCGCACAAGATTCCGGAATTGGGAATTGCCCATGTGCCGGAGGGCCGGCAGGTGTTTCCGGAAATGACGGTGCAGGAGAATCTCGAGATCGGCGCTTACGTGCCGAAGGCCAAGGCCGAGCGCAGCCGCACGCTGGATCTGGTCTATAGCATCTTTCCAAGACTGGCCGATCGCAAGAAGCAACTCGCGGGCACCATGAGCGGCGGCGAACAGCAGATGCTGGCGGTCGGCCGCGGGTTGATGCTGAAACCACGGCTGCTGATGCTCGACGAACCCTCGCTGGGCCTGGCCCCCGTCATGACCGACGTGACCTTCGAAAAAATCGGCGAAATCCACAAGATGGGCACCGCCATTCTGCTGGTCGAGCAGAACGTCAGCCGCGCGCTGTCGCTGGTGCAGCGCGCCTATGTGCTGGAAAGCGGCAACGTGATCATGCACGGCACCAGCGCGGAGCTCGCTGGTAACAAGCAGGTGCAGGCGGCGTATCTCGGGATTTGACACGCGGTACATCGCAACGACAAGACGCGACATACGTAATCTCTCACCGTCGTCCCCGCGAAAGCGGGGACCCATACGCCGTGTCGTCGATGATCCGCGATGGCGTCAGTGTCCTTGCTGGACCATCGCGTCGCTGTCACGACTGCCAGGGGTGATGGGTCCCCGCGTTCGCGGGGACGACACATGCGGATTCAATTTTCAAACAGCCGCCGATTCACCTCAACAAATTCCGCCGTGCGCGCAAGCGGCGTAACCCGGATGGCGGGGTTAGCGCAACGGGTCCTGCGCAAGGCGCTGCCCGATGACAGGCTCCGGCGTAATCCATCTCTTTCACCGTGTCGCGCGCGGTTTGCCCAACATCTCTTGTTTGGGTTCGCTTGGCCCAGCCTTATCATCGATAGCGCTGAAGATAAGCGATACTCTGCGTGATGCTTTGCATTGGATCCGACGAATAATCCTGTTCGACGAAGAAATGGCGCACTCCGGCAGCTATCGAAGCGGCAATGATTTCATCGAAATCCAGTGTCCCATTGCCAATTTCGGTGAAGGACCCATCTGTCGCCATGTCCTTCAGATGCATCAGACGAAATCGCGATTGATACGCCTTCAAATAAGTAACAGGATCAACATTGCCCTTTTTTGCCCAATAGACGTCCAGTTCGAATTTCACAAATCGATCGTCTGTATGAGCCAACAAGAAATCATAGGGGCTGACTCCATTGGGTAAATTCGAGAATTCAAAACTGTGATTATGATAGGCAAATGTTAATCCCGAATGCGTCGCCAGTTCACCTATGGAGTTCAGGTTTTCGCAAACGCGCTTCCAATCATCGATCGTTTGTCGCTCCGACTGGTCCAGGCTTGGGCAAACCACAAACTTCGCCGCCAATGCCGTTGCCGTCTCGAATGACGCTTCTGTATTTTTGCGCAGGCTGTTGTAGTCCATGTGCAACGATGGGGCGCTGAGACCCAATTCCCCGAGCAGGTTTCTTGTCTGTTTCAAGTCGGGACCGAGGAGGCCAGCGAACTCAACTTCTTGATAGCCAAGTCGGGCAATGGCTCGCAAGGTACCTTCAAAATCCGTGCGCAGCAGATCGCGAACGGTGTACAATTGGAGCCCGATTTCCTGCAGAGATCCACCCTGTGCTGAGGCTGCTTTGGTAGCAGCGGCAGCAGCAAAAGCTGCCAAAACATGGCGTCTGGTTGGTGTCATCTGTGACTTCTCCTGCGCCGAAAGCCCTTAAAGCATGCATGCTATCCTGCTTTTGCGCCCCGACTCTCTCGATGCTTCGCATCGCCCCGGAATGACGGTTTGAAGCGAGCGTAGCCCGGATGAGCGAAGCGAGATCCGGGGCGGCGTCACGTTCGTTCCCGGATATCGCTTCACTCATCCGGGCTACAATGTTTGCGAACGTCATTGCGAGGAGCGAGGCGACGAAGCAATCCGGAGTTCACGCGACAGGTTATGGATTGTTTCGCGGAGCCTGTCATCGGGCGGCGCTTCGCGCCGACCCGTTGGCTCGCAATGACGCGTCAAGTAACCACCACCCGCCTCGGCTCGACAATCTCGAACATGCGCGCGAATTCGTCCATCAGCGTCATCAGCTCTCCGAGCCGCGTCGGATCGCCGGTGAAGTTGATCTTGCCGCTTGTCACGGCTTCCGGAAATGTCGTCTGTTTTGCGATGACCTCGTCGAGCACACCGCGCGCCAAAGTAAAACTGGCGTCGGCCGCGGCCGCCCGCGCGCCCGCGATAAAAGTCAGCGCGCAGTTTTCCAGCGTCAGAACAAACGTCTCGTTTGTATCGGTAAAACGCCAGTTGAGCACGATGTGCTTGCCTTCGGCCTTGGGGCCATTGAGCCGGACGCCGAGCACATCCCATAACTGCTCGGTGCGCAGCGCGGCCAGCGTTTCGCGCGGCATCGGCGGCCGCGGCGGCGCCTTCGGCATGCCCTGCCGCAACTCCTGCGCGCCGAACAGATAGGCGTTGCGCCAGGTCGCGCTCTCGGCGGCGTAGCCGAGCTGCTCGAAGCTATCGGCGAGCAGCGCGCGGGCGGCCTGATTGTCGGGATCGGCGAACACCAGATGGCTCACCGCCTGCGCCACGAAGCGGAATTCGCCTTTTTCAAAATCCCTCGCCGCGCGCGCCAGGATCGCCTCCGCGCCGCCCATATATTCGACGTATTTTTTGCCGGCTTCGACCGGCGGCAGCGGATCGAGATGGACGGGATTGGCGTCGTACCAGCCGAGATATTTCTGGTAGATCGCTTTGACGTTATGCCGGATGTGGCCGTAATACCCGCGTGCGTGCCACGCGCCGTCAAGGCTCGCCGGCAGTTTTATCGTTTCCGCGATTTCGGTGGCCGTGAGCCCGTGATTCATCAGGCGGATGGTCTGGTCATGGGCGAACTTGTAGAGATCACGCTGCTGGCGGATCATGGTGTCGATGCGCTCGTGACCCCACACCGGCCAGTGGTGCTGGCCGCACATCGCATCGGCCTTGCCGCCCCACATCTGCAAGGCCTCGCCGAGATATTTCGACCAGGCCAGCGCGTCGCGCACGTCGGCGCCGCGGAACGGCAGCAGATTGTGGAAATTATGGGTGCAGTTTTCCGCGAGATTCAAGAGCTTGTAGCGCGGAACGAAAAAGTGCATTTCCGCCGGCGCTTCGCTGTTCGGCGCCATCTGGAATTCGAATTCGAGCCCGTCGATGGTGCGCTTGTCGCCGGTCGTCATGATGAGATCCGAGGGGCGCAACAGCGCCACCGAGCCCGCCGCCATCGACTTGCCGAGGCCGCAATCGACCTGCCCCCGCGAACCCTTGGCCAGGAACGGCCCGAACTGATATTGCGCGCGCCGCAGCATCGCGGGACCTGCGATGATGTTTTCCGAAACCGCATGCTCCATGAACAGATTGGGCGCGATGATCGGGATGTTGCCGCCCGCCAGCGCCGCGTCATCGAGCACGCCGCGCGCGCCGCCCCAATGGTCGGTATGGGTGTGGGTGAAGATCACCGCGGCCACGGTGCGTTTTCCGCGATGCTGGAAATAGAGCTCCATCGCGGCCCGCGCGCCTTCGATCGAGGTCAGCGTGTCCACCACGATCACGCCGCGCTCGCCCTCGATCAGCGTCATGTTGGCGATATCGAGCCCCCTGACCTGATAGACGCCGGGCATCACCTCGAAGAGTCCGTGGCTCATGTTGAGCCGCGATTGCCGCCACAGGCTCGGGTCGACCGTCGGCGGAGCTTTTTCTTCGGAAAGAAAGCCGTAAGGCTCGAGGCTCCAGACCACCCTGCCCTGCGCTGACGTGATCCGCGCATTTTCCAGCGTGCCGAGAAAACCGCGCGACGCCTCCTCGAAATCGCGCGTGTCCGAGAACGGCAGCGCCTTCAGCGTCGCCGCATGCTGCGCGACTACCGATGCCGAGGCGTCCTTGGCTGTTTCGCTGGCGCCTGTTTGGGTCATTGAGTTGTTCTCCCCTGCATGGTGCGAAAGGGCGGATTATGACGAGCTGACGTCGGTCGTCAAAGCCTTCGGCATGACGGCGCAGTGAATCGGCAGCGCGCTCCCTCTCCATCCAACTCGGGTCTACCCGAGTTGGACATTTCAAATTGTCGAAGTCGGATATATCCGACTTCGATGGGAGAGGGTTGGGGTGAGGGGTTACGCTCTCTCGTTAGGCCGTAACCCCTCACCCGGATCGCAAGAACGATCCGACCTCTCCCTGTGGGAGAGGTGGCTGAACTCCTGCACTCCGGGGCTCTATTGCTCCTGGATCGGGCTCTAGCAACCGACAAGTGGCAAAGCAGCTTCGCCTCTATGCAGAGCGCCGATCCATCTCACTTCTTGACCTTGCTCGCGTCCATCTTGATGGACGAGCAGTTTTGTTGTAAACGCGGTTTCCACGGCGAACGGCTTCTCCATGCCGAGATAGGTCTGCACCAGTTCGTAATCCTTCTTCATCCGCTCGGCGTCGATCCAGCCCAGCGCCTTGGTCGTCGTAAAATCGTCGGTCATCAGGAACTTGATGCGCTCCCAGGAACTTGATGCGCTCCCACTGGCGCTCCTGGTTTTCCTTGTCGAGACCCGACACCTGGTCGAGCAGCGCCTTCAGGCAGGGGGTGACGTCGGCGACGCAGGCCGCAAACGCCTTCTGGCTGATTTTTACGAAATCCTCGGCAAGTTTTGGATTTTTCTCCAGGAACGCACCGTTGACGATCAACGAATTGCCGTAGGGATTGAGACCGATGTCCTTCCAATTGACAAACCCGAGGTCGCTGCCGAACTCGATCACCTTCAAATCATGCTCGTTGTAGAAATCGCTGATGATATCAACGGTGTGACTTTTAAGCGCCGCGATCTTGGCGGTCGGTCCGACATTGACAAAGCCGACCGCGTCGGGTGCGATCCCGGCCGCCTTGGCGAACGCCGGCCACATCACGCGCGAGGCGTCGCCCGGCGGATTGCCGATCTTGTGGCCCGGAAAATCTTTTGCGCCGTTAACGCCGTAGCTTTTCAGCCAATAGAAGGTCTGGCCGGTATTGGCGTAGATGCTCATCAGCGCCACGACATCGGCGCCCTTGCCGCGCGCCACCAGCATGGTGGCGAGATCCGCGATGCCGAACGGCGAGCCGCCGGAGCCCACCTTCAACGACGAAACGCCGGAACCCTTGCCAACCTCGATGTTAAGATCGATACCGGCTTTCTCGTACCAGCCTTGTGCCTTGGCGTAGTAGAATGGCGAATGGTCCGCGGTCGGCGTCCAGTTCAGAATGAGATTGACGGACTCGGCGGCCCCGGCAGGCAACGAAGGCGCCAGCAATGCGAGCGCCAGTTCCGCGATCCCAAAAGCTTTGATCCCAAAAGCTTTCATGGCACCCTCCTCGTTTGCGGCCCGGCCCGGCCGGACTTTCCGACGGCCTTGTCGTTACCGGTCGTTGCGTCTACCAATGCAACAAGGGACGGACCGAATTGTCAACTGTCTGGAATTGTCAACTGTCTGGTTGGAAATGCCTAAACAACGATCAAATGGTACGCAGCGGCGCGATCCAATCGCGACCCGCAAAAAGCTGCTGACGGCGGCGCGGCGGGAATTTGCACAAAACGGCCTCGCCGGCGCAAGGGTCGACGAAATCGCGGCGCGTGCAGGCGTCAACAAGCAACTGGTCTATCATTATTTCGGTGACAAGGACGCACTCTACCTTGCCGTACTCGAATGGGTCTACGAGGAAATCCGGACCCAGGAGCGCAAGTTGAACCTGGAGGGTCTGCCTCCCGAACAGGCCATCAAGAGGCTGATCGAGAGTTCATTCGACCACCTCGCGGCGCATCCCGATTTCATCGTGCTGCTCAACGATGAAAACCGCGGCGGCGCCCGGCATGTCCGCGGCTCCAGTAAGATCGAGGCCATGCATTCACCCCTGGTCAGCATGGTCTCGAAGATCCTGAAGCAGGGCGTTCGGGCTGGAACCTTCCGCAAAGGCATCGACCCGGTGCACCTCTACATTTCGATCGCGGGTCTCAGCTACTTCTTCTTCTCGAACACACCGACCTTGTCGGCGATCTTCGGCAAGGACCTCGCCAGCCCGGCGGCTAAGCGGACCCGCCGCAAACACGTCGTCGACCTGGTGATGCAGGCGCTGCGGCCTTGATGCATGGCTCACCGTCATGGCGAGGAGCGAAGCGACGAAGCAATCCAGCGGCCCCTCAGGTAATGGATTTGCTTCGCGGAGCCCGTCATCGGGCGCGCATTCGCGCGACCCGTTGGCTCGCAATGATTGGTTTAATCAACCAGACGGTTGAAAGATACAGGGTAACGCAATAGATTGGACCTACTCCGGTTGGGACGAGCGCAAGAGGAGCACATGGTGTCCAGCGACGGAATGCGTTCCGCCCGATCGTTTGCGATCATCCTGATCGTGCATCTTGCCGTGATCGTGCTGTGGCAGGTTCTGGTCGACGCTTTCCATGTGCCGAAATTCGTACTGCCCTCGCCACTGGCCACCGTCGCGACGCTGACATCCGCGAAATATGCATGGCTTTCCAACCTCGCCGTGACAGCGGTGGAAATCCTCGGCGGCTTCGCGCTCGGCGCGCTCGTCGGCGTGGCGCTGGCGGTCGTGTTCTGCTGGTCGCCGCTGGTGAGCCTGCTACTGCTGCCCTTGTTCGTCACGCTGAACATGGTCCCGAAAGTGGCGCTCGGCCCGCTGTTCATCGTCTGGTTCAGCTACGGGATTTTTCCGAACATCCTGATCGCCTTCAGTATCTGCTTCTTCCCGATCCTGCTGACCACCGCGCGCGGACTGAGCGAGGTCGAGCCTGATCTGCTGGATCTCGTGAAATCGCTGCGCGGCTCGCGCTGGACCTTGTTTCGCAAGATCCAGTTGCCGGGCGCGCTGCCTTACGTGTTCTCCGGCATGAAGGTCGGCGCCATTCTGGCGGTCGCAGGCGCCATCGTCGGCGAGTTCATCGCGTCCGAACGCGGGCTTGGTTATCTGATGATTCAGGTGCAGTCCTCGCTCGACACGCCCGCGATGGTCATGGCGGTCGTGCTTCTGACCTTGCTGGGGGTCGCACTTTACGGCCTGGTGCTTGGCCTCGAACGGCTGTTCGTGGTCAAGGACGTGCGGCTGCGATAAAATCGGTCAGGGAAGACACATGCTGCTGACGCGCGAAAATTTGCCGGAGACGATTGCCGATATCGCAGCGCTCGACGATCTCTTGTGCCGGCCGAGCCAGGCGCTGATCGACGATCTCCAAAAGGTCGATGGCGATATCATGATCCTCGGCGTCGCCGGAAAGATGGGGCCGACGCTCGCCGGCCTCGCCAAGGCCGCCCTGCCCCATCGACGCATCATCGGCGTTGCGCGGTTCTCCGACGCCAGCGCCAAAGCGTGGCTAGAGGCGCGCGGCATTGAAACGCTGAATTGCGATCTGCTCGATGAAGCCGCCGTCAAGGCGCTGCCAAAAGTCAAAAACATCGTCTTCATGGCCGGACGCAAGTTTGGCGCCGACGGCGACCTGTCGCTGACCTGGGCGATGAACGCCCATGTCCCCGCCCTGGTCGCGCAGGCTTTTGCGCAATCGCGGATCGTGGCGTTCTCGACCGGCTGCGTCTATCCGTTCGTCCCGGTGAACGGCAACGGCGCCGATGAAAATCTTGCACCCGATCCACCCGGCGAATACGCGCAATCCTGCGTCGGGCGCGAGCGCATGTTCGAATATTTCTCGCGCCAATTTGCAACGCCCGGCCGGTTGTTCCGCCTGAACTACGCGATCGACATGCGATACGGCGTGCTGCACGACATCGCGACCCAGATCCTCGGGGGAAACCCGATCGACGTCAGCATCGGGCATGTCAATTTCATCTGGCAGGGCGATGCCTCGGCGCAGGCGCTGCGCTGCCTCGCGCATTGCGATACGCCGACCTCGCCGATCAATGTCAGCGGCCATGAAATCCTCAGCGTGCGCGATCTCGCGGCAAAACTCGGCGCGCGTCTCGGCCGCGATCCCATCATCGTCGGTACCGAACAACCGACAGCCTGGCTCACCGATACCTCGCAAGCCGCAAAACTGTTCGGCCGGCCGATCGTCGATACCGAGCGGCTGATCGCCTGGACCGCGGACTGGGTCGCGCGCGCGATGCCGAGCCTCGGCAAGCCCACCAAATACGAGGTGCGCGATGGCCGGTACTGACCACATGGCCATTATCGAAGTCGGTCCGGACGACGCGCTCGCTGGGCTTGCGCTGTCCACAGAGGCGCACTGGAATCAGAACGAGGCCGACTGGCGGTTTTTTCTGAGCCAAGGAACCGTGTTCGGCGTGCGCGATCATGACGGCCACCTCGTCGCCAGCGCGGCGCTGCTGCCCTACACGTCCGGCAATGCCTGGATCAGCATGGTGCTGGTGACCGCGCGTTTCCGCCGCCGCGGGTTTGCAACCAGACTGATGGATGCCTGTCTCGATGCCGCGGCGAAACAAGGTTTTACAACCTGGCTGGACGCGACGCCGGCGGGCGCCACGGTTTATGCACCGCTGGGCTTTACGCCGACATCAGAGCTTAGGCGATTGCGGCTTGAGAATCTTGCGGTGCCGAAAGCCACAATGCTTCAATCGCTATCGAGCTATAACCTTGATGAATTCATAGCGCGCGATATCGGCACAATGGGCTTCGATCGCCGCGCTCTGCTGGCGGAACTCGGCGGAAGGCCCGGCTCGCGGCTGGTGTCGAGCGGCGGTGCGGCCGCGCTCGTCCGCGATGGCCGCAAGGCCCGGCACATCGGTCCCCTGTTTGCCGACGGCCCGGCCCCCGCGCTTGCACTGGTCCATGAGATTATCCGATCCCAAACCGGACCCGTGTTGATCGACGCCGTCAGCACCCAAGACGAATTTATCAACGGGCTAACCAGCTACGGCTGGATCGTCGAGCGGCCGTTTCAGCGGATGCGGTTCGGCGCCGCCACGGCTCGACCAGCGGAACTGCCGTTTGCCGTCGCCGGCCCGGAATATGGATAAGGAATTGCACGATGCACCAAAGCGCGATGAAATCCGAGGTGCGGCGCCTGATTGCCGATGGCACGGTGATTCCCGCGCACCCGCTGGCGCTCGACGCCAACCGCAAGCTCGACACCGTCCACCAGCGCGCGCTGACGCGTTATTACATCGACGCCGGTGCCGGCGGCCTCGCGGTCGGCGTCCACACCACGCAGTTCGCCATCCGCGACGTCGGCCTCTACCGGCCGGTGCTGGAATTGGCTGCGGAGACCGCGGCTAACTGGACCAAACGGCCGCTGGCGCTGGTCGCAGGTCTCGCTGGCCCGACACAACAGGCCATCGCCGAGGCGGAGACCGCGCGCGGCATCGGCTATCATGCGGGCCTGCTGAGCCTCGCGGCGATGAAATCGGCTTCCGAAGACGAGATCATCGCTCATTGCGAGGCGGTGGCGCGCGAGATTCCGCTGGTCGGCTTCTATCTGCAGCCGGCGGTCGGCGGCGTCATCCTCAGCGCAAACTTCTGGCGGCGGTTTGCGGAAATCGACAATGTCATCGCCATCAAGATCGCGCCGTTCAACCGCTACCGCACGCTCGATGTCCTGCGCGGCGTTTGCGCTGCCGGCGCGCTCGATCGGATCGCGCTCTATACCGGCAATGACGACCACATCCTGCTCGATCTTGCGCTGCCGTTCGATCTGCGCGATCGGGGCGTCACCGTCAGAACCTATTTCCGCGGTGGCCTGCTCGGCCATTGGTCGGTGTGGACCGAAAACGCCATCAAGCAATTCGAGATGTGCCGCGCCGCGCGCAACAAGGACACGGTGCCATCGGATCTCTTGGCGCTCGACGCCCGCGTTACCGACTGCAACAGCGCGTTCTTCGACGTCGCCAACAATTTTCACGGCTGCATCGCCGGCTGTCATGAGATTCTGCGGCGGCAGGGATTGCTCGAGGGTATCTGGTGTCTCGATCCCGCCGAGGGCCTCAGCCCCGGCCAGATGCAGGAAATCGACCGCGTCTGCAACGAGCATGCTGATCTTAGCGACGACGATTTCGTCGCCGCCCGCTTACCAAAATGGCTGGCATGACGGAAGAGCCCTTCATTCGTCTGCGCAGCGTCCGCAAGGTCTACCGCTCGCATGGCGCGGAATTTCTCGCGGTCTCCGACATCACCATGGATGTACGGGAGGGCGAGCTGATCTCGCTGGTCGGCCCAAGCGGTTGCGGCAAGACCACCGTCTTGAAGATACTCGCCGGGCTGCACGACGCCGACGGCGGCACCATTCAAATCGGCAACGCGCGAACGCCGTTCGACCCCGCGCGCGACATCGGCATGGTGTTCCAGCAGGCGCTGCTGTTGAAATGGCG
>WNEZ01003460.1_pt1 | contig 17090 bp, 14 predicted proteins | sample 5400521 | NCBI WGS metagenome assembly WNEZ01 (sample SAMN13153339, study PRJNA577476) | soil metagenome | isolation source: 120 cm saprolite under Douglas fir tree site 2 hole 1 replicate 1 | place: USA:California | collected 2015-04-18
GAGCGTCTCACCCTGGTCACCGCAGCGGGCGAACTCCTTGAGTGTTCTCCCGAGCGCGACCCCGCCGTATTCAAGGCAGCTCAGGTATCGCTGGGCGTGCTTGGTGTAATCGCCAGGGTCACCCTGCGTGTGGTGCCAGCCAGGCGTATGCGTTTCCAGAGCCATCGTGAGCGCCTGGCCGACTGCATAACCAACCTGGAGCGCTACAAGCAGGAGAACAGCCACTTCGAGTTCTTCTGGTTCCCCTACACCGGGTGGGTGCAGGCCAAGTTCCTCAATGAAACCGAGTCCCCTGCAAGTGGGAGCAACCTGTGGGGCAACTTCAACAAGATCGTGCTGGAGAACGGCGTTTACTGGCTGCTCTCCGAATGCTGCCGGCTGGTTCCACGGCTCACCGCTCCCGTCAGCAAGCTCTCAGCTCAAGCCATCGCCTCTATCGACGAGATCGACTATAGCCATCGCCTGTTCGCCACGCCACGCTGGGTACGCTTCCAGGAGATGGAGTATAATATCCCGGCGGAACATGTCAGCGCGGCCATAGCCGAGATCCAGGATTGCATCAATCAGCATCGTTTCGCGGTCCACTTCCCCCTGGAGTGCCGCTTCGTCCACTCCGATGATATCTGGTTAAGCCCGGCCTACCGGCGTGATTCGGCTTATCTCGCAGTGCATATGTACCGGGGTATGGAGTATAAACCGTACTTCCGCCATGTCGAAGAGATCTTCCGGCGCTACCAGGGACGGCCGCACTGGGGCAAGATGCACACACAAGACGCGCAGCATCTTGCCGCGCTCTACCCTCGCTGGAACGATTTCCGGCGTATCCGGGCCGCCCTCGACCCCCAGGGCATGTTCCTCAACGACTACCTGCACGAGTTGTTCGACGCGGATACGCCACTGCCCGATACCGCCAGCTCTGAAGCCTTGACCACCTGAGCCATGGCGCTCTAATCAAAACATAACTCAGCAGTTGAACCTACAGGTGATATAATCTATTAAACTCAGGTACATTCACCTGACAAAATCAACTTCTTTTTCCCTGCCTCACTACCGGAAGCGGCATACAAGGGAAAAAGTACAAGTTAGTTAAGGAGCGAGGATGACCGAGAGATTCGAGAATCCGTTCGCACATCTGGAAGAGGCAACCATCGGCGAGTTACAGGAAGCCATGGCCTCTGGCCAGCTCACTGCACGTCGACTTACTGAAATGTACCTTGAGCGCATCCAGTCGCTTGATAAGAGCGGCCCTACGCTTAACTCTATCCTGGAAGTCAACCCCGCTGCGCTCGAAATAGCCGATGCCCTCGACCAGGAACGCCAGGCCAGAGGTTCGCGTGGCCCCCTTCATGGCATTCCCTTGCTCCTCAAAGACAATATGGCGACAGCGGACCGCATGCAGACCACCGCGGGCTCACTGGCTTTGCTCGGATCGCGCCCACCCCGGGATGCCTTTGTAGTGAGCAAGCTCCGGGATGCAGGGGCCGTGATTCTCGGCAAGACCAATCTCAGCGAATGGGCCAACTTTCGCTCAAATGCCTCTTCGAGCGGCTGGAGTGGCCGGGGTGGGCAGGGACGCAATCCATATGTCCTCGACCGTACACCCTGCGGCTCAAGCTCGGGATCAGCGGCAGCTATTGCGGCGAATCTGGCCGCTGTATCGTTAGGCACCGAGACCGATGGCTCGATTCTCTGTCCAGCCTCGACGAATGGAGTCGTGGGCATCAAGCCGACAGTCGGCCTCACCAGCCGTGCTGGGGTGATCCCTATTTCGCACAGCCAGGACACCGTTGGCCCCTTTGCTCGCACCGTCTCTGATGCCGCCTTCTTGCTCGGAGCCATCACAGGCATTGACCAGCGCGACCCGGCAACGCAGGCAAGTGCGGATAAGTTCCACACCAACTACACACAGTTTCTAGACCTCGATGGGTTACGCGGAGCGCGCATTGGCATCCCCAGGCAGGTCTATTTCGGCTACAGTGCTAAAACCGATGCCATTGTGAACGCCGCCATCGAACAGATGAGAAGTCTCGGCGCAGAGATCATCGATCCGGCAGATATCCCGACGGCACGGCAGATAGCAGCTTCCGAATCTGAAGATACCGTCTTCTTATTTGAATTTAAGCTCGACCTCGATGCCTACCTGGCAGAACTGCTCGAATCACCGGTGCGTAACCTTGCCGGTATCATCGCCTTCAATAACGCCCATGCAGAGGAGGAACTAAAGTACTTCGGCCAGGAACGCTTGCTGCAGGCACAGGACACCACCTCGCTCGATGATCCCAAATATCGCGCCGCTTTAGATGAAAATCACCGTCTCTCCCGGCAAGAAGGTATCGATGCAGTTATGGATGAGTACAAACTTGACGCCCTGGTAATGCCCACAGGAAGCCCGGCCTGGTGTATTGACCTGGTCGATGGCGATCACTTTCTTGGCGCCAGTTCACAGCCCGCAGCCCTTGCAGGCTACCCGGCCATCAGTGTCCCGGCAGGCTACACCTTTGAGCTTCCAGTCGGTATTACCTTCATGGGACGGTCTTTTAGCGAGCCAACGCTCATCAAACTCGCCTACGCCTTCGAGCAGGCTACCAGGGCCCGTCGCCCGCCTCGCTACCTGCCCACTATCCCATAAGGCATCTCAGTCAGATAACCTGTCCGCGACGCTTGCCCCACGGTCAGGTTGCGTGCTTACTCTGGAGAAGGCTTTTCAATCCATGACGCCAAACGTTTGACGCAGGGCTTCTTCACCTTCGCGACTTGCTAGGGCGAACACTTCATCATTGGCATTAATCGCCGTTTCTGCGCTGGGGACGATGAACTGCTTGTCGCGAATTATCAGTGCCAGGTTACTACTGCGTGGCAGGTTAATATCGCGCAACATCTTTCCCACAACCGGTGAATCGGTCGGAATGCGCATCTCGATGATCTCCAACCCGGCGTTCTTCAGCGTCATCAGCGGCACATAATGAGTGCTGGGTAGCTCCGCTTCGATCATCGAAAGAATGGCCCGGGTGGGGCTAACAGTAGCGATGCCCAGCTTTTGAAAAACTTCCTCGTGCTTTGGGTTATTCAGTCGCGCAATAGTGCGTTCAACCTTAAAGTGTCGCTTCGCCATCTGGCAAATGACGATATTATCTTCGTCTTCACCGGTGACAGCGATAACCACATCTGCACGGCTTACCCCGACCTCTTCCATAGTCCTCGCTTCGCAGGCATCCCCGCGCACTACTGCCTGCCCCAATTCCTCTTTGAGGGTTTGATAACGAGCCTGGCCTTTCTCCAGCAGCAGGACCTCGTGCCCCCGTTTCAGCAGGTTCTTGGTGAGGTAGTAGCCAATGTCGCCGCCACCTCCTATAATAATATACATACGATCTTCCGTAATCCCTTCTTAATATAGCCTCTTTGTCACCGCATCGTACAACATTTGTGCGCCGATGGCTGTGGGACAAATCCCTTCTAAGCCAAGTTCGCTGTATGTAGAGTAGCGGATGGGATCATATATACGGCAGACAACCTTCTTGACCTCGAAGATTTCTCGCGCTATCTGGCTTGCCAGAATGTTACGGTTATCACCATTGGTAACGGCGCAAAATGCATCGGCATCCTTGATGCCAGCGCGAATAAGTACGTCTTCATCGACGCCATTGCCTACAATAGTCTCACCGCCAAACTGTGGATCAAGGCGCTGAAAAGAATCTCTGCTCTGGTCTATCACCGACACTTTATGTCCCGCTTTATCCATCCTGCTCGCTAGCATAGCGCCGACACGGCCACATCCTAGAATCACGATTTTCACAACTTGCCTCCCCCTGGTCAGAGCGACCAGTATTTTCATATGAAGGTCAACACTTTTCTATCTATCAAAATCCTGGATTGCCTGGCTTTGACGCTAGTAAAGTACTCCAGGCAATCCAGTAGATTTCTCTTTTTGTAACTGTTATTGTACCATAAGAACCACAAATTCTCTCGTGAAAACAGAAAAGATAGAGGTCCCTTTATGTCTCGATATATTCTGCTTCCAGTTGCTGTGGAACAGCGAGAACAATGGAATGATTTTGTCTCTCACCATCCCTCTGGGCACTTGCTACAAAGCTGGGGTTGGGGAGAACTCAAGGCAACCGTGGGCTGGCATCCCCTGCGTTTCGCCCTCTGGGACTCCGAACGGGAGCAAATCCTTGCGGCCGCACAGGTTCTGCGCCGTGCTTTTCTTCACCTGCCCCTGTGGACCGGACATTTCGCTTACATCCCTAAGGGCCCGGTAATGGACTGGTCACAACCCTTATTAAGTGAAGCTTTATTCTCTCAACTGCATATGCAATTGCGCCGCTGGGGAGCGTTGACCTTGTGTGTGGAACTGCCGCAATCGGATGGCACAGCGGTCGGCGAAACGGTTAAAGAGCAAATGGTCTCCCTGGGATTTCATCCCGCTCGCGCCATACAGCCTTTGCGAACGATCCTGCTTGACCTGGTGCCCGGGGAGGAGATATTGCTGGCGCGTATGAAGGAAAAGTGGCGCTACAATGTGCGGCTCGCCAGCCGTAAAGGCGTGAGCGTGCGCACCGCTCAATCGTCTCAAGATGTGCAAGCCTGGTATAGACTGCTGCAAACGACAAGCGCACGCGATAAATTTGGCATACACACTCTAGACTACTATTTGCAAGCATGGCATATCCTCGCTCTTCGTAACCAGGCGCGCTTGCTCCTCGCGGAGCACGATGGACAGTTGCTGGCGGGCATCTTCATCGGCCTCCTGGCAAAACAGGCTATCTATCTCTATGGCGCATCAAGCAACGAACAACGTCATCTCATGCCCAACTACCTCCTGCAATGGGAAGCCATCTGCTGGGCCAGGCAGCAGGGCGCAGCCGTGTACGACTTCTGGGGTATCCCCGCAACGGATGATCAAGATGAAGCCATGGCAGGCGTCAATCGCTTCAAGCGTGGCTGGGGAGGCGAAGTAGTACACTTCATCGGTAGTTACGAACGGGATTATCGTCCTTTGGCAATGCGCCTGGCTCGCAGCTTCCTCTCAATTTGAAGCATCTATCACCTTCCTGCATGATACAATAGGTACACTATTCATAGAGGGACAAGGAGGTATACCAATGCAGCGCGGCCTGTATTTCCCCGCAGGATTTTTGTGGGGAACAGCGTCTTCAGCATATCAATGTGAGGGGGGCAATACAAACAATCAATGGTATCGTTGGGAGCAGCAGGAACGCATCCTAACAGGTGAACAGTGCGGAGATGCAGCCAACTGGTGGCAGGCGGCAGAAGCAGATTTTGAGCTGGCGGAACAGATGGAGAATAATGCCCTGCGCCTGAGCCTCGAGTGGAGCCGCATCGAGCCAGCTGAAGGGCAATGGGATAGCGCCGCCATAGATCGTTACCGTGCAATGCTGGCAGATCTGCGACAGCGGCATATTACACCTATTGTGACGTTGCATCACTTCACTGATCCGCTGTGGTTTGCGGACCGCGGCGGTTTTGCCCAGGTAGCTAATATTCGTTACTTCGTACGCTACGTCACGCGTGTTGTGCAGGCGCTGCAGGACCTCTGCGACTTTTGGGTGACCATCAATGAGCCGAACATCTACGCTATCCTGGGATATCAACTCGGTGTCTACCCCCCCGGTGAAGCGAACTTGCTGCTCGCTGTGCGAGTCCTGCGCAACATGATACAGGCTCATGTGGAAGCATTTTACGCCATTCGCGGCCTGCAGCCGCAGGCGCAGATTGGCTATTGCCTGCACTACCATCTCTTCGATGCAGCCATCCCCTTCTCTCCGCTTGATCGTGGTGTAGCCAGATTGCAGGATACTTTCTTCAACTGGGCTGCGCTGCATGCCGCCGAGACGGGCCGTCTCACTCTGCCCTTCAATATGCTGCTAGATCCTATCGCGCGAGCATCGGGCGCACGCGACTATCACGGTATCAACTACTACACCCGTGAGATGGTACGCTTCGATCCCACCGTCCCGGCTGAACTCTTTGGCCGCCGCTTCACGCGTCGCGGTGCGATTCTGAATGATCCCGGCAAAGAAAATTTCTTCGGTGAAATCTACCCCGAAGGTCTCTATCGCGTCCTGAAAGCTGTATATCGCCGTACGCGTGGCAACAAGCCGCTCTATGTCACCGAGAACGGCTTCTCCGATACAGTTGATGACCGGCGTCCTCGGGCCATTCTTGAACACCTGGCTATGGTTCATCGTGCTATTAACGAAGGTATTCCCGTGCGTGGCTACCTGCACTGGTCACTGGTGGATAACTTCGAGTGGAACGAAGGCTGGGGCGTGCGCTTCGGTTTGATTGAGGTTGACCCGTATATCCAACAGCGCGTTCCGCGCCCCAGTGCCAGCATGTTCGGTGAGATTTGCCGCGCCAATGGTATTACCGAGTCGATTGTTGAACGCTATGCGCCTGGTGCTGAGGATGCTATCTTTGGTGCAACCGATGCAGTGCAGCGTCGTATAGCTGTTTGATGTTTCTATGCTGGAATCGTCTCCAGAAATTAGAACATGGTTTTTAGGTAGAGTTATTCTACTCACGTCTTAAAGAGAAGCAGGAACTATGAATATCGGTACGCCATACGGCCTTGCCCTTGCATCTGGCATTGACGCTTACATACCCCTACTTTCTTATGCCATCTGTGCGCGCTTCTTTCACCTGTTCAAGGTGAACCCCAATCTCGCCTTCATCACCCAGGATTGGTTTATGATAACGCTGGTGATTCTTGCACTGGCCGACCTGTTCGCAGATAAAATACCTATTGTCGATCACGTGTGGGATGCCATTCACACCGTAATACGTCCGGTTGCAGGCGCGATTGTAGCTGCTGCGGCGAGTAATCAAACGTCGGGAGCGGCGCTCCTTCTGCCCATCATCTTTGGCGGAACGCTGGCTGGCATGGCTCATACGACCAAAGCAGCGGCACGTCTCGCCTCTACTGCCAGCACAGCGGGCATTGCTAACGTAGGAATAAGCATAGCCGAAGACGTGACAGTCGTTGTCGCCACGCTCCTCTCCCTCTTTGCTCCCATAGTGATGGTCGTCGTTGTAGTGCTGTACGTCATCATCTTCCTCGTCGTTGTGCCCCGGCTCTTCCGCATGCTGGGTCGCGGCCTGCAGAGATTGAGGGGGAGGAGCAGTCGCAGCGGAGTAGCCTGACGCTAAACCTGAGTATCTTCGCCCTGCCAGGAAGCGAGCATAACTCGCTTGTCATGTGTTGTGCTACGTGTTAAACTCTGTAGCAGGTAGAGAGTCGATTTATCGAACTCGTCAAGCATGGTGCTATGCAATCCCAAAAATGTTGGTACGAGGATAACGCGATGAGTAAAGCAGCCTTGATCTCCGAAATGCAGAAGTTTCGTTTTGGAAGCAAAGTAGTTTGCTCTGATGGTGAATATGGTACCCTGGCGCAAGTGGTTTTCGATTCCTCGACGCGTTGTATGACACATATTGATGTCAAGCAGGGACGGCTTTTTGGAAAGACTGTGCTACTTCCCTTTGATACAATCACCAGTGCGGGGAGTGATGGGATCGCACTCCGTATAGCGAGCAGTGATGTAGAGCCAGCGAGTCACACAGTAGTCGCACGTGGAGCGGCTTCTCATCTGAGATTGAAACATAAAAGCATTGTAGAGCTTGCTGGTACTGCAAGTAGGGGAACGCTGGCTCTCGTTGCTGTGCAGCCAGGGAGTGGCGAATTGGCCTACCTGGTAGCTCACCATTTACTTCCCAGGCAAGACACTCTGCTGCGCGCGGAGTTTGTGTCTGCATTAGCGACTGACCACGTAACCGTAAGTGTAGCAGGTGTAGTGGGTGTAGCGGGTACCACTCCAGGTGCGCTGCCGCTCTACCGGCCTGATCGTGTACTTCAGCAGGAAGTCGAATCGATCCTCTTTGATTTCACCCCGCTGCATATTGATTTGAAGGGCATGAACATCCGTGTGCTGGATGGCGTGCTCTATCTTGATGGCAACATCTCCAGTTCGCTGCGCGGTGATATTGTGGTAGATCAAGTATCGGGCGTGGCTGGCTTATTGGAGATCAAGAATAACCTGGTTGGCGATGATAAACTGGCTGCCGATCTCGCGGCGGCCTTGGGGAAAGATCCACGTACACGCGATTTGCCCATAGGCGTGTATCCTCGTCTGGGAGTTGTACGCCTGAATGGCACTGTACAGAGCGTCCAGCAGAAAGCGGCTGCTGAGGAGATCGCTCGGAGCTTCCCTGGCGTTCGGTCAGTTATCAATGAGCTGCGTGTCGATCCCAGGGCAGATATACTGCCTGTTATGGCTCCGGCAGGAGGTAATGAAGATAAAGTACCCAATAAATATACAAGGCATACAAAATAGCCATCGCGGCTGGCCTTTTCTCCATAGGTACACCTTACATAGTTTCGGTCTCGGATGACCTCGACAGGAACATACCGATGGGCTCGCATTCTGCACCGGCACCAATCACAAAAAGCAGTGGACAGCTGAGAGAAGCGGGAAAGCGCTTGCATGAACCATGGCTCATGCTTGTTCGTGTAGTGTGGCTGGCGGTGGCGCTGTTGAGCATCGGGCTGTTCATCGTTTCCATCCCTCAACATGCTCAACACCTCCATGTCGTATGCTCAAATGCCTTATGTGGCGGATCGGAAAACGCAACTCGGCTCGCGCGGGAGCTTCATAGCCTTGGTCTTACGCTTGATTTCTATGCTGCATACTCGCTTTCGCTCCAAATCATCTTTGCGCTGGGCTACTTTACTATCGCTATGATTATCTTCTGGCGTAAATCCGATGATTGGATGGCGCTGCTCGTCTCCCTCTTCCTTATAACATTTGTGCTTGCTTTCGCTGATGTTCCTCACGAATTATCGAGAAGCAACGCTGTTCTTGGCTTGCTGGTCGCCTGTATCGGCTTCATTGGCGAGATGACCTTCCCGCTGTGCTTCTATCTGTTTCCCGATGGGCGATTTGTACCTCGTTGGACTGGCTGGCTCCTGATCGGGTGGGCCACGTGGGGCATACTGATCTACTTCTTTCCCGGCTCGCCCATCATTTCAAGCACGTGGTTCCTCTGGGTGGAAGGCCTGGCGTTTGTCGTCGGACTGGGCAGTATGATCATTGCCCAGGTGTATCGCTATCAGTACTTATCTACTCCCGCGCAGCGCCAGCAGACGAAATGGGTGGTCTTTGGTATCATAATCGGACTCGGAGGCTTCTTTGGTACGGGCTTCCTCGGATTCATTTTACCTCGAGTGCTGCTCGTGGTGTCTCCCCAGTCTGGTGTGTTCACCTCCTCCCTGATCGGTATCGCTGCCATCACCATCAGCTATCTGACCATGCTGCTCATTCCCTTCTCGCTGGTAATGGCAATCCAGCGTTCCCGCTTGTGGGAGATCGATCTCATTGTCAACCGCACGCTGGTCTATGGCACCCTGACCGGGACACTCGCCTTCGTTTCATTCGGCGGCGTCGTTTTTTTGCAGTACCTTCTCGGGGGACTCAGCAGGCAGGGAGGAGGGTCAGAATTGGCAGTCATCGGGACTACCCTGGCGATCATTGCTTTGTTCCAACCCCTTAAACGGCGCATCCAGACCGTTATCGATCGCCGTTTCTATCGCCGCAGGTACGACGTAGCGCTTATGCTGGAGGCCTTCAGCGCTACTCTGCGTGAAGAAGTGGACTTGAACACACTGACCGAAAAACTGGTAGCGGTAGTAGAGGAAGCTATGCAGCCGACTTATGTCGCACTCTGGCTGCGTAATAGTGAATCACCTCAGGGCCGCCGGACACGCCTCCTTGCGCACACAGAGGAGTCAATAACGGATTACAATATGCAACATTACTGGCTCAGCGAGGGAAAGCCACTGGACGATTCGAGTGTTTCACGCCTGCCGTAACGCTTTTCGTAACGATTGGCGGACGTGTGCCTGGTACAATAGAGATGGAGGTTAGTTCAAATGCCTCAAATGGCTACACTTATACAAAACATCCGGCATCTGTTGAACAGCCAGAACAGGCGTGAAGCGCAGGTAATCCAGGCAGCCGGGGAAATGGAGCTGCGGCAGGAGACATCTTTGCCGATCGATATCTCCCCAAATGACCCAATTATCGCATATTTTCTGAGTGCTCCTGGAGCGCTAGAAATCGATAAGTTGCACCTGGACTCACCAGCACTCCAGAGCTTGAAAGCGGCTGGAGTAAAGATATCTATACCGCTAGTGAGTCAAGGGGAACTGGTTGGCCTGCTCAATCTTGGTCCGCGTCTTAGCGAGCAGGATTATTCCACCGATGACCGCGTGCTCCTCAATAGCCTTGCCATCCAGGCTGCACCGGCCATCCGGGTTGCTCAAATGGTGCGCGAACACCAGGTGGCGGCGCGTGAACGGGAGCGTATCGAGCAGGAGCTACGCGTTGCTCGCCTCATTCAACAAACACTCCTGCCTAAAGATCTGCCTGCACTAGCGGGCTGGAAACTGGCCAGGTACTACCAACCGGCCCGGGAAGTCGGTGGCGATTTTTACGACTTCATCTCCTTTGATGATGGACGGCTGGGCCTTGTCATAGGAGATGTAACCGATAAAGGAGTACCGGCAGCGCTGGTTATGGCCACCACCCGCAGCGTGCTGCGCACCTTCGCTCAACGCCTGCTTTCGCCGGGCAAAGTGCTAGAGCAAGTGAATAACATCCTCTGTGCCGAGATCCCGCCCAAAATGTTTGTCACCTGCCTGTATGCCATCCTCGATCCAGCCAGCGGTCAATTGCTCTACGCCAATGCCGGGCACGATCTCCCCTACTGGCGGCACAGCAGCGGCGTGTCCGAGCTTCGCGCAACTGGCATGCCATTGGGTCTGATGCCGGAAATGAGCTACGAGGAGAAGCAGGTTATACTGGCGCCAGGCGATTTTGTGCTCTTTCATAGTGATGGCCTGGTGGAAGCTCACAACCCGCACTATGAAATGTTCGGCTTCCCGCGCCTGATGCGCCTGGTGCAGGAGTGTGAAAAAGATACCACCTTGATCGATTTCCTGCTGGATGAGCTATCCACCTTCACCGGACCCGAGTGGGAACAGGAAGATGATGTCACCCTGGTGGCCCTGCAGAGGTCCGGAAGTCATGAGCTACCCAGGAACACCCCTGCTGACGCGCCTGGAGAAGCGGCACACAACAACGCCTGGCGCACCCTGGATAAATGGACGCTGCCCAGCGAACCTGGCAACGAGCGCGAGGCGATTGAGCGCGTTGCCAGGGCTGTTCAAACACTAAATCTGCCGCCAAGGCGCCTGGAGCAGCTCAAGACGGCCGTGGCTGAGGCAACGATGAATGCTATGGAACATGGAAATCATTACATGTCTGATAGACCGGTATCTATTGTAGTCATGGCCTCTGATACCACCCTCTCGGTATCCGTTAGTGACAGCGGGGGCACCCGCGAACTCCCCACCGAACCTGAACAGCCCGACCTGGAGGCCAAGCTGGCCGAACTGCAGGCACCACGCGGCTGGGGTTTGTTCCTGATCAAACATATGGTTGACGATATGCATGTCACTAGCGATTCCGACCATCACACTATCGAATTAATTATGCATCTAGAGGGAGATAGCCATGGCAGCAAGAACTCTTGAAGCCCACGTACGCTACAAGCCACCTGTAGCTATTATTGACCTGCGCGGTGAGATTACTCCCTTCGCGGAGGATGCACTCAATGCCGCCTATGCCGAGGCCGAAAAAGGTAATTCACACGTAATCTTGCTCAACTTTAGCAATGTTGATTATATCAACAGCACAGGCATTGCTCTGATTGTCAGCTTGCTCACACGGGCGCGCAAAGCGAATCGCCACCTGCTCGCCTGCGGCCTGAGCGAACATTATGTGGAGATCTTCAACATCACCCGGCTGGTCGATTTCATGAATATTTTCCCGGACGAGGTAAGCGCCCTGGCCCATGAAGCATCTTCTATTTCGTAGGTCTATTATAAGGGTCTACTTCCATTAGGGTGATTGGCGAGAGCGGGCCGATAAATCGGCAGTGGCGGCGATAAATCGCGCCCTACGGTTCACCCAGACGTTTTACAATGAACCTACCACTCGACCAACTTCCAGATCTCTGGCTGCACTGTGCCAGCCTCTACACCAATCTCAGCATAGATACTCACGGCTTGCTTAAGATGAGACATCGCTTCTTCAGAACGGCCTGCAGCGTGAAGCAGATCAGCCAGGTTATTATGCAGCGCCGCTTCTCGATGGCGGTCACCTTGTGAGACACATAGGGCCAGCGCGTCTGCGGCCAGTCCCAGCGCCTGTTCGAATTTGCCGCTGTTGCCGTAAGCCAGGGCCAGGTTATTGAGCGCGGCTGCGCGGCTGCTGGGATCGTTCAGGCTTTGGGCCAGGTCCAGGCTATGTTCAAGGTGGTGGCGTGCCAGTGCCAGGTTGCCCTGGCTGCTGGCGAGGATGCCCAGTATATTATGAGCCTGCGCCAGCGCGCGTGCATCGCGAGCGGCTTCCGCTAAGTCCAGTGCTTGCTGTGCCAGTTCGAGCGACTTGCCGATCTGACCCTGGTGGTGGGCAGTCAAGCTCCAGTTGGCATAGACCCTGGCGCGTTCTCCTGCCTGCCCTGTATCGTCAAGCGCACGAAGCGCTGCCTCGAAATGGCTTTCTGCCAGTTCCCATTGTCTGCGGCGCTCATATACGGTGCCCAGCTTATGTTCTATTTTACCCAGAGCTTCTGCATCGCACAGGGCTGCTGCCGTTTCGTAGCTTTTCAGTGCGGCTCCGTATTCACCTAGCAGCGTGTGCAAATCGCCGATGGCCTCGTGAAGCGCGGCAGTCTCTGGATGTCCCAGTGCCAACGCCAGGCGCAAGTGAGCCAGCGCTTCTGTGTTAGCATACAGGCCCCGTGCGCGCTCGCCCGCCAGCCGGTAGTATTCTGCAGCCAGCGAGTCGTTGCCGGCCATCTGGTAATGATGCGCAATCTGGCCGACAATCGTGGCGCTGTCACGGTATCCTCGCGTTCGACTGGCAAACACTTCGGCAATACGCCGGTGCAGCAGCCTGCGGCGGGCAAGACTGGTTTGTTCGTACACGAGCGCGCGTAGTTTCTCATGGTTAAAGTCGTAGATCAGCGATTGATCTCCCGCTGCGCTGCGGACCTCCATGACCAGTCCCTGGCCAATCAACTCCTCAAGGGAAGTCACGGTTTCTTCTTCGCTGCGCCCGCTGGCTTCACGCAGCGTGTCGAAATCGAAAGATCGCCCGATGGCGGAAGCAGTCGTGAGCAATTGCCAGCCGGTTTCGCTCACCGCGACCAGGCGAGATTGTAGTAAATCACGCACGCCCCCTGGCAGTGACCAGTTGCTATCCCCGGCGGTGGGTATCTCTTTCGTCAATGCCGTCAGGTATTCCACCAGGAAGAAGGGCAGCCCCTCTGTCTCTTGATACAGGCGCTCAGCAAGTCCTTTGGATATGGCTGTATTGCTTATTGCTGCTGACTTCACCAGTTCTTGCACAATGGCCCGGCTCAAACGTGATAGGGATACGATAGTTGCTCTGCCTGATCGCTGAGCTTCAACCAGCAAGTGATGCAGGCGCTGATCGCTGGATAGATGTAGACTGCGCCAGGTGATAACCATGCAGAGCGGCTGGTCGTGTAATCGCCGCACCAGGTAGCTCAGCAGATCAAGGGACGCGCTGTCGGCCCAATGTACGTCATCGAAGAAGATGACGCCAGGGCGCGTGCCGCTACAAACTGCGAGCAGCACGTGCCGCAGCCCTTCAAAGAAACGGCTTTGAGCCCCTGGGCTGTCGAGCGGGGGAGCGGGCGGCAAACCCGGGCGCATAGTAACGAGTTCAGGCAGCAGGCGAGCCGCTTCGCTCAGCCAGGATTCCGCTATGTTCTCCAGCCAGCGAGTATCTGGCTTTTGAGCGATAGCAGCATGCAGTCCCGAGACCACAGGCCCGTATGCGAGATTTGTTTCTCCTTCATAGCACCTGGCTGCCATGACGGTCGCACCCCTTGTGCGGGCATGGGCCATAAACTCCTCCGCCAGCCGGGTCTTACCTATGCCAGCTTCCCCTTCCAGGATGACTACGCGGCCATCGGACTGAATGCTGGCGTATGCATCGATCAGGGTTGATAACTCTTTTGATCGTCCTACCAGCGGATAGATGGCCTGGGAAATCTGCGGCTGGGGAGCAGCAGCTGCTGACATGGTCACTACTGATCGCGCAGGCGCCAGCGCACTGCCCTCTGCTGCTCCTACTATGGAGATGTGGGCAAAAGCCTGCGATGCCACGGGTGGCGGGGCTTGCTGGTTTTCTTTGATGGCCTGGTAGAGTTGTGTCGTTGCCTCCAGGGGCGTTACTCCCAGCTCTTTTTGCAGCACCTGCACACATTCGCGGTACTGGTGGAGAGCTGCGGCGCGTTGACCGGACCAGGCGTATAACTGCATCAGGTAGCGATATGTAGGCTCGTGCAGTCGATCCAGCGCCAACCAGCGCCTGGCATAGGCAATAGCCGACGTGTAGTCCGGTAGGATGCTGTGACCACGCACAAGGCGCTCGAGTGCGTTAGACAGATCACGGCGCATGGTATCGGCTTGAAAGAACTGCCAGTCGTCAAAGTTGGGACTATCGCGCAGGCCGAAACCAGCCAGGAAATCGTCGCGATAGAGTGACACCGCACCGGCGAGTGGATCAAGACAGGCAGAGCAAACCTCGGCTGCTGGATGACCATGGCGTTTACACTCTTCCAGGTGGCTGTAAAATTCATCTACATCAAGCCACATGTGAGCAGTGGCAACTATGGCAACCGTCTCGCGATCAATATGCAGCCAGTTGCCTGCCAGAGCTTTGTTGAGCGTCGAGAGCGTGCGGCGCAGGGTGGCGCGAGCGTGAGCCTGGTCGTATTCCGGCCAGAGCAGAGCAGCCAGGGCGTCACGACTTTGTGGTCGCTTGGTGACTGCAAGGTAGGCGATGAGGGCAGTAGCCTTGCGTGTATCAACGTTGAGGACTATGCCATCGCGCACTATGCGCGGTGGACCCATTAAGAATAGTGCCAACTCTGACATGCGAAACCTCCGCTTGGCTGATTATATTTCAAATAATCAAAAAACGCAACGAAGTGTCTAGCAACACAATACCCGTAACGACCCTGGATGTGCTAAAAAAGATATTTCGGGTGGCTCGTGGGTTAGCTACTCGTCAGAGCCTGGTCCAGGTCGTTGATGATGTCCTCGACATTTTCTATACCGATGGAAAGCCTGATACAGCCGTCCGTGATGCCCATGCTCTGGCGCTCGGACTCTGTCAGGTTGCGATGTGAGGCTATGGGAGGGTAGCTGACTTGTGAGTAGACGTCGCCCAACGTTGCTGCCCGGAGGCAGAGCTGGAGATTATCCATAAAACAAAAGGCTGCTGCGCGGGATTGTTCCTTGAGTTCGAATGCGAGGAGTCCTCCAAAGCGCCCGTATTCAAGCAGGCGCGAGGCGAGTTCGTGCTGTGGGTGGCCGGGCAGCCCTGGATAATGGACACACTCGACGGCGGGATGCCGTTGCAAAAAGCGCGCCACTTGCAATGCATTGTCACACTGGCGTTCCATGCGCAGGGTCAACGTCTTCAAGCCGCGCATAATCAGGTGTGACTCGAAAGGACTTAGCATAGCCCCGAGCATATTTGCATAGGTTCGCAGCAGGTCAAGCAAGGCATTCTTCGCGCTGATCACGGCTCCGGCAGTACTGTCGCCGTGCCCACCCATGTATTTTGTCGCGCTGTGCACCACCAGGTCGAAGCCGTGTTCGATAGGCCGGACTAAGTAGGGAGTAGTAAACGTACTATCGACAATGCTCACTGCTCCCACCTTGCTGGCAGCAGCGCTGATCGTATCCAGGTCGATCAACTTGACCAACGGGTTGGAGAGGGTCTCCACGTAAACGACATCGGGCTGCTCTTCTTCGATACGGGCAGCCGCGTCCGTGCCGTAAAGGTCGCACAAGACTACCTCAACGCCGCCAGGCATAAGTATCTTGCGCAGCAGCGTAATCGTTGTGCCATAGAGGTCTTGCGCTGCCAGGATTTTGCTCCCCGGCACAAGACCAGCTGCCAGTAGCGCAGCATGAATAGCCGCCATACCAGAACCGAAGACGACCGCGCCGGCCCCGGCCTCGGCCTGGCACAGGATGTTTTCGAGGGCGTGGGCATTTGGATTCCCCTGTCGCGCATAGGCATATGCCTGCTCGCCAGAAGGAAGGGCGCCGCCAAGAGCATAGTCCAATGCCTCGGTATCACGATGCAGATATGTCGTGCTGGCATAAATAGGCTGCACTGTGGGCATACCGGTGGCTTCCGTCACGTGGTCTTGCTCAGTGCTGTGGACAAGTAATGTATCTAACTTCCAGGATGAGCGATCAGGTTTCTTCATGCTACTACCCTCGTTTGTAGAGACATAAGCGACCTACCCAGGTCTCCTACTGCCAGCGAGGCGCAGGCGTAGAGTCCAGGGAGCCAGTAGGGGACGCCGAGTATGTCTGGATGAGTATACGAGAAGACACCAGCGTTTACCAGGATCATCTCGACGAGCGTGCCTGTAACAGCCGTGACAAAAGAAAGAAGCAGATCTTGCCAGCTTCGTCCTGCCAGCAGCCAGAAGTTCAAGTAGATAATAGCAATTAAACCCACCTTGGCCTGGGAATCGAGGGTGCTCGCGCTGATCAGGTAGGCCAGGACCAGCCAGGTGAGTTCGCCAATGCTGCTTGAAAGCCTGCGATAAGGCCTTGTGCGCGAGATCAGGGGATCGACCAGGGGATGCGAATAACCGATAGCGACTGCGACTGCCGCGGCCCCAAAAAGCAATGGCACCCACCAGGCCACGCCAAAGAGCATGGGCCAGGGGTAGCGCTCGACCCCGCTGTAGACTTCAAGCGCGTCGAGCGCGGTACCCAGCGTTGCGCCCAGCAGCAATAGCCAGATTGCTGCCCAGGCCCTTTGGGTTATTGTCTCCTGCGAGTATCTCATCTCGTATCGCTAGATGGGGATGCGGCGATAGACCGCCTCAAAGGGGAAACGCACGCCGATGCTTGTGAGTTCGACCAGATCGCTGCTCTGGTA
>WNEZ01004985.1_pt1 | contig 17067 bp, 14 predicted proteins | sample 5400521 | NCBI WGS metagenome assembly WNEZ01 (sample SAMN13153339, study PRJNA577476) | soil metagenome | isolation source: 120 cm saprolite under Douglas fir tree site 2 hole 1 replicate 1 | place: USA:California | collected 2015-04-18
GCTGCACGCCTCTCCAGGTATGCGGAATTGCGGTGGAGCACAGACACAAGCCCGTCCCATTCATTGGGACGTGGTAACTGACAACTTCGCTTTCGGCCTGCGTTTCACCATGAAGCTCTGTTGACGTGCTTCTGCTAAGATGCTTAATAGGGCAGGGAGCATCATTGTTGCATAATGCGCCTGCTTGTTGCTGAATATGGTATACTGTAGTTGAGGTATCAAATCGCTTACCTGCCTCGCAACGTACATTGCCGTGTACAGGTTGAAAACATAGATGGTATTGCTAGATAGAGCAGCGCTTCAGGTTGATGCCCCTTTCTGCGCGATACCATCCGAGAAAAGATTACCTGTTTGAACTGTGTCCCAGATGTCCCAAGTGTCCCAGACCGTACGAGCCCTCCTGAGAAGTTACAGTTAGCCTCACCTGTGGTACAACAAATATAAATATATGTGTCCCAAGTGTCCCAAGTATCCCAAATCATGTCAACTCTTCAGGAGGAGCGTGATTATTCGCAAGTGAAAGAGAGCATCGATGTCATCGCACGCCTGGCAGTGGATGATGTCCCACGCGATGCGGTATCCCAGGAAAAGCATATGTATGGACAGCAAATACAACGCTTTGATTACGTCGTCGTTGGGGGAGGAACCGCCGGATCGGTGGTGGCAGCGCGCCTGGCGGAACAGCCAACCATGACCGTCTGCCTGATCGAGGCAGGACCGAGCGACGAGGGCAGACAAGATATCTTAGCCGTAAAAAATTGGCCACAACTGCTAGGTACGGAACTCGATTACGATTATGCCATTGAACCGCAGGCGCGCGGCAATTCTCGTATCCGTCACAGCCGTGGACGCGTCCTGGGAGGATGTAGTTCGCATAACTCGTGTATTGCCTTCCAGGCTCCAGACGAGGATATGGATAGCTGGCACCAGTTAGGATGTGAAGGCTGGCGTGCGAGCGATATACACCCTTATTATGAGAAGGTGCAGAAGACGGTCTCACTTGAGAGAAACCCGCCGCTCAATCCGCTTAGCCAGGCGTTTCTCACCGCCGCGCAACAGGCAGGATTTCCGCTCATCCCCTTTCGTATCGATGGCCCATTGCCTGAGGGAGTGGGCATCTTTCATCTCAATGCGAAGGATGGGATCCGTCAATCCAGCTCTCAAGCCTACCTGCATCCACTCTGGAAAGCAGCCAGCAACCTGACCGTGCTCACCAACACCCGTGCGAACAGCATCCTGCTGGATGAGACCAACACGGCATATGGGGTGGAAACAGATACCGCCACGATGCTGGCAACACGAGAGATTGTGCTGTCCTGTGGAACGTTTGAGACCCCGAAATTGCTGTTACTATCGGGGATCGGCCCGCGACAGCACTTACACGAGCTGGGTATCCCCACACGAGTGGACCTCCCAGGAGTAGGCGAGCATCTCATCGATCACCCGGAGGGAGTGATATACTGGGAGGCCACACAACCGGTACCGGAGGAAACAACCCAGTACTGGGAAGTCGGACTCTTTGCCAGAAGCGTTCCCACGTCACCGCTGCCCGATCTCATGTTTCATTTTGGGGTCGTGCCTTTTGATTGGCATACGGTTCCTTTAGGGTACCCAACCGCCACCTATGGATTTTCGATGACGCCGAATGTGATGCGGGCCAGGAGCGAAGGCGTGGTCCGACTGCGTTCCGCTGACCCGAACGATCCCCCGGTGATTGACTGTCGCTATTTTACCGATCCCCAGGGCTATGATGAAACCCTGCTGCTCGCAGGACTGAAGCTGGCCAGAAGCATTGCCGAGCGACCGGCATTGCAACACTGGATCAAACGAGAACTGGCTCCTGGCAGTGTCGTCCAAAGTGATCGAGAGTTATCCGAATATGCACGCCGCACAGCCAATACGGTGTATCATCCAGCAGGCACCTGCAGAATGGGGGATGCAGGCGACCCACTCACGGTGGTCGATGCACAACTGCGCGTCAAAGGCGTGCATCACTTGAGGATAGCAGACGCCTCCATCTTCCCAAGCATGATCAGTGTCAATCCGTGCCTGACGTGCATGATGATCGGCGAAAAATGTGCAGATATGTTGAAGCAGGGGTCGTGAGCGTAGGGAGCAACCTGGAAAGGTCTAAAGGATATGGCATTCACAACGGATGTGTTGATCGTTGGAGGAGGAGTAATCGGCAGTGCAATTGCGTATCACCTGGCACGGCAAGGAAGACAGGTCCTGGTCGTGGAGCGCTCCTCTGTCGCGGCAGCACCAGTTGCTTCCTGGGCCAGCGCGGGAGGCGTGCGACGGCAGGGGCGACATCCGGCCGAGGCGAAGCTGGCCAGCGAGGCTATTGAGCGCTGGCAAACGCTGGAGCAGGAACTGGAAGCGGACCTGCATTACCTTCGTGGAGGTAACTTGTTACTTGCTGAGAGCGACGAGGAGGCTGAGCAGCTCGCCGCCTTCGTACAGCAGCAGCAGGGGCTAGGCTTCACCGATGTGCGGCTGATGGATCGCCAGGAGGCCCTCTCGCTTGCTCCGGGGCTCAATGATAGCGTGGTGGCAGGTAGCTACAGCCCTAGCGATGGCCAGGCCGATCCCGCGCACACGACCCAGGCATTTGCCGCGGCTGCCCAGCGTCACGGCGCGACCTACTGGACCGAAACTACAGCACTGGCTTTGCTCACTCAGCATGAGCGGGTCACGGGAGCGCAAACAGGGAGAGGGGAAGTGGAGGCAGCGCATGTAGTGCTTGCAGCCGGGGCCTGGAGCGATGGCCTGGCGGCTACAATCGGTCTGCATTTGCCAATCCGAACTCGTGCTTTGCAGATGATTCTCTCTACTCCTGCAAGGTCTGGTAGTCTCCAGCCAGTGCTGAGCGCGGTCAGCCGTATGCTTTCGCTCAAGCAACTCGGAGATGGCGCATTTTTGCTGGGTGGAGGCTGGGCCGGTGAGCCTACAGCTGACAGGCGTTCATATACCATGCGTCCAGAGAGCATACAGGCCAACTGGGCAACCGCGTGCGAACTGCTGCCGATCGTGGGAGGGCAACACATCGAGCGTGCCTGGTGTGGCCTTGAAGCAATGAGCTTTGATGATATTCCATTTATTGGGCCTATTTCAGGGATAGATGAATTGACTATAGCTACCGGCTTTTCAGGCCATGGTTTCGCCATTGCGCCGGCCGTTGGTCGCAGCGTGGCCGACCAGATCAACAGCCAGCCGACCACTGAGCTAGATGGCTTGAGTCCTAACCGCATCGCAGGTTTTCATCCTGGCCAGGTCGAGGATTTTATTCGTCGGATGTTATGAACCCCATGCAAATCGGAGGCCTGACTACTCAAGGGCTGATGATGCCACACGCCCTGCCGTCCAGGCGTCAGTCCGATCAGCACTCTGTGTGCGGTACGCTGGCACCAACTACGGCATCACCCCGGCCTAGGGGTTGCGCAGCTTTGTAGAGTCGGCAATCACTACGGGGCGCGATAATACTTGTCCTGTGCCGCCAGGCCTAGTTTTTTGAGGAGTTGAATGGCCAGTATCTGCTCTTCTGGAGAGAGGCTGCTCACCGCTGCTCGGATTACCTCGGCATGCTGAGGAAAGAGAGTCGCCAGCAATTCCTGACCCTGGGGTGTGAGTTCTGCAAAAATAACACGCCGGTCATGGGCAGAGGGTTTGCGTACAAGCAACTGCTTTTGCTCGAGCTTGTCAACGGCATAGGTGATATTGCCGCTGGAGATTAAGACTTTCTCCCCGATCTGCTGGAGCGGGAGAGGCCCTTTATGATACAACGCCTCGAGGATGCCAAATTCCGTCGGATTGAGGCCATGACAACGGATATCGCGTACGGCATGAACATTGACCCAGTTATACGCACGGGATAGCACAATGAATAGGTCCAATGCAGGGTCTCTTTGAGGCGTATCTGACATAACGCTGTATGCTCCAGTATCTCACTAATTATCTTAAATTTAAGATAATTGTACTGAAGAAAAGCCATCCTGTCAATGAGGTTCTATCCATAACGCGCAGTACTAGTGTTTAAACACATTTTGTTGTATTCTTGTGGCAGCAAAGATGAGAAGCTAGTCCATCGAGGTGAGAGCGGGGAGAGTGTCAGGGGCCAGGTATTACCCATATGGCCCCGGCCCAACGTGCCTTTTATCCTGCAATTGCACTCGTATCTGTTGTACCGCTTCTTCGGGAGTTGCTGCAAATCGCAGGAGGCTGAGGTCGACAGTGCTCACTACCAGGTGCTCACGCACGGACTCGATGAACAGCGGCCAGCACTCGCCGAGCAGGACAAGTGGTAGAGGACGTTCTTCGGTCTGGCTTGCCGCCCAGACCATTGTCATCTCTGAGAGCGTTCCCACGCCGCCCGGCAAGGCAATCACTGCGTCGCAGTGCAGGATATGGTTGATGCGAGTCCCATAGTTGTCAGACCAGCGCAAGCCAGCATTCCATGAATTCGGCTCTATGCCTTTCCAATGCTGCATAGGGAGGCCGACTACTTGACCGCCTTTTTCGTGGGCTCCACGGCTGACCGCTGCCATAAGACCGCCATATCCACCGGTCACGACGACAAAGCCTTCTCCTGCAAGCAGCATACCCAGCTTGCGAGCATGCGCCCACCAGGCATCTTTTTCAGTGAGCCGCGCGGACCCCAAAACTCCGACCTCATACCCGGCCCCTGAGGATAACTTGCCCTCGTCTACTTGCACATTATTACTCATGCTGGTTCCCCCTGTGTGACCCGGTGGATTGTCCCGTAGTGCTCCAGTGCCGCTTCCGGACTGGCAAACTCGAAACGCTCCTGGCCAGCGGCGCGGCTCAGGTAGAAGGCAAACAGGCTGAGCGGCAGCGCCGCCAGCAGTGGTGAGAACTCCTCCGACAAGCCCATGGCTATAGGAATAAACGTGCCATGTGAGATCGGCGGTCTCGTATCACTGATGAACACCGGTTGGGTGCCGATAAAGTTCAATTCAGAGAGGATTTCGCAAGCACGGTCGAAAGAGGCGCCAGATGGAGCGATGAGAAAGACGGGCGTTCCTGCGCCGCTCACAAAGTACTCCTCGTGCGCCCACTCTTCGATATTCGTAGCTACACCCAGCTTCTGCGGCCCTTCAAACAGTTTGGCTGCCCCGAAGTGTGCCGTTGCCAGGTTAGGTCCAGCCCCGAGAAAAGTGATCCAATCGTGCTTTGCGATCTGCTCCGCCAGGTTCCGTACAGGTTCTTGCACTTCTTCGAGCGTACGGTGTGCCAGGTACACTCCGTAAGAGCACTCGCGCTCCAGTGGAGTGCGGTAGATCCAGTGCCGCTCACCGCTGGACTCATAGACCACCCAGTTACGGACAGTGGGGCCTGGAATATCGACCACCCCATCAGTTGCAACTCCGAGGGAGTGCAGCATGGCTGTGAGATCACGGGGAAAATCCTCACCCCGGCGCGTCACCAGGCCGATACCAGGTTGCCAGAGGCGGGCGCCGAGGGCAGTGTACAGGCTATTGCCTCCTACACTAGACATCTGCGTCGTGCCATCAGGCAGCACCACGTCATCGATGGTCAGATTGCCTACCACAATCAAGCGCGGGCGAGCGGCAGGTAGCACGGATGTCTCGCCTTGCTCGTTCGTTCCCATCTGCATATATGCCTACTCCGGCGGGATCTCGCGGTATGCCAAACTGAGATCAACGCCCTGGCTGCGATTCAAGATGTAGGCGCCTACATACCAGAGGATACCCACTACAATGACACCGAACATGAAGCTAAGTGATAACCTTGCCGTCACACCGAATGCCGAATTGATGGTGCTATTGAGGATGAACATCAGCATGAGACTACCGAGGACAATCACCCCGCCTATACCGGCCAGTGTCACAGAAGGGATCCCCAGCAGCCTGTGACCACCTCCGGCTTCCCACAGGTGTCGCAGTCGATAGGGAAAGACGATGCCAGTGACCGATACCAGGATAAAGGCGGCAACCTGCGCCAGCAAAGCACCGAGCAAACTGGCCTGTGGAATAGTCACCAGCGCGATGAGTGCGAGCGTCCCGGTCACAGTACAGAAAATGATGGCCTTGACCGGAGAGTGAAAGCGTTCGCTCACGTCACCCAACGGAGCCGGAACCATGCGGTCAACAGCCCAGGCAAGCATGTAGCGTGTAGCCTGCAGTTCGGAGAGGGGCGTCCCCAGAAGTGCCCAGAATATAAAGCCGATGCCAATGAAGAGTGGGACCAGCACATTACCTGTGAGCAGACTTACGATGAAGTTGAAGCTCGGTGACAGGTTGCCCGGCAGGTTGAGAAGACTGGCATTGGTATTGGCGAGGTAACCGACGCTTCCAATCCAGTTCACTCCAACGGCTTGCGAGAAGACAATAACGAGGAGAGCCAGCATCGCTCCGTTGACCAGCACCCCGCCGACCATGGCGAGATATTGAGTGCGGGAAGCGCGTTTGACTTCGCCGCCGATCTGAGCCGAACCCTGTGCATAACCCACGACGAAAAACACCCATGGCAGCATGAGCAGGGTGGCGGTCAGGTTGAACCCGCCGCCCGGTAATACATAACCGTTCTTCATCGCGGTCGGGATCACCTGGTTGAACAGCAGGCCTTTGTGCTGTATGGCAAAGGTGTTCCAGGCACTCTGAATATGGCCCCCATCAAACAGCAAGAGCAGGAACGCCAGTATGATGCTACCCCCGGCAAAGAGAAAGAACAACTTTTGCCAGCGCCAGAAACTCTGGCCGCCCAGGATAAGCAGCACGGCGAAGCCAATGTTTATGAGCACACCGATGATGATGACCCACCACTGCGTAGTGATACCCAGTACAGGGAAGGATGCCAGCAAATTGCTGCTCAAATCAATCCAGCTGCTTTGCCCGGTAGCGGCTCCAATGGTGGAGAGGGCAACTGGTACAGCAAAGGTGAGGGCAAACCAGGCGTTAAAACCTATCCAGAAAAAGATGAGCCACATGCCCTGACTCCAGCCCAATAACCAGCCCAGAAAGGGTGTAATGCTCGGCTGATGTACACGTAATCGCTGCCGGAGCGCGGCATAGCAGCGGCAAAGGTTGAGTAGACCCATAAGAGCGTGAAGGCCATCAGCAAAGTGCCGATAATGACTGCCACCAGCATATTGCCCTGTGGGAAAAACGCAGGTGCCTGTAAAAATAGAAAGACAGCACCGACAGCGATATTCATGCCAAAGGTGTTCATGATAAAAGCGTCTAGGAGTGATACTTCCCGCAGTAACCCGGTCGCATTACGTAGAAATACCCCGCCCTGACTGGTGCCAACAGTTGAAGCAGCCTTATTCATGGTTGTGCGCCTCCTCTCTGTCCGGCGTTCCGATGAGATGCAATACACGATCATCCCGCCGGAAGCTTTCAATGGTGAAACGGAAACGGTCGGCTCGGTAGAGCACTTGCGAAAATTCTACGAACTGGCCTGTTACATCATAGGTCTTTCCTTCCACTTGTAGCATCGGCGTTCCTGGAGGAATACCGAGTAGCGTTGACTGCATACCACGACAACGCACTACTTCGATCGTGCTTTCAGCGCGTGCCAGCACGATGCCGTAGCGCTCTTCCAGTGTTTTGTAGAGGGAGCGGCCATTGAAATCCAGGGTTTCAAGTCCTGGCACGAGTCGTGCTGGCAGGTAGGATGAAAGTAGAGCTATGCCCTTGCCTTCGATCAAAGCAACACGTTGGAATGATACAAACTGCTGTTCTTCTGTCGCGAGCACTGCTCTGATATGGGAGGGGATTTTGCCAGCGCGCAGTTCAACTACCTGCAGGACTGCATTGAGGCCCTTGGCGCGCATACTCTCAGAGAAACTGGAAAGTATGCTGATCTTCTCCTCGACCTTCTGCTCGCGTACGAAGGTTCCACGACCGGGAACGCGATAGAGGTATCCCTCTTTGACAAGATCGAGGATAGCCTGGCGTACGGGCGCGAGGCTAAGCCCGAAGCGAGCCGCGTATTCGCGCTCCTGCAATAATTTTGGCCGGGCAGCAATTCTGCGCGCTCGATACAGCCGAGCAGGTAGTTGCGCACTTGATGATGCAGGGGAACTGGTGAGTCCCTGTTAATGGGTATCGCTTCTTGATGACGCGTTGTTTCGTGGAGGGAGGATCCCACGTTCGTGTTCTGGTGCGAGTTCATAAAAAAGCTCTCCCGTAGATCGATGTATATAATATTATAATATAATAGTTTTGTTAAATCAATGCTCCTTACAATCCTGACTTAAGTCCCTGCTTGTTGTATTGTTTCGAACATCATCGTGTATACTAGACGGCGGAAAGCATTTCAACCGATTAGGAAACGCCTTGATCCTGAAAGGCAGGTTCGGTCATGGCCGGCATTGTAGGACAACGCCTGGGGAACTATCGACTTGTAAGCCTGTTGGGGCAAGGGGGATTCGCCCAGGTCTATCTGGGTGAGCACCAGCGACTGGGGACGCAGGCGGCCATCAAACTGCTCTCTACGCACCTGTCGGACGACGAAGTAGAGAAATTCCTGGCAGAGGCGCGCATCATCGCGCGCTTAGAGCATCCCCATATTGTCCGCATTCTGGATTTTGATGTCGAGCAGGATGTCCCTTTTCTCGTCATGAGTTACGCGCCTAATGGAACGGTACGCCGTCGATACCCGAAAGGGACACGCCTGCCGTTGGATATCATCCTCACATATCTCAAGCAGGCAGCAGACGCGCTCCAGTTTGCACATGCAACAAAGTTGATTCACCGGGACATCAAACCAGAGAACATGCTGCTGGGACGACACAACGAAATGCTACTCAGCGACTTTGGCATCGCTATAGTGGCACACAGTTCACGCTCACAAAGTATGCAAGAGATCATCGGTACTATCTCCTACATGGCGCCAGAGCAAATCCAGGGCAGGCCACGCCCGGCCAGCGACCAGTATGCATTGGGGATGATCGTCTACGAATGGTTGTGCGGCGCGCATCCTTTCCACGGTACAGCTGCCGAGATAGCAACCCAACACCTGCATGCCGACCCGCCTTCCCTGTGTGAGCTGATCCCCGGCATGCCGCCTGCTATTGAAGCGGTTGTACACAAAGCACTGGAGAAGGACCCGCACCAACGCTTTGCGAGTGTGCAGGAGTTCGCGACTGCTTTTGAACTGGCCTGCCAGGGCTTTCTGCCGGCAACAACAACCATGCTATCAAACCCTGCTGGCCGGTTACTTTCCGCGGTGCAGGCGCCCGGGCAGACTGCCTTTTTTTCTTCTCCCACCATGGCAGAAAGCAAGCTTGAGCTGCCAAAGGGCGGCAAACGCGGTGTCTCCCGGCGAGCGCTGCTGTTCGGCGCGATTGGTATAGTGGGACTTGCTGGAACTTGCAGCTGTCTAGGGTTGCTGGCACTTTCGCATAAACCAACCCTGGGGAACACTCTGGTTACCTATACAGGGCATTCAAGTTCAGTGGTAACGGTAGCCTGGTCGCCTGATGGCAAACGGATCGCCTCAGGCTCAGGGGATCAGACGGTGCAGGTATGGGACGCTACCAGCGGCGGTCATCTGTTCATCTATCGCGGCCATACCACTAATATCAACGCGGTAGCGTGGTCACCTGCACGTACAAACCAGCGGATCGCTTCGGCAAGTGGCAATAGTTTTTTTGGAGGCGAGCACGTGGTGCAGATATGGAACGCAGCCACAGGGGTGCATATTCTCACCTATGAAGGCCACACGCAGCCAGTGCATACCGTGGCATGGTCTCCAAATGGCACGCACGTGGCCTCCGGGAGTGAAGACAAGACGGTACAGGTCTGGGATGCCCGCAGTGGAAGCCACATGCTGTCCTTCACCGGGCATATAATGCTGGTATCTGCCGTGGCCTGGTCGCCTGATGGCACGCGGATCGCTTCGGCTAGCAATGATGAAACCGTGCAAGTCTGGGATTCTCACACTGCAATGCACATCTTTTCCTTCAGTCATTCGAGTACGGTGAACGCGGTGGCCTGGTCGCCAGACGGCATGCGTATCGCTTCGGCTAGCGGCAATTTCTTTTTGGGGAGAGAGCACAACGTGCAGGTATGGGATGCCAACACGGGAGTGCATGTTCTCACCTATATAGGTCACGCGGCTCCGGTAAGTACCGTAGCCTGGTCGCCCGATGGCAAACGCATCGCCTCAGCTTCAGCAGGCATTGACAAAACTGTGCAAATCTGGGATGCGACGAGCGGTACTCCTATCTTCACCTATCGCGGCCATACACTCGGGGTGAATGCTGTGGCATGGTCGCCGGATGGCAAGCTCATCGCCTCTGCCAGCAACGATGGAACGGTACGGGTATGGCAAGCCTCTCTTTAGCTGCCTTACAGTAGAACTACAGGTCTTCCGACAAGACCGGGATCACGGTCAATATTGCATCTACCCGTGACCTGGATGCTGTGCTGACCACACGCATTCGTGGGAACAATCCACCTGATATCGCCATTCTGCCCAATCCAGGCAAAATGCAGCAGCTTGCTAGTCGGGACGCATTGATTCGCCTGGATAGGTTCCTGGAAAAGCGTCTGTTTTGAGGGCGCTGTTCCCTGCCATGAATCCCTGAATAGGAGCATAGTTGGTCAATGTTGCCGCATCCATGAGACGCTCAATAAAATAGGACTCTATCAATTTGACATGTGTCTGGGCATCCGTCTCCAGCTCAGGTATAGACTGGGCAATCAAGGTTGGACGAGCCAGCCCTTCACTACTGACTGTGACAATTGTTAGCGGGAGAACAGCTGTAAGGATAAGCAAGAGGGAGACACGTACGGCTAATGAGAGTCGCTATTCACGATGCGACAATATCGGTAGTTGCAACATAAGTATTATCATCCTTTGAAAATAGTTGTGCCCGCTATTGGTGAATAACAGCGGCTTTTTCCAGATCAGAAAGAAGCATTTGTAGGTCTTCTGGCCTGCGCCCAGTGAGACTTGCCAGTTCCGTCGCTGTCCGGTGCCCATCAATGAGCAAAAAGATATGCCGGTGGCTGCGCGAAAGACCAAGACAAGTAATTAAGAAGAGACCCTCATCGAGTAGCCTGGTACGATAAGGGGTTGAGACGAGACGGGGTGGAGGCAATGCTAGCTTCGATGTGGTGGAAGCAATAAATGCAAATCGACAGGTTGCCCAAGTCTTGAGCCAGTTGAATGCTGACTCGTTCTCGCGCTGCCCCGCTATGGCCCGGGTGACCTGTCCATTGATAAAGAAGATCCAGCCTTCTTCAAGCGTCATGCCTGCGTCACGCTCGATGGTGAGTGTGCCTGTTCGCCCACCAAGCTGGATAGTCAAAATGACGTGGGCAAGTCGATTGGTCACTGTGTCCCGGTGCTCTGACATACGTGTGATCCTTCAATGAATTGATGACTTGCATCATCGAGAAGGAGACGGTATTGCGAATAAGCGTTTGCCAGGAGAAGATTGAGAGGGCCTGTCAGCGTACTGATGGTTCCCTCTCAAGAGTGTTAGCCGTGAAGTAAATTCACCTCAACCTTTGACCGAGCCGGCCAGGATGCCGCGTACGAAGTAGCGCTGCATGGAGAAGAACACCAGTAGTGGCAGGGCCATGGTGAGGAAAGAAGCCGCGGTCAGTACCTGGTAGACAAGGGCAGAATGATGGTCCAGAACACGCGGAAATTCGAGGCCCCGTCGACATATGCCGATTCCATCAGATCGCGGGGGAGCGCGGCGAAAAAGTTGCGCAGCAGGAAGACCGCGAAGGGCAGGCCAAAGGCAGTGTGGGCAATCCAGACTGCGGCGTACGTGCCTGTCAAGCCGAGTTGCGTGAGCAGGGTGTAGATAGGCCCCAGTGCAATTTGTGACGGAACCACCAGCAGCGCCACGATGCCGTAAAAGAGGGTATTACGCAAAGGGAACTTCATCCAGGAGAAGGCGAAAGCCGCGAATGAGCCAAGCAGGACAGGCAGGATCGTCCCCGGTATAGAGATGATCAGGCTATTGAGAAAAGCCTGGCCCAGGCCCTGAGCGTTGATGACCTGCTCATAGTTCTGAATAGTAAAGTGCCAGGGCGGGAGAAGCCCCGACCACCAGCCGGTAGTAGCGAGCAGCTGCGGTGGGCGAAACGAGCTAATAAAGAGGCCAAAGGTCGGCACCGACCAGAGCAGGGCGATCGCTACCACCAGGGCAGTGATCAGACCGTTATTGAACGAGCGCAGGAAGTAGCTGCTCGTCCCCTGTTGTCCCTCAGCAGTGCGTTTCACCTGCGCCGCTTGCACTGCACTTTGCTGTGTGGCACTCATCGTCCCACATCCTCTCTACGCATTCTGCGAATATTGATAATCATCACCGGCAAAACCAATATGGTCAGGAGTATGGCCAGCGCGCTGCCCAGGCCATAGTTACTGTTATTGAACAACTGGTTGTAAAACTCCATGGCAATCACGCTTGTATGATAATTACCACCCGTCTCGACATAGACGACATCAAAGATTTTGAGTATGTTGATGAGCATGGTGGTGGTGACGACGCCAAGGGTCGGGCTGATCAGTGGGATGGTGACCTGCCAGAACATGTTCCAGCGGCTCGCGCCATCGATTTTAGCCGCCTCTATGACTTCGTCGGGGATACCTTTGAGAGCGGCCGAGATGATCACCATGCTAAAGCCTGTCCACATCCAGACATAGATCGCGATCAACGCGAAGTTATTTATGGCTAGATTAGTAAGCCATGACTGGGGTGGCACTCCGAAAAGCGCCAGGATCGCGTTGAGCAGGCCGATCTGGGTCTGTCCGGCCGGTACATAGGCGTAGACGAAGCGCCAGATGATGCTGGCGCCCACAAATGAAATCGCCATGGGTATAAAGAGTGTAGACTTGATGACACTCTCGATCTTCACCCTGTCTACCAGTACGGCAACGACCAGACCCAGACCTACTGTCAGCACCGTCCCCAGGACCAACCAGAGCAGATTATTCTTCAGCACATCAAGTAAGTTCGGGTTGGTGAAGACCTGCACATAATTTCTCAGCCCTACGAGCCGCGTCGAATCGGCATTTTGAAAGCTCCACCAAATAGTCTGGCCCAGAGAGTAGATGAAAAAGATCAACAATAGGATCACGGCGGGCGCGATCCACGCCAGGGCCCACCAGGAGATGCCTTGCCTCCCTCTACTGGGAGGGGCAGTAGCAACAACGCGTTCACTAACTGCCGTTGCCATAGATTGCCTCCTTGTCAAAATAAGCGGGTATCACAGCGTACTCGGGACATTGGGGAAACAACTCCCCCGTCACCAGGAAGGTGCAGCACATATTTAGTAACAATTATACCATTACGGATGTGGCTTCCATCGCTTCCTGATGAATGTCTAGTGTATAAAAAGGGGGATATTTTCGGGGGACACCCCCGCGCCCCCGGCAGGAGGCGTAGCCTCCTGCACCTCCTTTTCCCGAATCGGTCCCTAGACCAGTTATGGGGAGACTGCCCCTTTGAGGACCTTGTCTCCCCATATTTAAGATTCCGCTGGATGGTTCAGGCCGTGTATGCCTGCATAGCAGTGCTCTCAAGGCTACTGAGGATGCTATCCAGTTTCGACGGGTCTCCGATGAAGTCCAGCGAAGCCTTCCAGTAGGCAGTTTCCATCGCCGTGGGCATCAAGTCATCTTGACTCAAGCTAAAGAAGGTCGCCTGGGACAACTGCATGGCGGAATTGCGCGCCACATCGTCGGGATAGACGCTCAGGGGCACCGCTTTGTTCACAGAGGTCTTGCCACCACGCTTCACCCAGATCTCCTGCGCATCAGCCGTTGTCAGAAATTGCATGTACTGGCGCGTGCCATCGTTATCTTTAAACGCCATTAACATATCAGCGCCACCGGTGACCGCGCCGGCGAACTGCGGGTTGATGGTGGGGAAGGTGAAGAAGTTGAAATCCGTGCCAGGCGCGATCGATGGGAACTGGGTCTTGATGAAGCCCGCCGTGAAGTCACCCAAGTAGTACATGTAGGCCTTGGGGGGCGTATCGTAGGGCAGGAAGGAGGCAGGCTGGAAGTTGGTGGCCAGGATGGACTGCGGCGCGCCATTGATGTAGTGCTTGCCGGTGACGATCTGGCCGAACATCTGGAAGGCATTTTTGATGCTGGGGTCCGTCCAGGGGATCTGGTGGGCGACCCACTTGGCAGACATGTCGGGGCCATTGGTGGCGAGGTAGATCTGGTCTATCCAGTCGCAAGCAGACCAACCGCTGGCGGCCCCACTTTCCACGCCCATCGACCAGGGGTATTTGCCATTGCTGGCAATCTTGTCCGATAGGGCGATCAAGTCATTCCAGGTCTTGGGAATGGTATAGCCATTGGCCGTGAACTGCTTCGGGCTGTACCAGATGGTGCCCTTGGTGTTGGCCGTCGGGGTCACGGCGTACAGGTGGCTGTTGACCGAGGCCAGATTGATCCAGGCCTGGGCGTAGTTCTGCTGGATAGAGCTCATGTCGAAGAACTTGTCCAGCTGCAGCAGTTTCCCTTGAGAAGCCAGCGTGTGGAACGTAGCTATGCTGGGCACACCGCTGACGTCGGGCGGGTTGTTCCCCCTGACGCGCGTGTTCAGGATGGTAGGCAGGTCGCGCGATGTCTCGACGTTGACCTTAATGCTGTACTTCTGTGTGAAGGCCGTGTTGATGGCGTTGAAGTTATCCAGTTCTGCACCGCTCCACACGCCCAGCGCGTCAATGGAGGTGACTTTGGTGGGCCCGCCGCTGGGGGTAGGGCTGCCGCCGCAGGCTGCCAGCAAGGCTGATGCCCCACTGATACTCAGGCCAGCGGCAGTAGCCCGCTGCAAAAACTGGCGCCTGTTAATGTTGTTGGTGGTGATGTACTCTTCGACGAGTTGATCCAGGTCCCGGCGGTTACGACGATCGAACGTTGGCATAATGACCTCTCCTTGCGCGTAATGCGCACAACAGCAAATAGTAACTAACAGTGCTAGTTGAGGAAACCACAGTTGCTATTCACTACTCCGACGAACTTAAAGCTGAAAATGTTTAACGTCCTCCCAAATGCTTAGCGCAGTGGGCGAACTATCCACTTTCCTGTTGTTCCACGAAAAGCTGTCGCAATTATTTTACCACACACTGGTGAGAAAGAGGATCGACCCTCTAAAGAGAATGAAGAGACTGAAGATGATCGCTGGTGTGTACAAATACTTCTCAAAAGAGGTCTGATCATAACTCATAGTATAGCAGAAATGCAGTCCCTGGCGGAACGTCTTTTGGGGGGCTAGCGTGGGGCTTTTCAACTGTATGGACATGGTTGGGGATTCACAGGTGAAAGTCAAGGATGATTTTTGTTGAAGAGCCTTCTGGTAGCCCCCCAAAAGACGTTCATAAGCCTCATCCATTCCAATATACTGATACTAATGTCGAGCCGCACACGCCTGGCTTTCTTTTATAGCAGTATGGAGATGAACAAATTACTATGGATTTTGCCCCACCCCGGGCGCGATGAATCGCGGTCCCTCGATAAATCGGGGACCTACAGCGCCCATCCGTATGCCGGATTATTCTGTTAATTCGCATAATCGCGCGGCTACGCCCATTGTATTGTTTTCGGTATGCCGTATTATTTTGTGAAACCGCATTATAGAGGTTCTGTGAATGATTGATGGAAATATACGTACATATCTGCCAATCAACTCTTACGGAATGATAGGAGATTGTCATTCCGCCGTACTCATCGCGCCTGATGGTGCAATAGATTGGGGTTGCCTGCCTGATTTCGATAGTCCCGCCATCTTTTGTCGTTTACTGGAGATAGTCCCGCCATCTTTTGTCGTTTACTGGATGCAAAGCGAGGTGGATACTTCCAGATCGCGCCTGCGGATACCACCATTGCTGGATCACAACACTATCTACGCAGTAGTAATGTGCTTCAAACTACATTTACCAGCAGTACAGGCAAAATTGTGCTGACAGATTTTATGCCGGTAGAGACGTTGAACGCCTGGTCATACCGGGAAATGAACAATAACACCTGGATACATGATGATGGTTCCTGTCATTGCCTGGTACGCAGCGTGGAATGCATTGATGGTGAACTTCCTATCACTATGACACTCAAAGTCACTCCAAACTATGCAGCTTCGCCCAGCGAGGTTTTTATTGCTACAGATGATAGAGGCGCCGTTATCTCAGGTGATGATCAATACGTTGGCCTGGCAATCGTGGGCGCATACCGGGTCTCGTCGTTTTCCTTGAGCGTCTCCCAGGATGAAACGGACCTGCATCCTTCTGTTATAGCGCAGATTACCCTGCGTGAAGGTGAGCGTATCCTGTTTGCCCTGGGTGTAGGGCGCAATGCACGAGCTGCGCGCAGGCTGGTAGAGGTTGAACTACCGCAGCGGAACTTTGATTGGGAACTAGCCCACACCCTGCACTGCTGGCGCAAATGGGTGGCAGGCTGCAACTATCATGGTCCATACGTTGATTGGGTACAGCGCAGCGCACTCACACTCAAAATGTTGACGTATGCCCCCACTGGAGCTATCGTTGCTGCCCCGACCACTTCTCTGCCGGAAGCACTGGGCGGCGCCCGCAACTGGGATTATCGCTTCACTTGGCTGCGAGATGCCGCTTTTACTGTATACGCGCTCAACATACTTGGTTTCACCGAAGAGACGCGCGCTTTCTTTCGCTGGATGCTGCGTCTATCTTATGCAAATGGCGAGGATCTCCAGATTATGTACGGGATTCGTGGCGAGCGCGACCTGACCGAGCACGAACTGACGCACCTCAGTGGTTATCGCGATTCATTCCCTGTACGTATTGGTAACGAGGCAGCACGGCAGAAGCAACTCGACGTTTTTGGGGAAGTGCTGGACTGCATACACCTGCACTGGCGCCAGAGGTGCGCTGAAACCTATGGTGAAACGCCTGATGGTCCCCTCTGGACCTTGATCTGCTCACTGGTAGAGTACGTATGCAGTCATTGGGAGGAAACGGACAACGGTATCTGGGAAGTACGCGGCGGGGCATACCACTTTACATACTCCAAAGTCATGTGCTGGGTCGCGCTTGATCGTGCTATTCGGGCCGCTGAAGAATTTCATCT
>WNEZ01011271.1_pt1 | contig 17064 bp, 11 predicted proteins | sample 5400521 | NCBI WGS metagenome assembly WNEZ01 (sample SAMN13153339, study PRJNA577476) | soil metagenome | isolation source: 120 cm saprolite under Douglas fir tree site 2 hole 1 replicate 1 | place: USA:California | collected 2015-04-18
ATACACGCATCCCAGAACGCCTCTTTTCCTATGCCATTGGGAGCAACTACCCCAAGCCCAGTAATTACTACACGTCGCCGCATAAGCTTCTCCTTTTTAAGACCTCGTAAGTTCTTCCCCAGGTACTGCTGCTGGTGTATACTCCAACCATACATGAAGACCGTACTTTAACGCAGCGTAATAAGAGGTAGGGGCACCACTGGATGATGTGGTAGCAGGTGCGGTATAGAGTGCTGAAGAATGGTAGCCAGCAGCAGAGGGATACAAACGCATAGACTCCTTGATTATCCAATCTAAGTATACCAGTTGTGGGAGGTCATCCAGCTATCTCTACTTGATCTTTCTCTACTAAGCCTAACCCCAGCCGTGGCTTCGTTGTGACGTACAATCCGTCGTTTGCAGTCGCTGGAGACATCGAGGCTTGGAAAAACACCTTGTTATAGATGTTGTACAACTCCCTTCCTCGATCAATAGACTCTATTGACTGCGGATTTGTTGTTCCCGCAATATCCAGTTCACGACGTGGTTTCGCAGTGTCCTTCAGGTCCTCCATACCTGATACTACGTAAAGGAAGGCGTCCATCATAGCGCCGCTGTCGTCGTAATCATGATCGGTAAGCTGCTGTGCTTGCCAAAAGTATGTCTCTTTGCCGTCGTATTGTTGGTACAGGCCCGATACTACCACCATGAGACGCAAATAGGTAAGGCGATAGCTCTTTTCAAAAAACGCCATAGCTTGCTGCTCCGTTACTTCGCCTCGCAGGATGCTTGCAATGCTCGCAGCACACAACATAGCACTATGTGAGGCGAGGTGTATTCCCGTTGAAAGGAGCGGGTCTATGAAGCAAGCGGCATCTCCTACCAGGAAGTAGCCCGGCCCCATTAAACTGCTGGCAATATAAGAGTAATCTTGCTCGGTTTTCAGTTTTGAGACAAGTTTACCTGGCTTGACAAGGTCTGCTAACAATGGGCACTCGTTGATGGCATTTAGATAGATCTGCTCTAAAGAATGAAGCTCCTTCATTTTCTCTTTGAAAGTCGTCTTATGGAGCACTAAACCCACGCTCATGGTACCGTCATGCAGTGGAATGCCCCACAACCAACCGTCCGGAACAGCACCATTGGCGATAGCACCTTCGGGCGCGAAGGACATCCTGCCCGTCCCTGTCCAATATCCCCAAAGAGCAATGTTTTGGAATGCATTGTGGTATCGCCGATTCTTCATGTAGCGCATCGACATAATCCCTGCTCGGCCCGAAGCATCAACCAGGTAGTCGAAGGATATCTCCCCGGTATCACTGCCTCCAAACACCTGGGACCAGGTAGCACTCTGTGGCCTATCTCCATCAAAGGACAGGCTACGGATCTCTATCCCTTCAAAGACCTTCACCCCCTGGCTCTTTGCATGCTCTAAGAGCAAATGGTCGAATTCGGAGCGGACCACCTGGAAGCTGTATGGATGGCGCAGACTTGCGAAATCCAACACCCACGAATCCTTTCCCCACGAAAAGTACCCACCACCTTTCCGCTGAAAACCATACGATTCGATCTTCTCGCGCGCCCCAATCAAATCAAGGATTTCCAGGCACGAGGGCAGAAGCGATTCACCAATGTGATAGCGTGGGAAAACATCGCGCTCCACCAGTGTTACATCAAAACCTTCACGAGCTAGTAAAGTGGCCCCAATAGACCCCGCTGGACCTCCACCAACTACAAGAATCTGTGTAGACTTAATCATGTTGTCTCCTTAAGTAGATACACAATGTAACTTTGGTGCGTTGGTATGCTAACGACCAGGGCCTACCATTATTTAGGATGGATTTCCAGCATGGCTACGTTGTCTGTAAACAAAGCCTTGTATGAAGGACTGACCCGGTAATCTTTTGCTTTGACCTCTTCCATAAGAGATCGGTACCAGGATTGCTCGATATGGATGACTAATGGGAAAGTTTGTTCCATAGTACTGGAACTTCATTACATACTCAAGTATAGGTAATCAGTTGTTCAAGTGTCAAGTAACATTGTTACAGAGCGATATTGCAGTATAAAGGTCATGAGTATATAATAGCCCCAGAATAATGGATGTGGTAAACTTCATGATATATCACCGTTATGAAGTCGTTCAAACAGGTGACATCTACCCAGGGACACTAACAATTTTTGACAATCATTAGTGTGTAGACTAACAGGAGTGAGCAGATGAGCAATGTGAACTGGGCTCCAAGTTTAGGTTCCATACAGTTTCTGACAGGACCCCTCATGGGAAGAACCTTCCAGCTCAGCAAGCCGATTATTACTATTGGACGGGACAAAAGTAACGATATCTTTGTTCCTGATCCGAAAGTCTCAAGAAATCATGCTCGACTACTTTGGAATGATGGCTCATGGAGTATCGAAAAGCTTTCTCAAACAAGTACTCTCGCCCTTAACCAACGACGAGTACAGCAATCGGTTATTTACGATAGCAACATAGTTGGCTTAGGGGAAGACAGCTCATTCCTCTTTCTCCTTCCACTTAGTGAACTCAACACACAAGTGGAAGAACCACATCACCCGCAGCCTCAATCACCTTCTGAGAGCCGTGATGTAGCTGCTCCCTTAGACTCCACGACAGAACCGTATCTAGCACACAATCAACTCGAACTTGCTCGACACCCGATCACCACTTGATAAGCCGGTTTTAAACGTGGGACGGGACGTCTTCAATGATATCGTTATCAACGATCGTATTATCTCAGGCCTCCACTTACAGATTGTGCGTCAGGCAAATCAATTTGTCCTCATCCATCCTCATCCAGAACGTCAAAAGACCCTCAATGGTCTGCTCTACCAGGGTCGCAAAATTCGTGGAGATGAAACATTCCGTAAATCCTTGATTCGTGGGGACTTCTTCCGCATCGGTGATGAAAACGGAACGCTTATCACCCTTACCTATAATGATGGGACTGGCATGGAGCAGGAGACTATGCCTACTGTGCATCCATTCAAATTGAGCGATTCTGAGATTACTATTGGACGGAATCCAGATAACACAGTGATGCTGGCCCATCCCCAGGTTTCTGCACATCACGCACGTTTAGTACGCGAGGGAGGAGCTTATCGAATTTTCGATTTGAACAGCACCAATCACATCTATGTCAATTCCGTACTCACAACAAATCATCTTCTCCAGTTAGGCGATGAGATACGCATTGGACCATACAAGTTTGTGTACGAAAGCACTCACCTGACGCAGTACGACGAGAGTAACTACATTCGTATCGACGCGCACAATCTCAAGAAGTTCGGTAACAACAACGTCATACTGTTCAACAACATTTCCCTCTCCATTCCCTCACGCAAACTCGTTGCCCTGGTAGGTGGCTCTGGCGCTGGCAAATCAACGTTGATGAACGCCCTTACCGGCTTGAGACCAGCACAAGAGGGCAAAGTACTTTACAATGGGAAGGACTACTATAACAATCTCGCCGCCTTCAGCAGCCAACTTGGCTACGTCCCCCAAGACGACATTGTCCATCGAGACTTAACCGTCGAGCGTGCGCTTTACTATGCCGCCAAATTACGCCTGCCTAGCGACTTCTCTAACGAACAGATCAATCAGCGAATCAACGAAGTTCTTGAAGATGTGGAAATGACTGGGAAACGCCTTCTGCTGGTCAAAAAACTTTCAGGTGGGCAGCGCAAACGAGTCTCTATAGCATTGGAATTGCTGGCGAATCCCAGTGTTTTCTTCCTTGATGAACCAACATCGGGCCTCGACCCCGGCCTGGATCGCAAGATGATGTTCCTTTTGCGCAAACTTGCTGACAAAGGCCATACGATCATTCTGGTTACACATGCCACCAACAATATCAATACCTGCGATTATATCTGTTTCCTCACACAAGGGGGCCGTTTAGCCTACTTTGGACCTCCTGACGAGGCAAAGAGCTACTTTGGCAAAAGCGACTTTGCAGAGATTTACTTGAGCCTGGAGCCAACCGAGGAAAATCCAAACATCCCCGAAGAGGCAGAGGCACGCTTTAAGCTCTCCGAGGAAAACCAGGAGTATGTCGCAAAGCCACTCAAAAGCGAACCTCTTGCCAGAGATGGTCTCAAACAACAACCAAAAGAGATCAAACGGCTTAGGAAGCGCGGTAATCCCTGGACCCAGTTTGTCCTGCTCTTTCAGCGCCAACTTGAGTTGCTTAAAAACGATAAAAGTACCCTCATGATCTTGCTCGTACAGGCTCCTCTCATTGCGCTCTTCCTGATGCTCCTGATCCGTTTTGAGATTGGAACCGGCATATTCGACCCAGACAAGATGATCCAATGCCAGCCTCAAGTTCTCACATCCTCAGGCTCCATCGGACTTTCTACCGGCCAATCCACCCTGGTGAGCTGTGACCGCATCCTTAATTTTCTCAAAACTGATCCTCAAGGTATGGCTTATGCTCAACAGAGAGGCAATATAAATCTGGCGCTACAGGATTTTATCCCTGAAGGACAAGGCCTAAATGCTCAAAGAGCGCTTTTCCTGTGTGCCTTCATTGCTATACTCTTCGGAATTCTTAATTCATCCCGTGAGATTGTCAAGGAGACAGCCATCTACCAACGTGAGCGTACAGTGAATCTAGGTATTGTCCCCTACGTGTCATCCAAATTTCTCGTACTGGGTATACTCGCTCTGTTTCAGAGTGCAACGCTGATACTCATAGTGCATGCATTTGAACCATTGCATCAGGGGATTTTCTTGCCAGTCCTCCTCGAGGCCTATATTACATTAGCCCTTGCCGCCTTAGCTGGCATGATGATAGGCCTGGCAATATCGGCTATTGCTCCCAACGAGGATACCGCGCAAAGTCTTCTCCCCGTCATTCTCATTCCACAGGTAATCTTCGCCGGAGTTGAGATTGCGCTTATCGACAATTTCACTTCAGGGCTCGGATTATTGTTCCCATCACATTGGGCAATGGCTGCTTTAGGCTCGTCGCTCGGTTTACATGGGGATAAATTAGGCGGCGATAAATTGTTGGGAAATGATTATACCTATCACGGCACCCTCTTTTCGACCTATAGCCAGGCTGATGCTATGCATCGCGTTCTGCTCGCATGGGCTGCACTGGGAGCGATCATTATTATCCTTGCTATCGTCACTGGCTTAGTTCTAAAAAGGAGGGATGTTCGCAGTTAGAGCGATATAGTGCAAGATCCCGCAGGACAGGGCCCTCGAGTTTCACCGCCATCCTCAATTATGCACTCTGTGCACGCAACTCATGCAGCATTGCAAGGCGCTCTTTCGCAATTGATCCGCCGGGGTTCGCCCTGGCAAGATTTTTATAAACACGGCTGGCTTGTTCATACTCGCCCACGGATTGGTAGGTCTGTCCAAGCATATCATAGGCTTCGTAGTTGCTGCGATCGAGCGCGATTAACTGCTGCAGCGCCGCAACCGATTCTTTGACCTGGTTTGTCTCAAAGTAATGGCGAGCAATGATCGATTGATATTGCGTTGCCTCCTGGGAACGGCCAATCTGCCAGCAGTAGCCTACTACTTCACGCAAGAGATCCATATCGTTCGGTTTGAGTTCGACAGCACGGCGCAGGTTCATGAATGCATCTTCAGTGTTCCCCATCTCTGCATAGATATCACCGATACGCCGTAGACTATCTCCAGCCTCATCGAACCGATTCCGGCGCAGGTAGATATCCGCGAGCAAGCACAACTCCGCTATACCTTCTTCCAGCAGGCCACGTCCCACGTAGATATCACCTAACTCCGCGTGAGCGCGAGGATCCTGGGGATCAAGGCGTACCATCTCTTGCAGAACACTCAGAGCATTATCTACCTGGCGCTTCTCTCGGTAGGATCGTACCAGATCAGCATATTCTTGTAACGCATCATCGAGATTTCCCTGGCGCGCCGATATATCCGCCAGTGCAGTTGAGACCTCGTCCCGTTGCGGTGTTGTCTGCTTCAACTGGCGCAAGATAGCCTGCATCTGTTCCTGCTTACCGACACGCCCATAGGCTTTCGCCAGTAACAGTGAGATCTCAACTTCAGGGGCCTGGTGCTCCTCACCTTCTTCGCGCGGACGCGCCGCCCATTCAGCAGGATCGATAGTGCCGCGTTGACCGCTGCGAACGCTTTGTAGCGCCTGTTCAAGTTGTTGAATTGCTGCTTCAGGCTTACCCTGAGCTAATAAGCAAAGCGCAGAACTAACTCGAGCCATGACCTCATACGAGCTGTCCCGTATTGCGTATTGATAGGCATCGAGAGCCTGGTCAAAGTAACCGGACTGCTGATGGATCTGACCAAGCGCAAACCGAACATCAGCATTATTCGGATAGGTTTCCGCCGCCTGAGTATACTCCCGCACCACCGTTTCGTAATTCCTCTGCCCTTCTCCTCGCAAATGCCAGCGGATACGCGTCAACACCTCCAGCGTCGTGGCACGAGCAGTTCCTACCCCGGTAATCATCGCAATATGCCAGCGCACCAGCGCGGTAATATTACGCGGATCCACTTGCAGCACTCGCTGATACTCCGCCACTGCCTGTTGAGAGCGTCCCAACTTTTGCAAGGCCAGTGCATAATTCAAGCGAGTTGTCACACTTGTCGGACTCTCCTGCAATGCCTGCTCAAGTTCCGTTAGAGCGCGATCCATATAGCCAAGGCGCAGGTATGACTCTGCTGCCAGACTTCGCTCACGCAACAAATCTTCTTTATAGCCCTGCGAAGCAAGCAGATTAATCAAGCGGACTCGATAGGTCAGATTATTGGGTTCTAATTGCAGGATGCGTCGATACGTCGCTATGGCATCATCTATGCGACCATTCACCATATAGGTATCAATCAAGATAGCATACTTTGTAATCGCCTGGTCGATCTTGCCCTGGCGTATGTATATCTCACACAACACAAGATGAATGTCCAGATACTGAGGAGCCAGATCGATGACGCGTAAACATTCTTCGGTAGCAGGTGTAAATAGACCATGATCGATATACCGTTGGATATCTTGAATGGATTGTACAACCTGCAAACGGACATTTTCCTGAAGATTGGCTGTGCTGGTTAGCACAGATTCACTTACCTGTTGTAATACCCCCTCTTTTCCCGCAGAGCCAGCTATCTGATTCAACAAGTCTTCGAGCTTACCAGTTGATCCTTTTGTTGAAGAAACTTGTGACACCGGGACTGGCTGAACTTTAGCAGATATTTCTTGAGCTGTTGGTAACGCTATTTGCTCTTGTACAAGATCACTCTGTACCTGGGGTTTTGCAACAGTCGGCTGTTCTATGGAAGCACTTGCTATAGAATCTTCAGATACTACAGGAGGTTCTCCCACTGGAGCAGGCTCAACTGGAGCAACTGGCGATTGCTCGGGAACCACAGGTGGCTTGTCACCTGATGAGACATTCGTGGAATTGACAGGCTTTACGTCATCTGTCAGCCACGAAGTTGATGTCGTTAGAACGGGTGCAACTGGCTGCTCAAGTGTAGGCTGATTGGTCAATACCTCTTTCGCCTCCTGTGACACAGAAGCGGATTGTGCCTGTGCTGACACTGCTTGTTTATTGATAAGCTCAGTCTTATCGGCATCATTCAGAATACCAGTCAACCAGTCAGGCAATTCCCCGAGAGAGCCAGACGTCGTTGATGGTACAGGCGGCTGCGCCTGTGCTGGCGGGGAGCCACCCGTATTCGATGTTACCATCGCAGAATCAGGCATATTCGTGGGCATTGGCATAACAGGTGCCTGCTGCATCATCGTTACTTGCTCAGGCGGCAACACCCGGGTCCCGTTCCCTTGTGGCTGCGACGCCGGTTGTACCGTTGCAGGTGGAGGCGTAGACACGGGTCTGGGCGGAAGTGGTGTATTCTGCAGTTGCTTGAGCATAAACTCAACCTGGGCAACTTTGTCATTCCAATTCCTGCTACGTAGGAAGCCGAGCAGGGCATTATAGACGGTCAATGCTTGTTCCTGCTCTCCCAACATACGATGAGCTTCAGCCGCTTCCTGGCAAAGTTGCACCAGTTGATCGGATTCTTCAATGGTCAAAGCATCCAGATTCACACGATCAACGGCTTCATCGAAATGCTGCGTAGCAGACCGCATGTCACCTTTTGCGCGATAGCATTGCCCCAGAGCATAGTAACACGAAAGCGCATAATCGGGATCATTCAACAATGTTTGAAACTGACGAATTGCCTCATCCCAATGATGCTGCTCTTGATAAAGCCATCCCAAAAAGTAGCGAGCATCAGGTCGATCAAAGCCGCTCTCAAGAATCTGTTCACAGAGATCGATAGCATCGGTGAAACGACCCTGGGTTTGAAAGGTTTGAGCCTGTCTAAGCACACCAGTAACCTGGCTGGCTGTTATTCGTTTACGAGGAGTTGATCCCATTCCTCCACCGGTGATGCCTGTTGCAGCAAGAGCCGGTCCAGGATTTCCTGCTCCGCCAAAATTGCTCGCGCTACCCATATTACCCATGATGCCAGTATTACCTCCGCTTGTGTTGCTTAAAGAAACCATGCCAGCCGCAGCATACCCTTTGTTAGCTAAGGGGCCTGAAGACAGATTGCCCGTAGTAGATATATCTGTCTCTTTAGAAGTTGGCGATGAATACACCCCGCTTGCTCCCTGTAGAAGCGGCCCAGAAGGCTGCATTTGTCCTCTGATCTGTGAGAGAACACGCTGTGCCTGTGCATTGGCTGAATCAACACGCAATACTTCTTCACATTGCGCAGTAGCTGCCACCCCATCATTGCGTTGTAGATACCCTTGAGCTGCAGCCAAACGCTCTTGAACCATTAACGCAATATCTTTTTTCCCAAGATAGTAAGCTGCAAGACGCTCGTGAGGCTCAGGGCTTGCAGGAGATAATTGCACAGCCTTTTGCCATGCAGCTTCCGCTCGTGCACCCTGGCCTGCTTGCGAATACAATTCCGCAAGATGCAGATACGCTCTGTACGCGTCATCTCGCCTGTTTAAGATTACATATAACTCGGCTGTCTTACTCAGCGCGATTATGTTGCTAGGATCACGCTTGAGAATGGATTCATACTCAGCGAGCGCTTTCTGCCACTGTTTTGTTTGCATGTAGCAAAAACCCAGTCCACCACGCGCAGCTGCGTCATCTGGGAACTCTGCCAATGCTCGTTGATACTCATTCGCCGCTTCCGTCCACTGGCTATCCCAGCGAAATCGATCGGCTGCATTCATTGCTGTGCTGAAAACTTGTCTGTTCCCAGGCATGAAAGGTCACTTCCTCAATATAGAAAAGTGCAGAGCCTTTGCTCATAACACCTCATAAAAGGTTTCTTTACTTAAAACTAGGTTACTACAATTTTGGAATTCTTGAGAAAAAGGTCTCAATCTTTGGTACTAAAGTACCTTTTGAGTCCTATCCTCGATAGTTGATGTACTGTAACGCCACAGGATAATCTTTTTGTTTGAGAAGTGCAATCACTGCTTGCAATTCATCGCGGCTCTTCGCTACCACGCGAATTGCATCTCCCTGAATTTGCGGCCGCACTTTGGGATAGGTATCGCGAATATGCTTGCTGATCTGTTTTGCCAGGTCTTGAGAGAGACCTTGCTGCAACTGAATGACCTGGCGCACTTTACTCCCAGCCGCATTTTCCTCTTTGCCCGCATTAAAAATCTTTAGTGATAAACCGCGACGCACCGCTTTCGTTTCAAGAATATCCCGAACACTCTTGAGCGTAAGAGAACTATCGGTAACAATTGTAATAGTATCCTTCGTATGAAGAATTTCTGTCTTTGTGTCTTTCAAGTCAAAACGAGTGGAAACCTCCCGCCTTGTCTGATCGATAGCGTTAACCAGTTCCTGTTCGTCAAATTGCGATACTATATCAAATGAACAATCACCTGCCATGAAAATCCTCTCTTTTTGGTATGGATGGTACCGAAGGGCTACCAACGTGTAGGCATTCTTAACACTCACCCTGAAGTAAAAAATGCACTATATTGATATCAGAAGGCATTGTAGCGCATTTGCATTGTATTTACCAATCGCCTCCCCCAAGTGGTACAAGGGCTGTGATATGATAAGCAGTAATATGATCAATTGGAGTAGAAGCATCTATGGCAGCAATCATTTTTGATAGCAAACTACTTGTCGCACACATGACTGCTGAACTGCAAAGTGAAGCTGCGCAGTTTCGTAAACAGCACCATCGTTCTGCTCGGCTGGCACAAATAATAGCAGGGCATGATGGTGCCGCAGAAGTCTATAGCAGGCAATTGGTGCGAGCTTGTCGCAAGATTGGTCTGGGCTGCGCGACGTTAGCATATCCTTTCGAGGTTGAAGAGGAAGAGCTACGCGCGGAGGTTGCCTCTTTAAGCAATGATGAGAATACAGATGGTTGGGCCGCGCAACGCAGGGAACTTGCTGCTTGGCTTTCCCAGCTTTATTCCCTCAACTGCTGATGTTATCCTCACAGTATTACAAGATGCAGGTATTCCGATCGCTGGCCGCAATGCTGTAGTTGTTGGACGAAGCAATATTGGAGGCAAGCCCATCGCCCTCGTGCTCATCTATCACGATGCAACGGTGACGATCTGTCACTCACACACTCAGGACCTTGCGAATATCACCAGAAGCGCAGATATTCTCGTAGTGAGTATTGGGCGACCGGCCAGTATTACTGCCGATATGGTAAAGCCCGGCGCAGTTGTGTTAGATGCAGGTATTAATGCTATTGGTGGAAGAGTAGTCGGAGACGTAGACTTCGAGAGCGTTAAAGAGATTGCCTCATTTCTAACCCCGGTACCTGGAGGTCTAGGCCCCCTGACACACTTGATGTTGATTCGTCACACGCTGATTGGCCCACAGTAAGAAGATATTCCGAGCTGAACTTTCAGTTTTTAATACCTGCGGTATGAAGTACTCACAGCCGGTTTAGAAACGATGTCGCCGCTGATTCTGACAACAATGCCCTCTTTGTCGAGCGCGCGACGCAAATCTTGCAGGCTAGTATCGCTATCTACAGCAATAACGCAGGGAGCAATCCTGCGCAAGCCAAAGGCGCTTAACTTAGGTGTGGAACATATTTCATTGGCTACTGCTTCGCTCGGCACATCGAGTAATAGCACCTGTGAGATAGTTACTTCCTTGTACAGTTTGGTCCAATCACGCAGGGTATAGACCACATTTTGCGGCAATTCTTTCTGGCTATGCTCTTCAAGTATGTGCATAATGTGCTCTATGTTCCTACCTGCCTCTAAACCACGCAATACCGAATTACGCGTCAGTGTCAGGCGACTCGCAACCCCAATCTGATTGACCTGCGCAAAAGGTAAGAGGCTGTACACCGTTGGCAGATCAGGTTGCAGCAGAAGCAATTCAAAATTCGGCTGTACTATCAGTGTGCGACCATTCGCAGGTGTGACAGAACTATACGAGGGTTCCGCTTCAGTTGACAAGACAGCAGTTGCCAGATCGGTAAGCATAAAGGCATCAGGATTGACGGGTTTATCTTTTTCCGCCAAATGAGGCTGTTGGTATCCCAACGCAACGATTCCCAATTCAAAGAGGGTAAAACTGAGCATTCCTATAATAATTTCCCCATCAGATTTATACCAATTTGTAAGCATATTCCTGTCGTTACGAAAGCCCGATAAACCCATAGCGGCCTGCCTGGGGCGCAGTACATATGGATCTTGCGCCTTCATCGTACGCAGCAAGGAATCAATAGAGTACCAATGTCCCGGCGTACACTTGCTTAAATACGATAGGACAGCTTTGCGTCCAGCCATGATGTCAAGGTAGTAACTGTTGCTCTGGTTAAAGTTCACGCCCGCAATATCAAGCCAGTGCTGACCACTGAGCCAGTACTCTAGTAGATCATGAGTCTGGTCAACCACATCCATTTGTGACCACTTTTCAAACAGAGGACCTTGCACATAACGCGGCTTAATACCATCCGCCGCTGACTTGTTGCGTTTTACAAGTCCGAGCTTCTGCGCCATGCTAAACAGCATATCGAGAGTATCATCTTCTTCATAATATGACTGAATGCGTGGTGCTATTTGCAACATGGGTTGCAGCTTGTTCGCAATACGTTTTGGCACCCTATCAGCCTGCGTTGGCTCGATATTCTGCTGGAACATCGCACCAATGATGGTCGCCAGATCATACAAAATCAATGTATCGCCATTGCGTATTGATTGTGGTGACGTGTCGAGAGTAACCAGGCCGGCAGAAGCCTCTTCTTCCAGGCTCTCGGGTTGCGCCACAGCCTTTTTCAAATTTTTGAGTAATTCACGCGGCACGAACAGTTTTCTCTCTGAACCTGCGAACGTGTCAAAAGCAATAGCAAAACGTTCAAGTGTATGAATGACTCCAGATAAGATAATGTTGTCAAAGCCCGTATACTCACGTGCTGCCTGCATAGTGACAACGCCTTCATTTTCGCATAACCACTTACAGAGTTTACGGGTTTTGGCATCAAATTGCTCCCAGGCATAGAAAGGTACATCCGGCTGTACCAGTTGCACAGCCAGGCGTGTACTAGGGGGAGTCCGTGAATAGTAGTCATGTAGCATAAATCCATAGAGACGACCAATTTCATAAAGCCTGTCCTGATTGAGACTCGCTAGAATGTCTTCAAGCTTCATCTGCAATCGGTCCTGTGGTGTATAGATCTCCTTTCCAACAACAAGCAAAGGATCGAGCAACTCTTTCGTAATAAAGAGTTTCGTTGTCTTTACAGCAGGCGGCTTCGTTTGCTTAGATGAGGAACTTGCTGTCGCACCGGCAAATTTTATGGCAGTCTGTTCCTCTAAAATGAGCATATACTGCTTGAGAATGTCAAGAGCTTTTTCAAAATTGGCTTCAGGCAAACGCGTTATTTTGAGGATCACATCGTGTAACGCTCCGCTAGAGGCTGAGAAATCAAGTATATTGTGCAATACTTTGCGTTCATCTTCAGAGAGCTGTTCCCAGGCAAAACGAACAGCAACCAGTTCCTGCATATGCTGGATCAATAACCCGTGGTGATGTCGCCAGCCTTCTTCTGGTGTATCCCCAATTCCCCACCATTGGGCAAGTTGCCCTAACTGCTCTTCAGTATATTCTCCTAGCGCTTGCTTCAATGTCATCATAAAATCTACTTCCCTAAGCGTATTGAGCTGGGCATCCGCTGGCACCTACCCGCCTTGCCAACGACGCTTACGCGTCTAGCGCTGCGCGCTCAGGCAAGTCGAAAGGAAAAGGGATGCTCCTACATTTCACATGTCCAGTGATGCTTGATGGACTGCTACGTTTCTGGCTGATAGTGTTCAATGAAGCGGATGACTTCTCGCGTCAACTGACTGGGTGTCGAGGCGCCAGCAGTGACGGCAATGCGATTTTTCCCTTTTAACCATTCGATATTCAATTGAGATAGGTCCTCAATGCGTACAGCCGGAACGCCTGCTAACTCTTCAGATACCTGGACGAGACGATTTGTATTATTGCTACGTGGATCACCAACGACTATCGTTAAATCTGCTCCCTTCGCCTGCGCTACCACCGCCTCCTGGCGCGTCTGGGTCGCAGCGCAGATATCGATGTGCACCTCTGCATGGGAATACTTCGCTTTAATATACTCGATGACACGTCGTGTATCCCATTGTGAGAGCGTTGTCTGTGTAGCGACGGCCAATTTCTGCTCTTGTTCTGGTGTCAGCATGAGCGCGTCAACATCTGACTCATTCTCTACCAGGCTGATGCGGCCTGGAACCTCGCCGAGTACACCCTCGGGTTCGGGATGCCCCTTCTTACCGATATAAAGGATGTAGTAACCGGCAGCCGCTAATTCTCGCACAAGGTCGTGTGTAACGGTTACGTCGGGACAGGTAGCATCGATGCAATGTAAACCGCGTTCTCTAGCTCTGCGTTTTACAAGAGGAGAAACGCCGTGGGCTGTGAAAATGACCGTTCCTTCGTTGACCTGGTCAAGAATGCTTACTCGATCCTGTCCATCGAGTGTGATCACTCCCAGGTTGGTGAGTTCTTCAATCGCGTGGCGGTTATGTACAATCTGTCCGATTACATAGATAGGTCGCGGATTGGTAGGATCTTTCGCTACTTGACGGACCATTTGCAATGCATCTACCACACCATAGCAGTAGCCACGGGGAGATATTTTAATGACTTCCATGTATTCCTCATATAAGGGGCGCTTTACATTAACCCCTAAAAGATCAAGAAACTTTCTTGAAAAGAGCATCCTATTAGTATAATAAAGAGGGCTTTGCTTCAATACATAACGCGAAATATAGTAACAAAGTAGTGTTTGTACCGCTATAAGGACGACGTAGCCCTCCCTATTGTACCATTTTCCCTACGAGATTTGCACCTTGTCCTTATTCAATATACTTCGGAGATCATCAGGGGTATAGAGGCAGACGGCAGGCAATAAACCCGCCGGTTCTTCAATCGAGGTAGACTCTGCGAGGTCGAAGATAAGCAGTGGAGTTCGACGCCCAATGCATCCCTGGGCAATAGCTGAAGCCGTAAGTCGCGGAATTGCATGTGAAGAAGTTGAGCGCACAGGCAGATTCATGAGTAACTGCACTTGAGGTATCATAGCAGCTACGGAGCAATGTGTGTCTTCCTGGTAGATATACTTCATGCCTGCTTGTTGTAACAACAACCTGTAGGGCTGTCGTTGTTCCTCAGGTCCAATTAAGAGCGCCGAGCGGCCTCGCAGACCTCCAAGGCAGGCATCTGCGATAGATACGACTTCCTCCACAAAACGCTGCATCAATTCCACACTCATTTCTTGCGGGATAATACTTTCAAACGAAGACTGAGCATACTATAGCAAATCAGAGCTATGTTATACATCGGGTAATTACCTTATTTTTGGTGAGGTTATATCTGAATTGTGAAGTATTTCCTACATTCCTGACCCTAGCACATCAAGCATCGCTTCATCTGGCTCGCCCAAATCCTCGAAATTACGAGTGTACAGGCGAGCATAGAGTCCATTGAGTTCCAGTAACTCTTGATGGGTGCCACGTTCGACAATACGCCCATGATTCAACACCAGAATCAGGTTGGCTCGTTCGACCGTCGTCAATCGATGAGCCACCACAATGGTAGTACGTTCCTGCATCAAGCGATTCAGGGCATCTTGAACCAGGGCTTCAGATTCGTTATCCAACGAAGCCGTTGCCTCATCTAACAAGAGGATTCGGGGATTGTGCAGCAAAGCGCGTGCTATGGCGATGCGCTGGCGTTGGCCTGCCGATAGCTTGACACCACGTTCACCGACAAGGGTATTCAAACCTTCCGGCAATCGTTCGATGAACGTCATCGCGTTGGCTGCCAACGCCGCTGCACGCACCTCTTCACCGGTTGCCTCAAGCCGCCCATAGCGAATATTCTCTGCAATCGAATCACCGAAGAGCGTAGGCTCCTGTGGCACGATTGCTATCTGAGCGCGTAACGATTGTGGCTGAACAGTGCGAATATCGAAGCCATCGACGCGAATTGTGCCTGTATTTATCTCGTACAGGCGCATCAATAGGTTCAGTGTCGTCGTCTTGCCTGCACCGCTAGGTCCTACCAGCGCCACTACCTGTCCTGGCAGCGCCTCAAACGTCACATCACGCAAAACAGGGTAGTCAAGTGGAACATCCGCTGGTTTATTGTCTGCATTGGACAAAGCGATTGGATAGGAAAATGAAACCTGCTCGAAGGCGACATCCCCTGCGATTGGTGGCAATTCAGGGGTAGAAGCGTCAAGCAATGACACATCCACAGGCTCGTCCAGCAATTCGAAGACGCGTTCCGACGCGCCAAGAGCTGTCTGAATTTGTGAGTACAGGTTGCTTAGTCCAATCAATGGCTCTACAAGCATGAACAGGTAGAAGATAAAGGCAACCAGGTCTCCCACTGACAAGCGTCCCGCTAATACTTCGCGTCCACCAACCCAGAGCACAATTACAAAAGCAGCAAAGCCTATCAATTCATTCACAGGTCCCAGCAACGATTGCGCTCGAGCCCGTCGCAACGCCTCTAGCAGTGATTTGCGCAGGCGAGTTGTGAATCGCTCCTGTTCATAGTCCTCACGTGCGAAAGCCTTCACGACCCGCTGTGCTGTGAGTGTCTCTTCCAGTACGACACCAGCCTCGCCAAGGCCCTCCTGCACCCCACGTGTTCGCCCGCGAATACGTCGCCCAAAGTACGATGTTGAGAGACCCGCAAGTGGTCCCACGATTAGAATGACGAGCATAATACGCCAGTTGATCAATGTGGCAATCACAATGCTACCAATGAGCGTTACTACTTGTGAGACGATGGGCAAGATGTTGTTGGTCAGTGAAGTCTGCAACACAGTCACATCATTCGTGACGCGGCTCATCAGTTCACCTGAGCGGCGAGAATCGAAAAAACTTAATGGCAGGCGTTGTAGATGGCGAAAGAGCATGGTTCGCAGATCGAATGTAAGCCGTTCTCCAAGAGAAGCGATCAGGTAGCCCTGCAGCGCACTCAGTGCAGCCTGTATAATAAAGACCGCAATCATTACCAGCACTACAATATTCAGCAACCGCTCGTTATGTTGTCCTATAATCGTATTCAACAGGGTGCGAATGACAAGCGGGAAGAATAACCATAGACTGCTTGTGATTACGAGTAACACCCCTGCTGCCAGCAACCACCAGCGATAAGGATGCAAAAGCATCAAAACCCGGCGTTGTGAGATCTTCTTTCTGCCATTGGGTGAGGAGTTATGCCCTGTCACGATAGCAGCAGAAGATGCTTGTTGTTTTTCCTTTGTTTCAACCACCGCTGATCCTTTCTGCTTAACTCATTGAGGATCGTTTTCTCGATGAGCAAGGGAACACTTCTTTGTACGCCTGCTGATAACCTTTATCGCATATACGGTTAAGATTAAGAAAGGTTTGTGGTTCATCCGCATCTTTCGTGCTCAGCAATAATCGTCACGACAGGAAGGTCATGTTGAGCTGTTGGGTTGCCCTGCTTTGAGTGTACAAACGTGCAATTCTTCAGTTAATGAAGCGCGTTTTCATCGCCTTTACACTGCTGTGCACGGTT
>WNEZ01007089.1_pt1 | contig 17058 bp, 12 predicted proteins | sample 5400521 | NCBI WGS metagenome assembly WNEZ01 (sample SAMN13153339, study PRJNA577476) | soil metagenome | isolation source: 120 cm saprolite under Douglas fir tree site 2 hole 1 replicate 1 | place: USA:California | collected 2015-04-18
CCCTGATGCATTTTGCCGCGCACGCCTACGTCGGAGAGTCCGTAACCAATCCGAGAAAGTATTTCCACAACAACGTCGAAGGTGGTCTCTCTCTGCTGAATGCCGCGTTGGACACCGGAGTGAAGAAGATCATTTTTTCGTCAACGTGCGCGGTGTATGGCGATCCTGCGAAGGTTCCGATCCCAGAGAACACACCGCGCCAGCCGGTGAATCCGTACGGAGTCTCGAAGTTGTTTTTTGAGCAGGCACTGGAGGCATACGACCGCGCCTATGGGTTTCGCTTTGCCAGCTTGCGGTACTTCAACGCGGCCGGAGCGGACGAGAGTGGAGAGATTGGGGAGTTGCACGATCCGGAGACCCATCTGATTCCGGTGGCGTTGCGCGCCGCAGCAGGGCTGGGGCCAGAGTTGAATGTGTATGGCTCAGACTATCCGACGCCCGATGGGACCTGCGTTCGCGACTACATTCACGTCACTGATCTAGCCGCGGCCCATCTGAAAGCATTGGATCACCTGGCGGCGGGGAAAGAAAGTTTCGCGGTCAATGTAGGCACCGGCAAGGGATATTCCGTGCAGGAAGTAATCACGGCAGTAGAGGAAATCACCGGCAGGCGCGTGCCGCGGACGATGGGACCGAGGCGCGCGGGAGATCCCCCTGCGCTGGTGGCTGATCCCGCAAAGGCCCAGGCGTTGCTGCAGTGGAATGCAACACGTTCCTTGAAGGACATAGTGGCCACAGCGTGGAAATGGATGCAGCGGCGAGAGTCCGCGATGGCCCGGTAACGTCACACCAGTTCTGGCAAAAGCACAGGTGCAAACTATGGGAAATGATCTGGCAGGAAAGAAAGTCGCGTTCTTGGGCACGGGGAAGATGGGCGGGATTATCCTGCAGGCGTTGCTAAAGAGTGGGATGCTTTCTCCGGCATCGACGTGCGCGACCGTGGCGCACGAAGAGAGGGCTAAGGCGCTGTCAGCAAAACTCGGCGTCAAAGCCGGAACCAGCAACGCGGAAGCCGTGAAAGGCGCCGACATCATCGTGATCGGGGTGAAACCGCAGGTTGTCGACGAAGTGATAAAGGAAATCAGCAGCCATGTGACTAACCAGCAGTTGATCGTGTCGGTGGCGGCGTCGGTACCGACCTCCATGATCGAAAAAGGCCTGGCTCCCAATGTCCCGGTCGTCCGCGCCATGCCTAACACTCCGTGCCTGCTTGGAGTTGGCATGACCGCGATCTGCAAGGGCGCGCACGCCAGCGCGGAACAGGTCGCCATGACCTGCCGCATGTTTGACCTGGTCGGGCGGACCGTTGTGGTGGATGAAAAACATATGGACGCAGTGACTGGCCTTTCGGCTAGCGGACCTGCCTACATCTACATCATTCTCGAATCGCTGGCAGAGGCTGGCGTGAAAGTCGGGTTGCCGCGTGACATCGCCACACTGCTCGCGGCGCAGACCACACTGGGAGCCGCGAAGGTAGTGCTCGAGACCGGCGATCATCCCGCCCTGCTCAAGGACGCCGTGACCACGCCCGCTGGTTGCACCATCGACGCGATCATGGAACTCGAGGAAGGGAAGTTGCGCGTCACGCTGATCAAGGCGGTAGTCAAAGCTACGCAAAGGGCGAAGGAACTGGCGTACGGATAATCTGCAGCGTCGGACGCAGAACTCCGAATAACTACGTTGCATGTTTATTTCATACCCAGATCACGCGCGGCGATATCGACGATCGCTTTGCCGACCATCAGCGAAGCCGTTGCCGCAGGAGACGGCACATTCAGCACATGCAGCATTCTTGCTGAGGGAACAATCTGAAAGTCGTCAACAAGCGACCCATCTCGCCTGATGGCTTGGGCACGCACACCCGATCCCCCCGGAACCAGATCCTCCTCTCGAATTTCCGGGACCAGTTGTTGCAGTGCTTTCACAAAGGCACGCTTCGAAAGGGAACGCCGGAACTCATCGTAGCCGCTGCGCCAGTTCCTCCCTGCCATGCGCCAGAATCCGGGGAACGCGAGCGATGACGCCAAGTCGCCCAAGCTAACGTCAGTTCGGCGATATCCTTCCCGCCGAAATGCAAGCACCGCGTTCGGGCCAGCATCAACTTTTCCGTTTACGCGACGGGTGAAGTGCACCCCCAGAAAAGGAAAACGCGGGTCCGGCACGGGATAGATGAGCGCGCGTACCAAAGGCGCACGTTCAGGAACAAGATCGTAGTACTCCCCGCGAAAAGGAACGATCATGACCTCAGGTTCGTCGCCCGCCGTGCGGCTGATGCGATCGCTGAACAGCCCCGCGCAATTGATGAGGAAGCGTGTCGAGAACGTACCCCGCTTGGTTTCAACCACGACCCCGTTGGCGCTTCGTTTAATGCCGGTAACGGCTGCGGATGTGAGGACTGTTCCGCCCTGCCCCGCAATCAGCTCCGCGTATTTCTCGCAGACAACAGCGAAGTCGGTGATTGCCGTGGAAGGAACCACCAGCGTCCGCAGTCCGCGGGCATGAGGTTCGATTTCGCGTAACTCTTCAGCACCGATTACCCGCAGGCCCACTAATCCGTTAGCGATGCCGCGCTGACGCAGTTCCTCCAGGCGCGGTAATTCAGAATCGTTGGTTGCAACGATTACCTTTCCGCAAACGTTGTGCGCAATGCCATGCTCGCGGCAGAACTCAACCATCGCCGCCGCTCCGGCGACACAGAGTCGCGCCTTCAGCGAACCTGGCTTGTAGTAGACACCGGAATGAATGACTCCGCTATTGTGGCCACTCTGGTGGCGCGCGACTTGGTCTTCTTTCTCCAGCAGCAGAAGTCGTAGGTGAGGTAGCCGCCGAGTGATTTCGAGCGCCACGGCGAGGCCGACTACGCCTCCACCCACAATAACAACGTCATAGCGGGTATCGTTCATGCTGGAAGGGCCAGGTCAATGACGCCGCGGCAAGGATGTGCTGTCCGTTTTCAACGGCATTTCGGTCTGGACTAGTGATGATACCGAGGCACGATGCGGTTCGTCACCGTATAACCAGCAAAAGTACCGTGTCGCTGTGGCTGATGGACCCAGCAGTCCCCGTCACAGTGACGGTGTATGTCGTGGTTTGATGCCCGCCGCCTCCGCCTCCTCCTCCACTGCTGGCGCCACCGCAGGAGATCAGGGCCAGCGCCATGACCAGTATTGGCGCACCCATGAGAATGCGCCGCGCATGGCTTAGCTGGGGTGCGCGAAGTCGGACAGTGAAGACCGCGAGGCCGGGCACCGCCAACCAGAAAGCGTAGAGCAAACCGCGAATGCGTCGGTCCGCTCCGAGACTCCGACTCGCGGCCACGGTCGATATCGACATCACCACGTTTGTGTTTCCCACCGGCACAGGATTCGGTGAAAAACTGCAACTCGCGCCCGAAGGAAGGCCGCTGGGACACGACAGCGTCACAGCGGCGTTGAATGACGATCCGGTTGGGTTGGGAAGTACCGTGAGTTGGTACGCGCCGGTAGTTTGTCCGGCGTTGACAGTTTGACTAGGCGTCGCAGAGTTGACCGAGAAATCCTGAATGACAGTCAACGGCAAGGTAAGCGTGTGACTCGGCAGTCCCGATGAGTCGGTAACGGCCACATTGATGTTGTATGAGTTCGAGGGTTGCGGTGCAGCGCTATTCGGAACATTGAGTGTAAGCGTCAGCGTGGTTGCAGTTCCCGCGCTGATCTGCACCGGATTTGCTGTCGAAACCAGACATTGACCGGAAAGCGCGGTAGCATCGCAGGTCACATTCACAGACCCGCCGTAGTTGGGGGCGATGCTCACTTTCGCGACTGCCTGTGAGCCTGCGTCCACGCTGCCGGGGAAAGCCTGAGTAGTGGAGAGCTGAAAATCATTGGCCGCGATAGCAGGCACGGTCACTGCAACCGTGAGGCTGTGGGTGGGATTGCCAGATGTGTCCTGCACGGTGAACGGGATGTTATAAAGACCGGCCACAGCCCCGCCAGGCACTTTGACGGTTGCGGCAACCGACACCGTACCCCCATCGACTGGGATCGGATTCAAAGGCGACAGCGTGCAGGTCGCGCCCGCAAGTGCGCTGGCATTGCAGGTGGCGGTTATGGATCCCGCATAGAACGTGGACGGACTGATCGTAAAGTTTGCCGTGCCCTGACCGCCCGCACTGATGGTCAGCGCCTGCGTGCCGGTGAGTTGATAGTCCGCAACGTCAAAGGGAATGGCCCGCGTCTGGGTGGTTGAGCCCGAAATCCCCTGCACGGACAGCTCATAACTTCCGGCCGCGAGGCTGGTAGCATTCACGGTCACGTTCGCCGTAGCCGGAAACGAACTCACCGAAGACGGGTTCACGCTGCAAGAACCGTTTCCTGAAGTCATGGAGCACGACAGAGCCACAGTGCCGGTGAATCCGTTGACCGAGCCGACCGTGATCGGCCCCTTCGTAGTCGTGCTCCCTGCATTTACCGTAGGGAAAGCGCTGGGCTCTGTGATAGTGAAATCAGGACTGCCGCTGATCACATGCAAGACGACGGCAGCCTGATGCGCAGTCAGATTCGGATCCGAGCCTGCACCCTGTACGTTGAAGGTGTAGTCGCCAATGGCTCCGCCCGCCGTTACCGTGAACGACGTAGTATTTGCTGGATTCAGGACGGCAGGCTGCGGAGTGCACGTGCTGGGAGGATTCGTTGTACCCGCCGTACAACTCAGACTGATGGAGTCAGTGTACCCGTTCAGCGCCTTCACACTGCCGCTGAAGGTCGCGGTCTCGCCCTCGAGTACCGTTAGTGGAGTGTTGGAGATAGCAATGGAAAAATCTCGTGTGAACAGCAGGTTGAACTGCCAGATTCCGCGCCCATAAGTGGAGGCGCGCAATAACTTCTCTCCGCCCGAGTTGAAGATGGCGAGCGCCGTGACCGCGACATTAGGCAAGAAGGCGTCCTGCCCGCTGCTCGGAATTGGTCCGACTTCCGTCCAGTTCGCGCTTGCCGTGCCGCTTTGGAACACTCCAACGTCCGTACCCACGTAGACTGTGCTCGCATCGATCGCCACTGCATTAACCGGTGAGTCGGGAAGAGCGCCGTTTCCGGTCCCGGTGAAATCCGTCCAGGTTGTACCCGCGTCTGTCGTCTTCCAGACATGGCCAGCCCCACCGGTGAAACCCATGATGGTGACGTACGCCGTTTTGCCGAATGTATCCGCCGTATCCATCGCGACGCTCGAAATCGGAAACTGCTTCGGATTGATGCTCTGAGTCACTTGGGAAAATGACGCGCTCCCTCCCGTGGCATTGGTCGTGACCCAGACATTGCCGCCGCTCGGCGACGTGAGTGGCCCATCGAGCGGTCCCAGTCCGTCTGTCGTCGCGTAGATCACCTTGGAGCCGTTGCTGTCGATGGGGCCTCCGGTGGCCAATGCCCTTACCAGGTTCACCTCGGTCCCCGCGCAAGTGCCGGAGCCAAAAGTATCGAAGTTGGGGCTCAATACTGTATACGAGCCCCCGAGCCGCGGACCGCGCCACACGCGGCAAGTGCCCACCAGCAATCCCGTCGACGACTGCGGATCGAGGATGTAAGGAACGTAGAATGCGCCGTCATCCCCGCCCACGCTGTTGCTGCCCACGATCACGTTGAAGTTACTTTCGCGGCAGTTCACACCGCTGGGACACTCCTGGATGTTTAATCCGCCAGGGGCTATATCAGGATTCGACACATACCAATTCGACGTTGCGCCTGGATCGATGGCGTTATAGCCGCCGTCCCCTCCATTGACGTTCACCCAATTTGTGCTGGTGGTGGCGGAGGATGTTGCCGGGGAGCCGTTGTCCTGCGTCCCTCCCAACAGCGTGTCCGCATCGGTCGGATGCTGCGAGAAGCTCACAAACTGAGTCATCGAGCCCAGGTTCTGATTGAGATCCTCGAACTCGTTGGTGCCCGCGCACAAGCCGGTATTGAGTCCAGAGAATCCGTCCAGCGAACGATTAATCCCGCCGTCATTGGCGAAATACATCAGATCATTCCCTGAGTCGGTGCCTGAGGACGGAATCATGAAAGCAAGCGCGTGCTGATCCGGGTGCACGTGCGCCGGCGCGGCAATCGGGTTGCATCCGTAAACATGCGTCAGGTTCATAAACGGAGTGTTATTGCAGGTTGGATTGATCGACTTGATCGAGCATTTGTAAAGATTGATTGCACCCGCGTAAAGGTCGGTGTCCACGGTTCCATTGGGAAGCGCGAGCAGTTCAAGGTTGTAGTAGCCCTGCTCGACCCCGCAGCCAAGACTGTCACCGCAGTTGGTAATTCCCGAATTGCCGATTTGCGTCCACGAGGCGCCGCCGTTGAGACTCTGCCAGATTCCTTCATCAATCGAGTTGCCAGCCGAATCGAGCTGGATAAACCAGGCATACATTTCATTGCGTCCCGGAACGACGGTGATCTCTCCGCGGTAGACCGGGCAAGCGCGACTGTTCAACGTGGACTGAGCCGGGCAGGCTGCAGCGCTGAGTGCAGCACCTCCGGGCTGGTTAGAAAGTCGAGTCCAATTACGTCCATCCGGGGAGGAGTAAAAACCGTGAAAGCGGATGGCCGCGAGGAACACACCCGCATTGGCATTGAAGACAACCGACGTCGCGGAGGTCGCGTCGGTAGCGTGATTCCCAGGATCGAGCAATTCGTCGTACGTCCACGACAGGCCAGCGTCGAGCGAGGTGTAAAGGCCCCGCGTCGTGCCGGCCGTGACGGCGCCGTCGACCAGGCCTTCGGAAGTCGTAGCCATGGCGGCGACCACGGTGCTGGTCTGTCCACTGAGAGTGTTGAAGGCCATCCGAGTTCCGCCGAGTCCGCTGAAGGAAAGCGCGCCATTGTTGGCGGCCGGAATCAGCGTCCAGGTGCTTCCGGCATCCGTGGATCGGAGAATTCCCAGCCCAAAATACGAGTCTCCGGCGTTATTCGCCTCTCCCGTGCCCACCAGAATCAGACTCTTGGCCGGATCGCCGTTTCCCGGTTGAATACCGATTGAGCCCACCGAGAGTGTAGCCTGATCGTCCGTGACCGGGGTCCAGGTCACACTCATAGCTGTGTTGTTGGCAGCATTCGTCGACTTCCAGACACCGCCCTGCGCGCCTCCGACATAAACGGTATTGCCGCTCTGATCGGCTGGATCAATCGCGACTGCGGTCGCGCGTCCGGCCACTTGGTGGTAGTCCTGCACTCCAGAGCCGGAAGCGTCCGATATAAGCGGGACGGGTCCCAAAGGAGTCCAGGAGCCACCGGTCGATGTTATCTGGCCGATCGTTAAAAGTAACCCGGCAGCCGACTCAGTAGCCGACTCGCGCGCGAGTGCGGCAGCGCGCAATGCTCGCAGCTCCATCTTCGTCTGGTAGGCGCGGCGGCGGAGCTCCGCTGACGGCTTTCCGCGAATCACGCGTCCGCGAAAAAACCATTCATTCCGCTGTTTAACATGGTCGGCATCGGAATCTCTAAGGGGAACTCCGGGAAATGTCTGCTTGCCACCCTGAGCTTGCAGAAGCAACACCGGAAAAAGGCAACTCAGGAGCAGTGAAAAGGCTCGAACGAAATAATAGAGACGGCGGATCATCAGTAACTTCACGTGCCAGTATCGGAAGCAGCGGAATGACGGTCAACGCAAAAGCGGCACAAAACGTGGGGGTCGGCCCACTTCGGGAAACTCAGGGCGCCAGGGGCAGCGTCGGCAAAGTTGACCTCAGCCCTGTACAATCTGCTTTCGCTCATGCAGCCAAGTCCGAGTCAGGGAAAAGATCTCGCATGAAAGTTCTTTCTGGATTCTTATTTGTCGGCATTCTGCAGCGTTATGGCTTTACTGTGCCCGACCAGAAATAGCGGTTTTGATCGGCTTCCAATTTCCAAACGGCAAGTCTTAGTTCGTGAGTGACCACGATGGCAATTGACTGGCAACCATTCTGGCTAACGCTGCAGTTGGCCGTCGTTGTGTCGGCCATCCTGCTCGTAGTCGGATTGCCGATTGCATATTGGATTGCCTTCTCCCGCTCGCGCTGGAAGTTTCTGGTGGAGGCTGTGGTCGCCTTGCCCATCGTTCTTCCACCCACGGTTCTGGGATTCTACGTCCTGGTTGCTCTCGGCCCCCGCAGCCCAGTGGGACAATGGTGGATCGCCTTAACCGGTCACACCCTCGCCTTTACCTTCAGCGGCCTGGTAATTGGATCGATTTTCTATAGCCTGCCTTTTGCGGTACAGCCGTTTGCGGCGTCGTTCTCGGGCGTAGACCGCAAGCTGATGGCGGCTTCCGCGACGTTAGGCGCCTCACCAGTTCGGACCTTTGTTCGCGTTGTCCTTCCTCTGTCCGTACCGGGCCTCATCACCGGCACTGCGCTGAGTTTCGCCCACACCATGGGAGAGTTTGGAGTAGTCCTCATGGTTGGTGGAAACATTCCCGGCGTTACGCGGACGGTCTCGATTGATATTTACGATCAGGTGCAGGCCTCAAACTATGCCGCGGCCAACCAAACAGCTCTGCTGCTGCTCGTCATCTGCTTTGGAATGCTTTCGGTAGTTTACGGACTGAACCGAAGGGCTTTGCTGTTTGGTCCAAGCAGATAAGCCGCGCAGAAAATTGCGGCCGCAATTTGCTATCGTGGTCTGCTGCGGACTCTTGAATGGAGGCTCAATGCTCAAGCCAGTCGACCTGACGGAATGCACGTGTGACCAATGCGGGATCGAGTTTGAAATCGGGCGACGTAATCCGGAGCCACCCAATGATTACCTGATCCCAAAATACTGCCCAATGTGCGGCGCTCCGGCCAAGTTTCTGAAAAGGGTCACAACCTCATTCACCGTTGGAAAGCGAAAAGAGGGCGGGGAGACTGCGGAAAGGTGACTTCTTGAAACCCCGTGCAGACCCATGGGTTTCGGTTCAGGAAGTAATGAAGCAATGAAGTAGTAAGGAGAAATGAATCTGAGCCGGCGCTACAAACGGGTCCAATCGACCTGGAATTCGAGATCATGACGACCCGCCAATCGACAGTGCCGGAGACTAGGCAGGACGCCGGCAAAATTTCACCCGATCGCGCGCACGCGCCGGTCGAGAGCAGCAACAACTTTGAATCACAAATGCCGCAAGCACTCCAAGCAAAGATCGTCAAGAACCTGGACGAGTTCTGCCTGGATGTAGAATTTGCCGCAACCCCCGGCTTTACGATTCTGTTCGGTCCCTCCGGAGCCGGGAAGACCACGCTGCTCGATTGCCTCGCCGGACTGCTCACGCCAGACGCCGGACGAATCGCGGTGGGCGGACGTGTCTTGTTCGATGCGGCAGAGCACGTAGACCTCCCGCCCGCCAAAAGAAGCGTTGGCTACGTCTTCCAGGATCTAGCGTTGTTCCCCCATCTGACGGTCGAGGAGAACGTACAGTATGGCTTGGCGCATCTAACACGCAGTCAACGTCAGGAGCGCACCGCCGCTGTTCTCGACTCGTTTCGAATTCAGCAACTCGGAAAACGCCATCCCAAAGACATTTCTGGTGGAGAACGCCAGCGCGTCGCGTTGGCTCGCGCGTTGGTGACCGATCCCAAAGTTCTGTTGCTGGACGAACCTCTCGCCGCCCTCGATGCCGCCACAAAATCGCGAATCGTCGACGACCTGCGACGATGGAACCAGGGACACGGCATCCCGATTCTTTATGTCACCCACAGCCGCGACGAGGTCTTTGCCCTGGGAGAACGCGTTCTGGTCCTCGACCGGGGACGCATCGTCGAACAAGGAACACCTCACGAAGTTCTGGAAGCCCCTTTGCAGGAAACCGTCGCCCAACTTGCCGGATTCGAAAATATCTTCGACGCCCAGGTCGAGTCAGTCCACGAAGATCGCGGCACCATGAGATGCCGATTGACGGCAAGCGCGGCCGGAACTCCTGTTGACCTGTTGGCGACCGCACCGCCTGTGGGATTAAGTGCCCGCAACGTTCTGCCGGGACGCATAGCCACGTTAGAACGACGTGATGTAATCGTCTCTGCGCGAGTCGACTGCGGAGTTGAGATGGAGGTGCACTTAACCCTGGCGGCCCGCGATTCCCTCGCCCTGACGCCCGGTAGGGAAGTCTGGCTGGTAATCAAGACCCACTCCTGTCATCTGATGCGCAACTAAGACTAAGAAGGTTTTACCTCAGCATTTTCATCTCTGCATTCTGCATTTCTCCCCGCTGCAGTTCGATGACCGCAACCCACTGGCCCCTGCGCGCTTCTGAGAATATGATCCGCCCGCCCAGAACGTGCGCCAGCGCGGCCGGCGGCAGGTCCCGGTGAAAGCCGAAGAACCTCGTTTTCAGTTCTTCCCACTTCTTCCAGCGATCGAGCAGCGGATGGGCGGGCTCGTACTTCGTCGAAAAGACCAGCGCAACTTCGAAGTTAGAACGAAAGTCGGCAGCGGAGAGCGCCTCGTCAAGCGAGAAATCTTCGATGCGCACGACCTGCATGGGACGCGTGACATATCCGAGCCATGGCCGCGTCAGCTCATCCGACGCGGGCCATGCCGTCAGCACTCGTGACATGGGATAGCGCGCCTCCAGGAACCTTTCCGCCTTCTCGTGCAACACAACGTAGTCGCGATAGGCGAGGTTATCTTCCGGCGAAAAGCCGTACGGAGGATTCCAGAACCATGCTGCGACAAAGGCAAGCGCCACCACAGCGACCGCCATTGTCCACACTCGCAAGCGCCGCCACAACGTCGAGACTCCGACGACAATCACCAGCGGAACCACAGGCAACATGTAGCGTGCCAGCACCGCCCCGCCAATCAGCGCCATGGCAACCACATACGCTGACAGCACGACGAGAAAGGGCAGTTGCACGGAAATGCTAATCCGCGGTCGCTTCAGGCCCAGGTCTTCTCGAGGCGGCAAGAGCATTGCCAGCAGCATTCCCAGCGTGAGCACCCACAAATGCAGGTATCCGAATGACTGCCAAAGCCGCAGGCCTAGCGCCAGCACAAATCGCGTGAGACTCAGTGTTGCGGCTACGTTATAGCGGAAGAATTCGGGGTTTCCGAAAACATATCCCGTCTTGGCGTAGTGATAGGCATACCAGAGGATCAAGGGTGCCAGGGGAATCAGCAATGCGAGAGTCCGGCGCATCGTTGCAGTTGGCTGAGACCGCCCGCCTCGGTACAGCGTCCTCTGCAGAAAATCCCATCCCGTCAGCGCCGCCGGCGCTAGTATTGCAGTCTCCTTCGCCAGCGCCGCCAGAGAAAACCAAATGGCCACCGACACCGGCCGATCTTCCAGGTACGCCGCCAATCCCCAGAATGTCAGTCCTGCGGCAGCCAGGTCGACTTGTGCCAGGGAACTCTGTGCGAAGAAAACCGGGTACAACGCAGTGCACACCGTGGACGCAATCGCAACTTGCGTATTAGCCGCCCGTTCTGCCAGGCGGAAGACGCCGGTCAAAGAGAACGCCGCAATCACCAGCATGGCCGAGCGCGTCACAACTGGCGCGTAGCCTACGCATTTCCACCAGAGTGCCAGCCAGGCCAGGACCAGCGGCGGGTGCGCATTCGAGATCGTTGAATGTGGAATCAGGCTCCCGGAGAGAAAGATGTCGCGCGCGGCCGGAACGTAATATCCTGCTTCGTCCCAGAAATACGGCAGCTGCAAGAGGGGTAAGTGCAGCAGAAAAATCGCTACAAAGATCACAGCAAACACCAGCGCGGGGTGAAGGCTGCGAGATGGCATCGGAGGGGTATTCTATCGGAGCCGCAGCGCGGCTGTCTGAAGCGTCTTCCAGTCGAGTGAAGACTGAAGCTCGCAGCTTCGCAATCCGGCGAGACTAGTGCACCGGACCAGCCGGAGTCATGCGAGGATCCAGCTTGATCTCACCGAATGCGCTCTCATACCCACCCACATTCTGCTGCAGCAATCCCAGCAGCGCTTTCGCCTGCTGTGGACTCAGATAAATTCCCTGGAAATTCTTGATCTCGACCTGAGTTTCGCTCTGTTGCTGCAGCGTGCCGAAAACGAGAAAGAAATCCCAGATGTTGACCCGCATCTGCACGCTATTGGCATAGTTCTCGCGATATGTGGAGTCGTTTACCAGTTTGACGTTAGGTTGGCTTGGAAGGCTCATGGCTGAAAGTGTAATGACTTTGCGGCAGGAAAGGGAAGTTGGGGGCCACAAGATCGCTCCCTGCGAAGAGCCCGCAATGACAAAAACTGTCACTGGCTGATGGTTTTCGGCCGCGGCTTGGCGCCAGGTCCAGCCGAAAATGCCTGGCGTTGCCACCTGGACGCTGAAAACAAATCACTTACAAGGCGTAGTTGGGTTACTTTGGGCAGTTCCGGTTGGCGGGCAAAGTGCGATACAGTCAGGTGCTGCATCGAAATTGAGGTTTTGAGAGAGCTATATGACCCACAACCCCGATCACGGGCAGACTGATGAGATCGTACTGCCCGAGAATCTGCTCCCCTTGGGATCTGTACTGGGCCAGGGAGTGACGCCGCTCGACGTCTGTATGGTGCTGGCGAAGGTTTTCCACGTCCAATACACGGAAGTCGCGCTGCTGCGGCTGGAAAACGGGCTGTTGCGCTTCATGTTCCCCGAGCATCTGCGTACCACGGGAGCCATTCCGGTCTCCAGCTCCGCAGTGGCGGCGCACACCGCATTAAGCAAGAAGGCGGAGATCTTCAATAATTTCGCCAAAGTCAAACACGCCAGTATCTTTGAAACAATCAAGCCCGGTGCGGTTGAGTCCGACGAGCCGGTGAAGCCGAATCCGATACAGAAATTGATGTCGGTCCCTATCCTCGATCACGACTCGAATGTGATAGGAGTGATTCAGATTTCGCGCAAGGGGCTGGACCCGCGCTTCGCGCCCGACTTCAGCCGGGAAGATCTGCATGATCTGGAACTTGCTGCGGGAGTGCTCGCCTCTTCCCCCGTCCTGCTAGCAAACTAACCAAACCCTGATTTCATGCCTGCGCCCGTCCGGGAGCGGATGCCTCTTAGGTCATTGCTACGCAATAGCTTAGAGGCCGCGTGAATTGGCTGGCGCTCTGATATCAAGTGTCGGAATGCGGCACGAATTTAGGACTTAGGGTTGACTTCATTACCATAAGTGGTAAACTTCCCTTGAGTCCGAATTACCATGAGCGGTAAATGATGGGGCAATGGGGCGTGCACAGTACCCCCGCATCCGCCGACACTGGCTTTCGGGCTTTCACTGGAGAGTGGACAAGTTCCGAGGGCCCAGCCTCTGTCCTAGAGGCGACCGCGGAGGTGTGCTTTTTCCCGGACTGAGCGATTTGTTATCCTACGGGGAGACATGGCTCGCCCCAGACAGTTCGTGGCCTCCCCGCTCCCATCGTGGGCGCGGAGGATTCGCGAACTTCGGCTCGCCCTCCGTTTGAATCAGCTTGACTTCGGCAAGCATCTGAAGTGTTCCTCGATGGTAATTTCGCGCTGGGAGCGCGGCCTGCAGAAGCCTCCCGCCGACTGCCTGCTTGCCATGGGTAAGATGGCGGGTCCGCCCGCGGGCTGGTACTTCTGGAAAATGGCAGGCATTGACCCGGCTGATTGCAAGCGCATGCTGGAGAATCCCGGACCACCCCCGACCGGAAAATAAGAGGCCGGGAAATAAAAAGGCCCCGACAAGGGTCGGATTTGAAAGGGCGCGGCTTCAAGCCGCGCCGTAACTACCACAAAATCAACCGTGGCTTTTAGCCACTGAGGCGACATCCGGCGTACGAAGTGAGTTTCTGCAGACTGGAAGGCGCTGCGCTGACATCGTGCCGCAAAAAGAGTCTTTCAACTACCAGGATCACCCTAGAAATCAGGATCCCGCCCCATGGCACTTCTTGTACTTCTTGCCCGAGCCGCAAGGGCATGGATCGTTGCGTCCAACTTTTTCCTGCGAGCGCACGACTTGCTGCACCGGGGCCGCATCCCCAGCGCCAGCCATGCGTGCCTGCTCCAGTTCGCGCCGCTTGCGGCGCATGAAGGCCTCCTCCAATTCGTCGGCGGAAGTCGACACCATGCGCGGAGGACGCTTTCCATTGCCATCGCCGCCACTCAGCGCGGGCACGCCCGGCTCGGGTCCATGTCCCGACGGCCCGGTTTGCGGACCTGCCGGACCAGCATCCGGCGGCCGCTCCAGAATCTGCATCAGGTACAGATAGCGGACCGTGTCCTCCTGGAAGCGCTGCAGCATGGCCTCGAACATCTCAAACGATTCTTTCTTGTACTCGACCAGCGGATCGTGCTGGCCATAGCCGCGCAGTCCGATGCCCTCCTTCAGGTGGTCCATGCCTAGGAGGTGATCTTTCCACTGCTGATCGAGCACGCTCAGCATAATCATGCGCTCGTGATGACGCATGGCCTCAGGGCCAATCAGCTTTTCCTTGGCTTCGTAGCGCTCCTTGAGTTTCTCGAAAATTGCGTCGCCGAGTTCCTGCCGGTTCAGCGCATCGGGCTTGACGCCGTCCGCCAGGAAGTCGACTCCGAAGCGGGTGAAGACCGCGTCTTTCAGGCCTTTGATATTCCAATCATCGGCGTGCGCCTTGACCGGAACGTACTCTTCCAGCAAGTCGCCGAGAATGGCTGAGACGTAGTCCTGCAGGATCAGATCCTTCTGATCCATGCCTTCCAGCAGCCGGCGGCGCAGGCCGTAAACGGCCTCGCGCTGCTTGTTCATCACGTCGTCGTATTCGAGCAGGTGTTTGCGCGATTCGAAGTGCTGGCCTTCAACCGCCTTCTGCGCGGTTTCAATGCGCCGCGTGATGAGCTTGGATTCGATGGGCACACCCTCTTCCATCCCCAACCGCTGCAGCAGCTTTGAGACCCACTCCTTGGCGAAGATGCGCATCAGGTCATCTTCGAGCGCGAGGTAGAAGCGCGATGATCCGGGATCGCCCTGGCGCCCGGCGCGCCCGCGAAGCTGGTTGTCGATGCGGCGCGACTCGTGGCGCTCAGTGCCGAGAATGTGTAGGCCACCGACGGCAGTAACTTCGTCGTGCTCTATGTCCGTCTGCGCTTTGTAGCGATTGAACGCCTCCGTCCATTTATCCGTCGGGACGGTGTACTCATTGCCGTTGTAATAGAAGACGGAAATCGTGCCATCTTCCTGCGGCCCTTCGATCTTTCCCTGAGCCACGCGCAGTTGCTGTGCGATGCCTTTTTTCACCATCTCCTGCTTGGCCATGAATTCCGGGTTGCCGCCCAGCAGGATGTCGGTACCGCGGCCGGCCATGTTGGTCGCGATCGTGACAGTGCCCTTGCGGCCGGCCTGCGCCACGATTTCTGCCTCGCGCTCATGCTGCTTGGCGTTCAGGACCCAGTGCTTAACGCCTTTCTTCTTCAGCAGGTCCGACAGGCGCTCGGATTTCTCGATCGACGTGGTGCCCACCAGCACCGGCTGCCCCTTGGCGTTGAGCTGCTGGATTTCGTCGGCGGCGGCGAAATACTTTTCTTTCTCCGTGCGGTAGACAACATCCGGATGCTCAAGCCGCAGCATCTGCTTGTTGGTCGGGATCACGACCACTTCCAGCTTGTAGATCTTGTCGAACTCCGCTGCCTCCGTTTCAGCCGTACCCGTCATGCCGGCCAGCTTCTTGAACATGCGGAAGTAGTTCTGGAACGTGATCGTGGCGAGGGTCTGATTCTCGCGCTCGATCTTGACGTTTTCCTTCGCCTCGATCGCCTGATGCAGACCGTCGGACCAGCGGCGGCCAGGCATCATGCGTCCCGTGAATTCGTCGACGATGATGATTTCGCCGTCTTTGATGACGTATTCGACGTCGCGGCGGTAGAGCGCGTGCGCTTTGATCGCGGTCTCCACGTGATGTTTGAGCGGCCAGTTCTCCGGATCGGCGATGTTGCCGATGCCCAGCAGTCCTTCCACTTTCTCCCAGCCCTCGTCGGTGACCGTAATGTTGCGATGCTTTTCGTCGACCACGAAGTCGCCCGTGAGTTGCGCAGGCTCGCCGGGAGCGACTTCAAGCTCTTCGCCCTTATCCAGCTTGGGGATGATCCGGTTGACCTTGTAGTACTTGTCCGTGGACTCTTCGCTGGCGCCGGAGATAATGAGCGGCGTGCGGGCTTCGTCGATCAGAATGGAATCAACCTCGTCGACGATGGCGTAGTTGTGTCCACGCTGCACGCAGTCCTTGAGGTCGAACTTCATGTTGTCGCGCAGGTAGTCGAAGCCGAACTCGTTGTTTGTACCGTAGGTGACGTCGGCCGCATAGGCAGCGCGACGCTCCTCGTCGTCGAGATCATGGACGATTACGCCAACGCTGAGTCCGAGGAAGCGGTAGAGCTTGCCCATCCACTCCGAGTCGCGCTTGGCCAGGTAGTCGTTGACCGTGACCACGTGCACACCGCGTCCGCTCAGCGCGTTGAGATAGACCGGAAGCGTGGCGACCAGCGTCTTACCTTCGCCAGTCTTCATTTCTGAGATGGTGCCCTGGTGCAGCACCATGCCCCCGATCAACTGCACGTCAAAGTGACGCATGTTAAGCACGCGCCGCCCTGCCTCGCGCACCACGGCGAAGGCTTCCACGAGGATTTCATTCAGGGCTTCTTGTAAGGCGTCGTACTCTTCTTTTTCGAGGCGCTTCCGGCGATCGACATCCGGTTCGTTCTCCGGCTCAGCGCTCGAGTCGCTTTCCGGCGACTGGCCAGTGCGGAAACGGCTCAGCCGCTCCTGAATGCGCTGGCGGAACTCGTCGGTCTTGGCATGCAGTTCGGCATCCGAGAGCTTCTGTACCTGCGGTTCGAGCGCGTTGATGGCCGCAACTTTCGGCATCAGCGCCTTGATGACCCGCTCGTTCTTGGTGCCAAAAACCTTGCCTAGTAATTGGTTAATCAAACCGGAAGTCCTTCGGAGGGCAGCACAGCCCAAGCTATCTCTAAAAGCCTAGCATATTAGATGCAACAAGAGTCCCCGACTGACTTGGGCGGGGCCCAAGTCCATTATAATTGCCGCCAGTCGCACCTCCGGAGGCGCAAATGCCCGCACGCCTGTCCTGGTTCTTGCTGCTCACTCTGCTCGTCGCTTCCCCACTCAACGCGAAGGACAAAGATAAGGATAAAGA
>WNEZ01006655.1_pt1 | contig 17052 bp, 13 predicted proteins | sample 5400521 | NCBI WGS metagenome assembly WNEZ01 (sample SAMN13153339, study PRJNA577476) | soil metagenome | isolation source: 120 cm saprolite under Douglas fir tree site 2 hole 1 replicate 1 | place: USA:California | collected 2015-04-18
TGTGTTGGTCGTGGATGCCTTCAGCGGCGACGCCATTCCGGTGCACTTGTTGACGCAGGAGGCTTTTGAAATTTACGTCCGGGAATTGCGAAAGCCGTCGGGGATTCTGGCGATTCATATTTCCAATACCTACCTGGACTTGAAGCCGGTGATCGTCCCGGCCGCAAAGCATGCGGGACTGCAAGTGGCTTGGGTGCACTCGAACGGCGGCGGGCGAGTCACAAAAGTGGCGGACTGGATGCTGCTCTCGCAAGACGACGACTTTCCCGGAGTGCAATCGGCCCCGTCCGGCAGCGTAACAAGAAATCCGGAAGTGCCAGCGATCCGGCCGTGGACGGATGAGTACAGCAACCTCCTGCAAATCCTGAATCATTGACCTTAGGCGGTGATCGAGCGAGGCAAATGTCTCGTTGTATTGGCCGGTTTTCAGGTCGGCAAACGCCGCATCCCCTTGAATCGGCGCCATTTAGATGGTTTTTTGACATATTTTGTCCTCCTCCCTCCCCTCTGTTTTTTGTAAGTGCAGAATTTAAAGGAGTTAGAGGAAGTAGAGGAGGTGGGTAAGGTAGGGGGGAAGGCGCGATTTGCCTGGGCTGGCAAGGGAGGACACGGGATGGAACCGCCGCGAACATGGATTTCCATGGTAGCTGATTATATTACGTTTGTAAATACTAATTGATGGGTATACAGTTCGAACGGGTCGGGGCGGGACGAAGGCTGAGGTTGAAAGTTCAAAGTTAAGAGGAAGGGCTGGATAGCTCCGGGTGTGGCACCCTGCGTTCTTAAGCGGCCTCGGTAGCAGAACAGGGACTGCGTCCTGGAAGGAAATTGACACGATCAAGAACGGAAGGGCGCGGGTAGTTCTCCGTCGGATTTGCGGTTTTCCCGAAGCCGGGATCCCTTGAGCTTTCAAATCCCTTGCGGCAGGCTGGATTTTGGCAGATGTACCGATTGGTTTTGAGAGCCAGTATTTCCACGTTTCCCTCCGGGGCTGGGGAAAGCAACCCAGGAGAGGCTCCTTGGGATTGCCGCATATTCGAAGTCCCTCGGTTTGCCCTCAAGCTAGATTACTTAATATAATATTTACACCTTGTATTATATCAAGTCAAACTTTCTTATTACTCTCGACGTAATGGGAGACGCGGCGGGCTTTATGTGCCGTCCACGTCGAGAGGGCGGATCGAGTGCGCTACTAAGTCAGGGGCTTCTACCACGGGGGAAATGGGCTTAGACTTTGGCCGGAGAATCTCTGTCAAGGAGCGGCATGTGGCGGGGAACAATTCGCTGACGATTTGGGTGGGGAGGCGGAAGTGCGCGTTTTCGTTTACTGCGAAGAATCAAAAGACTGGGATGCGGGCGGGCCGCATGTTCCGGGCGAAGAGGTGCAGCCCGTGGCGCAGAATCTGCCGCCAGTTTATTCGGTATCCGCGGCGGTGAATTGAGGCGGGCGGTTCTTATGAAGCGATTCCGATGAAAATTGATGCGCTGCGCGAGCTTTGTTTGTCGTTCCCGGGAACGGAAGAGCAGATTCAGTGGGGCGATGCGCTGCTGTTCAAGGTGGCGGGGAAGATGTTTGCGATCACCTCGCTGGAGCCGTCGCCGGTTTGGCTGACGCTGAAGGCTTCGCCGGAAGCGTTTGCGGAGTTGACGGAGCGTCCGGGGATTATTCCGGCGCCGTATCTGGCGAGGGCCAAGTGGATTGCGTTGGAGACGCCGGAAGCGGTCAGCGCGCACGAGTTGGAAGAGTTGGTGCGGGCGTCGTATGGATTGGTGGTGGAGAGATTGCCGGCGAGCAGAAGGCCGGGAGCGAAGAAAGTAGAGAAGAAGGTTAAGAAATCGAAGGCTCGGACGCGGAAGGTCGTTCGGCGGAAATGAAGTGAGAAGGGTAAGAAAAAGCGCCCGCTGCGGACAGCGGCCGCTACACAAGCGAAGCGTTACGCGGAGACTTTGGTGTGGGGCGAGCGGCGAAGAGGGCGGGTGCCTGGGACGGGGAAATTCATCTGCCAGAAGTTCAGCTCGGGATTGACGAATTCGACGCCGACATACAGTTTGCCGTCGCGCTCTCTCTTAACAGAGACCACGCGGGTTTCCATGGAGCGGCTGGTGTTTTCGTTGACGAGGAGCAGGGTCTGGCCGAGAAGAACGATTTCGTCCATGACCAGGAGGGAACCCTGGCGGTTGACGGAACGCGTGGTGGCGCGCACGCAGAATTTTTCGCCGATTACGTTTTGCCCGTGGACAATGACGGGCAGGGAGAGAGCGACGCGGAGAGTTCTCCGGCGCTCGCGATAGCGAAAATGTAAGACGCCCATGGGGACCTTCCCTGCTCCTCAGAATCCGACGTCCGCCTCGGCTCGCTTTCGGTTGCGATTCCTGGCGCGGAATCGGTAAGTTTCAGGCGAGACTGAACTGCAGATATTCTCTCGTTTCGACGGCGTTACCACAATAGCTGGGCCGTACTAAAATACGCCCTTCTTAAACAGTACGCTAGTACTTCTCGCTGTGGATTGCAATTTTCATGAAAGGGTTAAGGAGCCGGGGGAGCGGGTAAGAGGGTTGGGGTCCTCTGGGGCTAAAGCACTGTTGATTTTGGGCTAGTTACGCCACGACTAAAGTCGTGCCCTCCCTAGTGGCTGGCAATTCCGGTGTCCGACACTATAATGCTGGAATGTAGCGGGCCGGGAGCGGGGGGCTCTTTAGGGGGCCCGGCTCGAGAGGTGGATCCACCGTGAACAAACAGGAACTGCGAGCGCGGGTTGATGCGATAGGGCTGGTGCCGGTGATCCGGACGTCTTCGGCGGAGGATGCGCGGTTTGCTGTGGAGGAGGTGGCTGGCGGCGGGGTCCCTTTGATCGACTTCGGCGGAGGATGCGCGGTTTGCTGTGGAGGAGGTGGCTGGCGGCGGGGTCCCTTTGATCGAAGTGACCATGACGGTGCCGGGCGCGATCGAGGTGATTCGCGAAATCGTGAAGCATGTGCCAGAGGTGATTCTAGGGGCCGGGACGGTGGTGGATGCGGAGACCGCGAAAAAGTGCATTGATGCGGGGGCACAGTTCATCAGCAATCCGGCGCTGGATTTGCCGACGGTGGAATATGTTGCGGGGATTGCAGATGTAATTATGCTGTCCGGGGCGCTGACGCCGACGGAAGTGCTGGCGGCGTGGAAGGCAGGATCGGATTTCGTGAAGATATTCCCTGTTTCGCTGATGGGCGGAGACAACTACATCAGGATGTTGCGGAGGCCGTTTCCGGATATACCGATCATCGCGGCGGGAGGCGTGACGCAACAGAATGCGGCGCATTTCCTGCTGGCGGGAGCAACGGCGCTGAGCGTGGGGAAAGAGTTGATCCCGAGGGAAGCGATGCTGCTGCACAAGCCGGAGCGGATCCGGGAGCTGACGCGGCGGTTTGCGAGCATTGTGAAGAGCACGCGGGCGCGGCTTGCGGAATCGCAGGCGCAGGTGGCGCAGCTGGGTTGATGTGGGGACCGAATGCGGCTTTAGAAAAAAAATAAACGCGGAGGCGCAGAGGAAAGATCAGGAGAAGAGTTGGTGCAGAGAGGCTAGAACTCGAGGTGGAGGCGGAGGGTGGGGACGAGGACGGGGCCGCGATCGCGGTTGTAGCCGGGGTGGACGGCGTACTGAAGGCCGACGGCGGGAAAGATGCCGCGCCAGAAATGAACGGTGTAAAAGGATTCGAGAATATTTTCGCGGCCGTAGTTTAGTTTGCCATCACCGAGAAGAAAACCATTGCCGCCGAGCGCCAGATATTGTTGGTGCTCCCTGCTGATTCCATTGCTGACAAAGACCAAGCCGACGCGGTCGTAGTGGCGATGCCAGCGCGCGCCGTTTCCGCCCACGCCAATCTGCCAGGTCTGGTCGACTTCGGTGAAGGCATAGGTTTCGTGCTGGCCTTCATTCCAACCCCAGCGGCCGAAGAGGGCGAGCCAATCGTTGAAGGGCTGCTCGAAGTTTGCGCCGAAGCCGTATTTGACGGTGGTTTGCAGGGGATGCGCGGTGATGTCTGGTGCGAGAGGGGTCACGCCGGTGAGGAAGTTGTTGATGGCCACGCTGTAGTTGCCCATGTTGGCGTGATTGACGTAGCTGAGGAGGCGGAGGGTGCCGCGCTTGGGGCCGATGACGCGGCCACGCAATTCGAGTTCGATATTTTCGGCGTGGGCGCGTGAGAGGTCGGCATCGAGATGAATGCCGTTGGCGATTTTGGGCATGAGGGCTTCGGCAAAGCGCAGGGACCAGTTGCGGTCGTGGTATTCGGCCATGGCGGCGAAGGTGAAGCCGCGAGTGTCGGCGGCGTAATCGTAGGCGCCGTTGTTGTCCACGGTCCAATTCATGAATTGGAGATTGGAGTCGGTGCCGTAAGTATTGAGATCGAAGAAATCGGGGAGGCTGAATTTTCCGAAGCGGAATTCGAGGCGGCGCTCCGGGAGTTCGCGAAAAATGGAGAGGGGAGAGCGGTCGTTGGTCTCCATTTTTTTGCTGAGGGGGATGATCTGGTCGAAGAAGAGGCGGGCGACGTAAGGGGCTTTGCTGAGCAAGGGATTGCGAACGACATCGAGATTCGTGAAGCCGGCGAGGCCGAGCGCTTCGCTGAGGCCGTGGCCTCCGGTTTCCTGGACGTCGCAGAGAATTTCGGTGGTGCGGGTGAGGCGGAGGCCGGTGAAGAGGGTGAGGACGCGGGAGCTGGCGTCCTGGGCGTTTGGAGAAAGACTGTTTTTGCCTTGATAGGGCGAATGAAAATCGGGATGCCACTGGGAGATGAAATTAGCCTGGCCGGAAAGCCAGAGGCGATCCCATTCGGGGTGAGGAAACATGATAGGTGGCGGGTCGTCGGGCGCGGGAGTGGAATCGGTGGTTTGGGGAGAGTCCGTTGCGGGCGAGGATGCGACGAGCTGCGCACGGGAGGGTGAGGGACAGAAAAGGAAGATTGCGGAGAAGACGGTGAGCAGGGCTGAGTGGGCCAGAAACAGCTTTGCTCCGTAGATGCTGCGGCTCAGGGGATTGCGGCGAATTGTGACGCTCGATTTCATATTAACTATGGTGAATTACTTTTATAAACTACACTTAACTCGTATCGGAGTCAATGCAGGGATCCGCGGCGAAGGAACGGACGGTTCATCAGAGCCGCGCAGATAGCTTGGGGCTTTCTGCATGGATCGTTTTGGTGCTATCGATTAGAGCGTATTTTAGGTTAAGGGATTGTTACGAAGAGGACAGGTCAGCGGGGAGAAGAGGGTGTAACACAGAGGTCACAGAGGTAAGAGAGCACGGAGGGCACGGAGAAGAGAAGCGATCAACACAGAGAAAAGAGAGGAGGTAAACGCAGAGACGCAGGGAGGAAAAGGCAGAACGGACGAAGTTAGGGGTTGAGGGAGGCGATGGAGAGGGCGTTGACGCGAGCGTGTTCGACAGTGAGGCCCCAGTGTAGGTGGGGGCCGGTCACGCGTCCGGTGGAGCCGACTTTGCCGATTTCGGCGGCGGGCGCGACGTGGTCGCCGGAATGGACGGCCATTTCGGAGAGATGGGCGTAGAGGGTATAGATACCGAAGCCGTGGTCGATGACGATGGTGTTGCCGGAGTAGTAGAGATCTTCGGCGAGAACGACTTTGCCGGCTTGCGAGGCGTAGACGGGGGTTCCTGCGGGAGAGGGAAAATCAACGCCGGCATGCGGTGAGCGCGCCTGGCCATTCAAGATGCGGCGGCGGCCGAAATTGCCTCCGGTGGTGACGCCTTTCAGGGGCACTTGAAACTTCCCTTCCCATAGGCGTTCGGGAGTGATGGTGTCATAGATGGCGCGCATTTTTTTCTGATCGTCTTCGGCGCGTTTTTGCTGTTCGGGATCGGGCTCGACAAACTGGTTTTCGACTTTGAGATGTTCGGTGGGGAATTTTGCGGCGCGCACGGCGATGGACAGGGCGCAGGTCTGTTCCTTCCCGGCCGCGTTTTTCCAGGAAACTTTCCAATCGAAATGTCCGGCGGGTTTTTCGAGGTCCACGCCGATGAGGGTGTGGAGCGTGGATTTGGAAGGGGCTTCGGACCAGAGAGGGGTGTCGCGGCCGTCCCAGGAGGCGGAAAAATTGGCTAGGGATTTGGCTTTGGAGACGGTGGCGAGGAGCAGGTTTCCCTGCAGGGCGAAGGCGGCGCTGGCATGGAGAGTGACGCCATCGGGGCAGGATTTGCGGGATTGGGCATGTGCGAAGGGTGTGCAGGAGAGAGAGAGGAAAGGCGCAAGGATTAGGCTGAGCCGAAGCGCGCTGTTTGCCGATTTTCTTAGTAGCGAAAAGGCCGGAGAAGGCAGAGATTGTGTCGCCCCTCCGGGGCTTGCGGTGTTTGTCTTGGTGAACCCAGCGCTTGCGCGCTGGGCTAACTTGTGTCGCCCCTCCGGCGCTTGGGCGGAAGGGATGCGACAGGACCTAGTGGGGCCAACGCGGGGAGGACAGACGGCGGAAATCAAGGGTTGAGGCCCAGGACGCGGACGAGTTTTTGTTCGAGGCGCTGGAGTTCGAGTTCGCGGGCGTGCTCTTCCTTGGTTCTGTCGTTGAGAGCTTCCTTGAGGAGCTGTAGGTTTTGGCGGAGTTCCATCTGGCCGACGGCGATGCGGCGGAGGGATTTCAAGGCCTGCTTTTGTTCGTCGTCGAGTTCACGAGGCTGGCGATCAATGACGCAGAGGGTGCCAAGGGCGTGGCCGTCGTCGTCGATGAGAGGGGCGCCAGCGTAGAAGCGGATGTGCGGTTCGCCGACGACTAGGGGATTATCGCGGAAGCGGGGATCCTGAGTGGCGTCGGGAACGATGAAGACATCGGATTGCTGGATGGCGTGGGAGCAAATGGCAATTTCGCGAGGAGTTTCCTTGATTTCGACGCCGACCTTGGACTTGAACCACTGGCGATGGTCGTCGACGAGGGAGAGCATGGCCATGGGAGTTTTGCAGACGTAGGCGGCGAGTTTGACGATGTCGTCGAAGGTCTCTTCGGGTTCGGTGTCGAGAATGGCGTAGCGATCGAGAGCGGCAAGGCGGGCGGCTTCAGCGGCGGAAACGGTAGTGCTCATGGGAACCTCCGTTTGCCCGTGGGAGGGCGGGTTGGAACGGAGATGATACTCCGGAAGAAGAGGGGATGCCAGCGGAAGGAAGTTGATGGTCAAAAGTTGAAAGTTGAAAGTTTAAGAGTTCAGGAGTTCAAGAGTTTAAGGGTCTGGAGGGACACTGGGATTCGAGTTTTGGGGGCAGAGAAGAACGGGTGCTTCCCCGTTTTCGGCGAGCGGGCAGAAAGCGGCGCCTTCCTAGGCTGGGTTGGCGTGGTGAAACGGAGCGGGGGGTGGCATCATGCCAAAGAGAGTGGAGAGAACAAGGGGGGCGAAATGGTGCGGATGCGAATGTTGGCCGGCGGGTTGATGTTGCTTTGCGCGGGGAGCTTTGCGGGGGTTGCGGGACAGAAGCCGAAGGCGACGGTGCAAGACCGGGAGAAGGAACGGTTGAGTTTTGGGGTGAATGTGGTGCGGGCGATCAACAAGGCCGAGGGCGAATATCTGAAGAAGCGCGGGGGTTATGTGAATTGGGAGACGCTGGTGGGGAATGGCGATTTTGGAGACAGCGGGACGAAGTGGGGGATGGAATATAGCACCACAGTGGAGCATTCGTTGTATGGACGCGGACCGGAGATAGTGCCGGGATGGAAGTTGCGGTTGAATGTTGCGGGGAGTGGGAAGGGGTACGATTTACTGCTGGAAGATGCGACGGATGCGAAGTGCGGGTTTGCGGTGGTGAGCGATGAGCGGGGGCTGGTACGAGCGGGGAGGGCGGTGGAGTGCGGGTATTAGAAGGAGGTTGAGGAGGTAGAGGAAGTAGAGGAGCTAGAGGAAAAGAAAGAGCAGTAACACAGAGAGCACTGAGGTCGGAACGCAGAGGTCACAGAGAAGAGGAAGGGTTTGGCGGGTGCGGAGGAATTGTGACGCGAGAGTTTCTGTCGCCCCTCCGGGGCTTATTGGATCAGAACTTCACACCCAGCGCTTACGCGCTGGGCTAACTTGTATCGCCCCTCCGGGGCTGAAGAATTTTGGAGAGGGAGAGGTTAGTCGGCGGAGGAGAGATGTTGGGGTTGGGGAGATTGGGGGCGCGGGGGAAGGATGGAGAAATATTTGTGGCGGCAGGGTTCGCAGCGGAAAGCAGGTAGCTGAAGGGCGCGCCCGAAGAAGGCCAAGGGAGTGTGAACGTATTCGGGAGAAATTCGCTTCAACTGATGATTGCCGCAGACGGGACAGTGGGCATGAAGGGAATCGCTGAGAGGCATGAGGCGCGCGTGGAAACGGGAATGACAGGTGCGGCAGCGCCAGGGATAGAGCCCTAGGACGCTGAACAAATAGTCGGAGAGGGATTGCCGGCGCGAGCGCCTGGCGCCCTCATTCTTGCAGATGGGGCAAAACATCCGGATGGCCGGTCCTCCGAGATAGGGGAAAGAATAGGCCAACGGCCAGGCGAACGCAAGAGGCAAGAGGTACTGTATAGAAAGGTACAATAGTTCAAAAAAGGAGACAGATGGCGGATTACACGGAGAAGGAAGCCAAAGCGGGAGTGCAGACGAAATTACCGAAACTGGAGACGTGGCCGAATCAATATGCGGGATACCTGATCACCACGCGGTATCCGGAATATTCCTCGGTGTGCCCGCTGACGGGATTGCCGGATTGCGGAACGATTACGATCCAGTACAAGCCGAAGAAAGCGTGCATCGAGCTGAAGTCGCTGAAAATGTACCTGCTGGCGTACCGCAACCTGGGGATATTTTACGAGAACGCGGTGAACAAGATGCTGGGGGACATTGTGGAAGCGGTGAAACCGGAGTGGTGCGTGGTGAAGGGCGAATTCACGCCACGAGGCGGATTGAGCACGACAATTTTTGCGCGCTGGCCGGAGCGGAAACGACGCCGGGGGCGGAGCTAATTGCGCCCGGCGACAATGGGGGATGATTGGGAATAGACTTGGCGGCGGTCTCGTTGGATAATCTGAACGTAACAAAAAAACACTATCTGGATTGAGGAGGGGAAATGAGTATTTCTCCAAACGTTCCGAGCCCACAGGAATCGCTTCCTTACGAAAGCGGCGGAACACCGCGATGGATTGCGGTGCTGTTCGGGGTGCTGGTGGCGGTGTTGGCGGTGGGAGGGTATCTGGTGTTCTCGGCGCAATCGCGGCTGGAACAGGGCCTGAGCAAATCGCTGGAGCAGAACAAAATTCTGACGGCGCAACTGGACCAGGCGAACACGCGGCTGGCGGAGCTTAAGGGCCAGATGGACGTGACTTCGCAGAAGATCGGATTGACGCGGACGGAACTGGCGGATGCGCGAAGCCGTGCGGAAGGGATTCGCAAGTTGCAAGTGGCCTCCGACCAGAAGCTGACACAGCAGATCACCACAGCGCAGAAGGAAAGCGAAGAGAAAATCGGAGCGGTGGCGAGCGAAGTGGGCGGAGCGAAGAAGGATATCGAGTCGACGCGGACGGACCTGGAAGCGACGAAATCGCGGCTGGACCGTGCGAGCGGGGACATGGGCGTGATGAGCGGATTGATCGCGCGGAACCACGATGATTTGGAAGAGTTGAAGCGGCGTGGCGACCGGAACTACTACGAGTTCACGCTGCAGAAGGCGAAGACGCCGCAGCGCGTTGGCCCGGTGCAGATGACGCTGAACAGGACGGATCCGAAGAAGTCGAAATATACAATGCTGGTGGTGGCGGACGACAAGACGATCGAGAAGCGGGACAAGACCGCGGGTGAGCCGGTGCAGTTTTATGTGAAGGGTTCGTCGCGGATGGCGCCGTATGAGATCGTGGTGTTTGAAGTGGGCAAGAGCCAGATTTCGGGGTATCTGTCCACGCCGAAGGAGCAGACGGCGGCGCCGGCAGCAGCGGCACCGGCGGCACCAGCAGCGAAGCCGTAGCAAGGGAAGCAAGAACGGATTCCTCAGCGGCTGAAGCCGGGCCGTCTAAGAGGACGAAATGTCGGACCCTTCGAGGCTCAGGGCAGGCACTGAAGGTCCGACCCCCTAAAGAGAGAGAAGGTACGGCCCCTGAAGAAAAGTTCCGCCTCCGCAGGCAGAACGAGCAGAAGTATAAGGCTCGATGAAAGGAAGCCCTGTTCCCTGTTCTGGAAACATGAGAGGGGGGCGGGGCTTCCGTGTTTTTGGAGGTGCGGCTAGGATGAGAGGGAAGGCACTCAATTAAGTTGAATAGCCGCGAAAAAAAGCGGCCGCTACACGGCTTCGGAAAGTCTTGTTTGCTACAAATATGCGGGAGGATTTTCAATGATGCGCGGATTATTGATGCGGGGAGTGGCGATTGTCTTGGCGGGGATGAGTGTGCTGGGAGTGGGGGCGGGGCGCTGCGCCGCGCAGGCGCCGCTGGAGCCAGGACAAATGCCACCGAGGACGCTGTTTTATTTGATCTGGCGCGGAATGCCGAGCGCGGAAGCGCGCAAGCAGAACGCACTTTTCGGGTTGTGGGACGACGCCGACTTTGCGCCGATGCGCACGGGGATGGTGGAAGTGCTGATGAGCGGCACGAAAAAGGAAAAGGAGAAGCCGGCGGTGACCAAGGAGGAGATGGCATCGTACGTTTCGCTGGTGGATAACGCATTTGTGGCGGGGTACGTGCCAAAGCCGCCGACAGTGGCGAGTACTGCGGGGGCAAGAGAAGAAAAAGCGGCGCGCCCGTGGAATGGACTTTTTCTGGTGTATGACCGCAGCGGGAAGGAAGAGATTTTGTCGAAAGCGATGTTGCGGATGAACGGCGGCGGAAGCGAGATTCCGAAACTGTCGCAAGTGACGATTGCGGGAGTGGCGGCGCTGAAGGTGGAGAGGAAGAGCGGGACAAACTATTACGCAGAGACGGGCAAGTACGCGGTGAGCGCCGTCGAGGAAAGAGTGTTCGAAGAGATCCTGAACCGGTTGAAGGGAAAAGGAGGAAGTATCTCGCTGGCGCAATCGAAGGCTTACCTGGAAGCAAAACCGCTGCTGGGCGGGGGGATACTGGAATTTTTTGCGCGGATGCCGAACTCGAGAGAGATTGCGGGAGCGACGGCGGATTCGGCGCCACAAGCGAAACTGTTGTTGAATGCGATAAAGCTGGACTCGATCCACGTGCTGGCGGGTCACGTAATTGTGGATGGAGCGAAGACGAGAGTGCTGGGCGGAATACTGGGAGATACGGCGGCGGGATCTTTGTTCGATGTGTGGGCTGAGGGAGAGGCCACTCCGGTTTCGCTGGCGTACGTGAAGCCGGAAACCGTTTATTACAACGAATCGCAGGTGAACCTGCTGGGAATTTATAAAACGATCAAGCGCGCGATGACGCAGGGCGGACCGGGAGCAAACACCAAACAGATCGCGGATACGGTGGAAAAGGCGGCCGAGGAGCGGATCGGGATGCCGTTGACGGAAGCGCTGGGGATGACGAGCGGAGAGGTGTCCGCGATACAGACGAGCCCGTCGCTGGAGGCTTCGAAGAAAGTTTATATGCTGGGGATACGGGACAAGGAAGGTGCACTGAAATTGACGCGGAGCATGTTCGGAGACCGGATCAGTTCGGAAAAGCAGGATGGAAGCACGACGTACCTGAAGGTGTCACTGGGCAGCGGGGCGAGGAGCGCGGGGACGGCGCAGTGGAACTTTTTTTATGTGGCGGTGACGCCGGATTTGATGATCGGGTCGATGAAGGGCGAGCCGCTGCGGGATTTGCTGGCGCGGCAAGCGAAGGAAGGGGCGGGCGGGGTGCCGAAAAATATTCTGGAGGCGCGGATCCAGTTTCCGGCGAAGCTGAACGGGTTTTCCTATTTTGATTTTCAGAAGGTGGACTGGGCGGGATTGAAAGCCAACTGGATCGCTGATGCAAACAAGGCAACGAAGGAAGCCAAGAGCACGGACGACGCGGCGATGAGCAGAAAGTATGCGGATTGGCTGGGGCAGGTGAAGCCGGAAGTGTTCGCGCGGCATTTTCATGTGATGACGGGGGCTTCGTGGAAGGATGAAAAGGGAGTGCAGTTTGACGAATGGCTGCAATGAGCGGCGGCGAAGAAGTTTTTGGGCGGGAGTGGTGCTGGGCTGTATTTTATGGCTTGCCGGGCCGCTAGCGGGAGCGCAAGAGACGAGCCGCGCGGGGCAGACGATTCAGGTGGATGTAAACCGCGTGAGCGTGGGCGTGGTCGTGACGGATGCGGGCGGGAAGTTCGTCGAAGGACTGCAGCGGGACAATTTCCACATATTTGATAATGGCGAGGAGCGGGCGATCACGGAATTCGCGACCGTGGAGGCGCCGGCGCAGGTGTTGCTGCTGGTGGAAGCGGGGCCGTCGGTTTATTTTTTGAAGGACGTTCATCTGGTGGCGGCGGATGGATTGTTGAAAGGGCTTTCGACGGACGACCGGGTGGCGATTACGTGGTATGCGGAAGCGCCCCGGACGATTCTGAATTTTACGACGGAGAAGAATGCGGCGCAGAGGGCGCTGGAGGAGATTCGCTTCAATCTCGGATTTGGGGAATTGAATTTAGCAGCGAGTTTGAATGCGGTTATGGATTGGCTGGCGAGCGTGCCGGGGAAAAAGACGGTAGTGCTGGTGTCGACAGGAGTGGATACGTCGCTGGCGGAAGTGCAAAATGCGCTGCTAGGACGTTTGCGGACGGGAGATGTTCGGGTGCTGGGAGTTTCGATCAGCGGGCCGATGCGGGCGGCTCCCAAAGAAAAGAAAAACAAAAAGCAGCCAGTGCGGGTGGCGCAAGGTGGATTCGACGAAGCGGACGCGTGGTTGAAGGCGATTGCGGAAGCGACGGGCGGGCGCGCGTTTTTCCCGGAGAATGCGAAGGCGTTTGAGGAAACGTACAAGCAGGTGGCGGAGATTGTGCGGCATGAATATAGTTTGGCGTTTGCGCCTATTTGGCGCGGGCGGTGGAGAAGTAGTTGGTGGATCTGCCCTCCAATTGGGATAGCGGGAGCAAGATGATTGTGTCGCCCCTCCGGGGCTGGGGTCGTTGGAGACGATGACCCAGCGCTTACGCGCTGGGCTAACTTGTTTCGCCCCTCCGGGGCTTGTTGGTAGGTGGAGTGGTGGTTACTCGAAGTCTTTTAGGGTGCGGGCCATGTCGTGGAGGCGGGCGTCGACGCGAGCGAAGACAGAGGCGGGTTCGAATTTGCCTTGGCCATTGAGAGAGCCGGCGGGAGTGTCGGTGAGGAGTTCAATTCCCTCTTCGACGCGGGCGATGGGCCAGATGTGAAATTTTCCGGTTTTGACGGATTCCAGAATATCTTCCCGCAGCATGAGGTCTTCGACGTTGGAGGCGGGGATGAGCACGCCTTGGGTGCCAGTTAAACCTTGGATGCGGCAGACGTCGAAGAAGCCCTCGATTTTTTCGTTGACGCCGCCGATGGCCTGGATGTCTCCGCGCTGATTCATGGAGCCGGTGACGGCGAGATCCTGGCGCAGAGGCAATTCCGAGAGAGCGGAAAGAAGCGCGTAGATTTCCGTGGAGCTGGCGCTGTCGCCATCCACGCCGGAATAGGATTGTTCGAAGCAGATGCTGGCGGCGAGAGAGAGCGGCTTGTCTTTCGCGAAACAACTACGGAGGAAGCCGGCGATGATGTGGACGCCTTTATCGTGGAAGCGCCCGCTGAGATTGGATTCGCGTTCGATATTGATCAGGCCGGATTTTCCGAGAGCCGCGCTGGCGGTGATGCGCACGGGCTTGCCGAAAGAGTAGCCGCCGATTTCGAGGACGCTGAGGCCATTAACCTGGCCGATGACACCGCCGGAAACATTCACGAGCAGCGTGCCTTCTTCGATCATTTCGCGGATGCGGGTTTCGATGAGGTTGTGACGCTCCATTTTGGAGGAGAGCGCGCCGCGGACGTGGGCAGCGCGAACCACATTTTCGCCGGCGCCGGCGGCGGCGTAGTGAGCTTCACGGGCAAGGTCGGCGATATCCACAAAGCGAGCGGTGACTTTATTGCGGCGGCCTGCTCTGCGAACACCGTATTCGAGAATGGCCGCGAAGGCGCCGCGGTCGAAGGGAAAGAGATTTTCTTTTTCGCTGAGGGCGCGCAGGCGACCGGCATATTCCTCGATGACGGTATCGCTGAGGGGCATCTCTTCGTCGAATTCGACGCGGACTTTGAAGATTTTGCGGAACTCTTCCTCGTATTCGTAGAGAGCTTCGTAGAGGTCGCGGTCACCTATCAGAATGACCTTTACGTTGATGTCCACGGGCTCCGGTTTAATGGAAGTGGTGGTGAAGGGATAAAGAGTTTCGAGCGGCTGGATGTCCAGGCGATTGTGATTGAGGGTGCGCTTGAGAGCGCGCCAGACGCCGGGTTCGGAGAGCGCTTCAATGGAATACATGATGAGAAAGCCGCCATCGGCGCGGAGGAGCGAGCCGCCGCGAAGATCCATGAAATCGCTGGTCCAGCCGCCACGGGTGTCGTAGGCGCGCTGAATGGTGCCAAAGAGATTGGCGTAGGTGGGCGTGGTTTCGAAGATGACGGGCGAGACTTCCTCGTGGTTGTGAGCGAGAAGAACGTTGACGCCGTAGAGGCGGAAGGGATCGCGCTCGGGCCCCTGCGGCTTCTGAAAAATTTCGGGGGCTTCGGGGGGTTGTTCTTCCTCGCCTTCACGTTCCTTGAAGGGACCGAGATTATCGAGGATGTGGTGGCGGACTTCCTCGAGATATTCGGAGACGCCGGTGCCAGGATATTTTTCCTTGAGTTCTTCGATAACGCCGTCGACGAGGACGGAGGCGGCTTCCTGTTCGAGATAGCTGAGTTCGCTGGCGAGTTCGCGCGAAAGCGTCAAAGTTTTGCGATAGACGACGGTGAATTCCTGGCGGAACTGTTCGTACTTACGCTCGATTTCCTCGGCGACGCCGGATTCGAGTTTCCCTTCGTGAACCATTTTGGAGACGTCTTCGATGGGGACCATCTGGCCCTCGAGGACCGGAAAAATTTCGGGAAGAGCGACTGCGCCGACCTGCATGTGGCCAAGGGCGAACTGTTCGCGAGCGATGCGGCGGGTGAAGTCGTCCATCAATTCTTTTTCGCGGACGGAAAAGCGCTCGACGATGCGGCCCTTCTGGCGTTGGAAGGGTTCGCCTTCGAAAACCTGGGGAATGCGGCGGCGAAGAAAATCGATGCCTGCCTGCATGTCTTTTCTGAAGGCGTTGGCGGAGCCGCGGGGAAGAGTGAGCAGGCGGGGGCGGTCGGTGATTTTGAAATTGTTGACGTAGCAGCGGTCGAGAGAAAGTTTTGTGGGCGGATGCAGGTCTTCGATCATTTGGGCGATGGTGCCGCCACGGCTGGTGCCGGCGAGGCCGCAGACGAAAACGTTATAACCGGGAGCGGAGAGTTCAACGCCCATTTTGAGGGCGCGAAGAGCGCGTTCCTGGCCGACGAATCCTTCACGTTTTTGGGCCTGCGCGGTGGTTTCGAACGGAATGCGGGAGAGTTCGCAGCGCCAGCGAAGTTTTTCCGCGGGAAGTTCGGCGGGACGAGGGAGCGGCTTGGAAGAGAGAGCCATTCGAGGGCGTACTCTAGCACAGAGAGTGGGAAGGAGGGCTGGAATTGGGGAGAGGGATAGGGGAAGGAGTTACGGAGGGATGGGGAGCACGTAGCGAAGTTGAGAGAAGCGGTGGAGGTTGCGGACCGCCTCCCTCCTTCGGCGGGCAGGCAGAAGGCGGTCCCTACACGAGAAGGATTAGGCGGTGGGTTGGGCGGGGGAATCGATTTCGTCGCTGTGTTCGGTGTAGACGCGGAAGACGGCGAGGGCGGCGGCGACGATGGTGGGGCCGAAGACGAGGCCGAGGAGACCGAAGGCTTCGAGGCCACCGAGGATGCTGATGAAGAGGAGAAGATCGTTGAGCTTGGTGCGATTGCGGAGTAGTAGAGGGCGGATGATGTTGTCGGCGATTCCGGCGACCCCGCCGCAGACGGGAACGATGGAGAAAAAGGCGATGAGCACGCCCATGAAGACGGGGGCGACCAGTCCGGTGAGCTGGAAGGCGAGGCCGCCGAGTGCTCCTTGAATGGCGGCGATGAGCAAAGCGATGGCGACGCTGGCGAAGATGAGTTCGCGGGATTCGCTGAGCATCTCCTCCTGAATTTCTGGTTCGAAAGGAATCAGGTGGCGGAGAGCGGCGACGATGCTTTCGCCATCGCGAAACATAAAGAAGAGAGCAAAGAGCAGGATGAATAGGCTGACGAAGAAGGAGAAGAGATTCTTAACGAGAGCGCCCAGGCTGCTGGTGAGGTAGGCGGCGATTTTTTCCGCGCCCTGGCGAAGCGGGCCCATGAAGTCGACATCGCTGAGTGATTGCGGCAGGCGGTTGTGGAGAGATTGGACAATTTCGGCGGGCAGGCCAGAGTCCCCGTTGCTGATGGCACTCTGAATACGCGCGGAGGCGACGATAGCTTCGCGTGCGGCGTAGGTGAGGACCAGAAGAACGGGGACGATAAGAAGCAGGGTGACGGCGAGGGTGCAGAGGAGTGCGGCTTTGGAGGAGGAGAAGCGTTTGGCGAGAGCTTCGTAGAGGGGATAGAAGAAGATGGCGAAGACTGCGGACCAGGCGAGAGGAACGAGGAAGGGTTCGGTGATGCGAAAGACGAGGTAGCCGAGGAGGACGAGGACTCCGTAGGAGAGCACGGTGGTTAAACGGTCACTTGTGGCGGCGTTGCGATTGGCTTCCGGCATGCGCGTTATATAATCCCTTCCAGTTCCGGTGGCATCGGGCCGTGGCGGGCGCCGCATGTCGTCAGGTCATCCGCGCGAGGGCAGCCAAAACCGAATGGCAAACCGAACGATACCGTTCAACTACGCGCAGGCGCGACTTCTTGCTGTACTTGCTTTAATCAACTTTGTCAACTTCGCGGACCGGCAGGTGCTGAATCCGCTGGTGCCGCTGCTGCGACAGCACTTTGGAGTGACGGACTGGCAACTAGGCATGCTGCAGGCCGGCCTGTTGGTGGTATTGGCGTTGGCGAGCATCCCTTCCGGATATCTTGCGGATCG
>WNEZ01002064.1_pt1 | contig 17050 bp, 10 predicted proteins | sample 5400521 | NCBI WGS metagenome assembly WNEZ01 (sample SAMN13153339, study PRJNA577476) | soil metagenome | isolation source: 120 cm saprolite under Douglas fir tree site 2 hole 1 replicate 1 | place: USA:California | collected 2015-04-18
TATAGCCTTGGGCGCCATGAGCGCTCTCGAAGAGGCGGGTGCGGGGATTCCGGAAGACATCTCCGTTATCGGCATCGACGACATCTCCTTTGCTTTCCTAGCACGCCCGCAGCTGACCACCATCCGTGTTCACCGCGAGCGGGTGGGGACGACCGCCTTCGAGGCGTTGGATAGGATGCTGAAGCTGAAACGGCGAAAAGGTGCGGACTATTATTTGAAAACAGAACTCGTCGTTCGCAGGTCGACCACGACTGCTCGGTAGAGCTGTGTCCCTTCTGCAACGCATTCAGGGCTTCAAAGACTATCCCGTGGAATTCGTCGTGCCTCGCGACTGATTATTCGTGAAACAACGAGTTCGCCGAACGCAAGGGCCTCCGCCGCTGCGTTCGCCCCTGAATCAGCTCACACTTAAGATTTTTGGGGGATGCGTTTATTTTTCCGCGGTGAGCTTGAAATTCCCTCGCAAGCGGATGTCCGCAGAAGAACTGCCAACCAGTATGACAAAATCATGCGGTTCGGCGTGCCAGTCGTGTTTCAGTACATCAAAGAAAGAAAATGCACGCCGGTCGAGCGTGAGTGCTACAAGCTTCGTTTCTCCCGGTTGCAGATTCACCTTTGCGAATCCCTTTAGTTCCTTGGCGGGCCGAGGCACGCTCGCGTGTGAATCACCGACATACAACTCGGCTACCTCCGCTCCTTCCCGTTGCCCTGCATTCTTTACCTTGAAGGACACGCTCACCAATTCTTTGGCGCCGGCGGGTTTAGGAGAAATTTTCAGCTCGCTGTATTCAAAATGGGTATAAGAAAGCCCGAATCCAAACGGAAAGAGTGGTTTCACAGGGGAGAGGTCGTAGCGCCTGTACCCAACAAAAATCCCCTCCGTGTATTCCACGTGCTTGTCGCCTTTTTGCGGGTAGTAACTCCTAAAGGTAGGATTGTCTTCCCAGCGGCGTTCGAAAGAGGCCGGCAATTTTCCTGAAGGACTGTATGCCCCAAAAAGAATCTGGGCCAGGGCGGTGCCGCCTTCTTGTCCTGGGTACCAGGCTTGCAGCAGAGCCGGCGCTTTCTCGATCCAGCGGGTCATATCCACATTGCCGCCCGCCGTGAGGATAACAATTACGTTCTTATTCACGCTGGATACCTGTTCGATGAAGGCATCCTGGCCACCTGGCAGGCGAAACGTTCGGTCGTTGCCTTCGCCTTCGGTGCTCGGATCGAATCCCATGCAGAGGACTACCGCATCAGCCTTGGCTGCAATTGCTTTCGTGGCTTCGCTGATAGGATGGGTCGCGGCGGCAATCCCAAATCTTGCCGTGGCTGTCCCGGTGCTTTCGAAATACTCCAATCGGATTCTGTGTGCTTTGCCCGCTTCCAAATGCGTGGAGTAGCTATCCAAGGTCTCTCCGTGAGTCTTCCAGTCATCGATGACCACGGCATCATCCAAGTAGAGGCGCACGCCATCATCCGCGGAAACGTAAAATTTGTAATCGTCCTCCGCCTGGGGGACAAAGTATCCCGTCCACCGCACCGAGAAATGATCGACCGGTCCTTCGTCACTGTAACTTCCGGCTCCCCAATGGAAGTCGATCCGTTCATCCGTGCGCGAGAGGGAAGGGTCACCCTGCAGGTGTTCGTTGTTGAAATACTCTGCTTTCAATCCGCGTGGGCCGCCGGGAGAAGTTTGGAATTGCGTGCGGTCCACAATTTCCTCGAGAGGAAGGGTCTCCGCCAGGTAAAGTACGCTCACATCTTTGCCAAGGTAATCGCTAATGCCCTGCAGGTAGCTGACGGAACGGAACGGCTTTGTCAGCGAGCTTCCTCCGCCACCGACCACTGCCGGATAGGCGTCCGGTCCAAGAACGGCAATAGTCTTGATTTTGTTTCTGTCCAGGGGCAGCAGGTTATTTTCATTCTTCACTAAAACGATGCCGCTGCGCGCTTCTTCGAGCGCAATATCCATTCCCTCCCGATCGTACAAGGGGATTTTCGTATCCGCTTGTTCTCGATCATAGAGTCCGAACTCAATCGCCTTTCTCAGTATGCGCTTCACTTTGTCATCGATTGTGGCCATGCTCACTTCCCCACGCTGAATCGCGGGAAGCAGATTGTGAGCGTTCATAAACGCGGGTGATGGCATCTCGAGATCGAGACCGCTATTGGCTGCCGCGATGCCGTCGTGCGTTGCATCCCAGTCCGACATCAGGATTCCGTCGAAACCCCATTCCTTTTTTGCGATGGTGTTGTTCAAATACCCGTTTTGTGTCATGAACGCGCCATTCACGAGATTGTAAGCGTCCATGAGCGCGCCCACTCTCGCTTCCTTCACGGAAGCTTCAAATGCGGGAAGGTAGATTTCGCGGAGGGTCCTCTCGTCCAAGTCGGAGCTGTGGTCCATGCGTCCGTACTCCATATTGTTGGCGACGAAGTGCTTCGCGGTAGCAATTACACCTTGGGATTGGATCCCTTCAATGAACGGGACTGCCATCCGGGAAGCAAGGTAAGGATCTTCACCCAGGTATTCGAAATTTCGTCCGTTCATAGGGGCGCGATAAATGTTCATTCCGGGGGCAAGAATGAAGTGCACGCCGCGAGCACGGGCATCCCGTCCCATGGAAATGCCCACTCGCCGAGCCAGATCCGTGTCCCAGGACGCTGCCAGCGCGATGGTTGCCGGGTAGGCTGTGGTCTCACCGTAATCATGGACACCAAGCGGCCCGTCGGACATGCGCAGCGCGGGTAGTCCGAGCCTTGGTAGAGCCCGGATGTAGAAATCGTTGACGCCACCCATCAGCGCAATTTTTTCATCAAGCGTCATCCTACCGAGCAGCGCTTCGACTCGACTCTCCACATCAGCAGGGGTTTGATGGACGCTCTGCGCAGCTCTCCACGCCGCGGAACCAAGCACTGCAAGCATTGTCAGCGTGGCACTCAACAGCACCGCATAAGGAGTGCGCTTGTTCGGAACCATGGTCTGCTCCTAACTCCAGATCTACGACAGTGGCATCTTACTGCTTGGACGCCATTCCGACGCAATAGCAAAATATGCCCGAAGCCGCGACGTACGCGAATTAAATGCCGAAATTGTTGGACAAACCCGCCGCATCGCGGGATAAAAAGAGTGATCATGGCCTTCTCAGACAGGTTTTCGCGCAGAGCATTTATGCAATCGACGTCGCTAGCGGCTGCGGGAGCCGCAGCCTATCACCTGGGCTTTCCGAAGGATTTTGCAAGATCTCCGAATCAGCAGCCGCTGCAAGAGTTCGGATACGGGGTCGTAACACTGGCTAGTGAACCGCACGAGAAGCAGTTGCGTGAGACTCAAGCGGTTCTGATGGACCTGAGTGAGGATAGCTTACTCAAACCATTCCGGCAGATGGCTGGGCAAACAGCGCCGGGCGAGGATCTGGGCGGTTGGTATCACTATGACCCTGACTACGATTCCAACGCGGTAGATGTGGGTTTTGCGCCAGCCGCTACTTTTGGGCAGTGGGTTTCCGCGCTGGCGCGGAGCTATGCAATCGACGGTTCTCCGGCAACTCGAGATAAGGTGCTGAGACTGAACCGCTTGTACGCGCAGACCATCTCAGGCGATTTCTACGAAAAGAATCGCTTTCCGGCCTATTGCTACGACAAGCTGGTGTGCGGGCTCATCGATTCGCACCAGTACGTGGGGGATCCGGAAGCCTATTCAATTCTGGAGCGCACCACAAATATTGCGCTGCCTCATCTGCCGGGAAAGGCCGTCGAGCATGGGCGAAGATGGCGAGCGAATCCGGCAGAAGGATACACCTGGGACGAGTCCTATACGGTCTCGGAAAACCTGTTTCTCGCGTACCAACGCGGCGCAGGTAACCGGTATCGCTTGCTCGGAACTCAGTATCTGGATGATGAGTATTACGATCCTCTGGCGGATGGTCAAAATGTTCTCGCAGGCAGGCACGCTTATAGCTATGTGAATTCCTTGTGTTCGGCCATGCAAGCTTATCTGACGTTGGGAAGCGCGAAACATCTGCGCGCCGCGAGCAATGCTTTCGAAATGCTAATGGCCCAAAGTTTCGCGACGGGAGGCTGGGGGCCTGACGAACGACTTCGCCCGCCAGATCGTGGAGAACTTGCCGCCAGCCTGACAGGCACCCACAACAGCTTTGAGACGCCTTGCGGCTCCCATGCCCACTTTAAGTTGGCGCGCTACTTGCTTCGCGTTACGCGCGACTCGGGATACGGCGACAGCATGGAACGCGTGATGTACAACACAGTGCTGGGCGCGAAGCCCCTACTGGCCGACGGCAGCACCTTTTACTACGCCGATTGCAACTTTCACGGACGCAAGGTTTACCATAACGCGCGATGGCCGTGCTGCTCCGGTACGCTGCCGCAAGTAGCTGCCGACTATCGCATCAACGCCTATTTTTGCGATGCCCGTGATCTCTATGTGAATTTGTACATCCCCTCGACTCTGCGATGGAATGAGAACAGCGGGCAAGTTTCGTTGATGCAGAGCGGCCGGTATCCGTTTGAGGCTGAGGTGAGGTTTGACATCACTGTTTCGAAGCCGACGGAATTTGCGATTCATTTGCGAATTCCAGCTTGGGCGGAGGGCGCTTCGATTTCCGTCAATGGCAAGCCCGCACCGGCATCCGGCGTTGCGGGCGAATTTCTTACAGTACGACGCGCGTGGAAAAATGGCGATCGCCTCGAAATGGATTTGCCGATGAGATTGCGTCTAGAAGCGATTGACGCGCAGCACCCTCAGACTGTCGCTTTGCTCTGCGGGCCGCTGGTCTTGTTCGCGATCACCGATACTCCTCCGGTTGTCAGGGCGCAACAATTGTTGGCGGCAAGAAAAAGCGGGCTGGAGTCATGGCAAGTTGATACGGGCGGCGGGGCGCTAAGCCTATTGCCTTTTACCGCCATTGCGGACCAGCAGTATGCAACCTACCTAAACGTGAAATAGCCTCATCGAATCCCTTATTCTTGGGGCCGCGCGGGGTGCACCTTCGCCAGGTTGCATTCTCACCCATTCTGAATCATTTGTGATTTGAGGATCCCGGCTGTCCGAAACGCAGCTGGCAAGACGTTCCGCGAAAGAAAGGCGGCCTTGACAACTCACCTGCGGGTGCGTACAAGAAGAGCGCATGAAACCGGTTTCCGAAACGGATGGCATCTTCTCAATTCCAAAGTTTGGGCGGGTCTCGCCGTTGTTCGCTCGACCGGCATGGAATCCGCAATCAGCGCCAAAGGAGTTTGCGGTATGACCAAGTCCAACTACTCGCGCCGTGAGTTCCTGCAGAGGAGTGCAGGAGCAGCCACAGCTTCACTTGTCGGCAGATCCGTCCCGCTGAAGCCTGATCCTTTTGTCGCTTTGCCTCGATTGACCGGCGCCAGTGACAGAGTTCGCTTCGGAATTGTGGGCGTTGGAATGGAGGGCAGCGGACTGCTTACAACCGCCATTCAACTTCCCGGGGTAGAGTGCGTGGCGGCTTGCGACCTTTACGACGGCCGTCACGAACTGGCGAGAGAGATTGTCGGAAAACCCATAAAGACGACGAGACGGTACAAGGAGTTGCTCGACGACAAGGAGATAGACGCCATCATTATTGCCGTTCCCGACCACTGGCATATGCAGACCGTTGTGGACGCGGTGGGTGCGGGCAAAGATGTGTACTGTGAAAAACCTATGTCGCACAGTGCCGCGGACGGTTTGGCAATGGTCGCGGCGGCAAAGAAGACGGATCGTATCGTGCAAATCGGTGCACAGCGGACGAGTTCCGTCTTGTGCGCGAAAGCGAAAGAGCTTCTCGCAAGCGGGGCCATTGGAGAACTAAGCCTTGTCGAAGGGAGCTTGGGCCGCAACGATCCTACCGGGGCCTGGGAATATCCACCTCCCGCCGATTTGTCTCCAGAAAACCTCGACTGGGATACATGGCTGGGGACCGCGCCAAAGAGGCCGTTTGACCCTTATCTATTCGCGCGCTGGCGTTGCTGGAAGGAATATGGAACGGGCTTAGCCGGCGACTTGCTTGTCCACTTGCTTAGCGGGATGCAGTTTGTTCTCGGAATCAATGAAGCTCCCAAACGAGCGTCGGCTTTTGGCGGCATTTATCGTTGGAAAGACGGGCGCAATACGCCGGATGTGCATCCGGTCCTGTTTGAATATGCAAACGTCCCGGTGTACATGCGCTTGACGTTGGGAACGGAAACCGCGGAAGTCACCCGGTTTATGGGCTCCAAGGGCATCCTCGAACTCACCGAATTCAGCCTTAGCCATATTCCTCAGGCGGGAATTGACCTGGCCCCGAGTTATTACTGCTACGGCCTTCCAAGCCGTCTGAAGAATGCCTACTTCAAGCAATGGCACGAGGAGCATGATCCCAAACCCGGAGAAGAGCCCGCCACGGAGACCCAAACCTATCGCGGGAACGACTACGACGATCTGAAGCCGCATCTCTGGAATTTCTTCCAGGCAATCAGGTCGCGTAAGCCAGTTGTGCAAGACGTCGTTTTCGGGCACCATGCTGCGCTCGGCTGCCATATGGCCAATGAATCTTATTACCGCAAGAGCCCCGTGTACTGGGATTCCGTCTCGCAGACGATTAAATCCTGACGCACTGGTTGGCACGGCTCGATTGCGAATTGAAATGGAAGAGCGATGAATGGACGACCCGTTATTTATCACTAGAGAAGGGATACACGTTTCGATGAAGTTTCGAAAGAACTCGTTCGTGCTCGTGATAGCTCTCTTGTTTGCGTTCAACGGAGCTTATTCGCAGCCAGCAAAATCCGGGAAAGGCTCGCCCTCGGGCAATACGGTCGAAGCTTTCCTGGGCCGATGGGATTTGACTTTAAAAGCACCGGATCGGGAGTACCCATCCTGGTTGGAACTCCGCATCGAAGGAGGTCAGCTGAAAGCCCAGATGGTGAGCCGTTGGGGAAATGCAAGGCCGCTTCCGAAAGTTGAGCTTTCCAATGGCCGCCTCACTTTTGTTTCTCCAAAAGAAGAGGAAGAACGACCCGACGATATGGTCTTCGAGGGAACGCTCGTCGGGAAGACGCTATCAGGAACTACGACGGGACCAAACGGAGTTACCTGGCAATGGACTGGCAGGAGAGCGCCGGCGTTGAAGGCAAAGAGTTCGCCGAAATGGGGGAATGCGATTCCCTTGTTCAATGGAAAGGATTTGACGGGATGGAAGATGGCAGGAACCGGAACAACAGTGTGGAAGGTCGAAGACGGCAACTTGGTTAGTCCCGGAAACGGTCCTGAACTGATCAACAATTCCAAGTTTGAAGATTTCAAATTACACGTGGAATTCAAGTGCGCCGCGAATTCCAACAGTGGGGTCTACTTGCGCGGCCGGTATGAAGTCCAGGTCGAAACCGACTCCATCGAGGAGCCGCCAACTCACCACATGGGAGGCGTATACGGTTTCCTGGCCCCGGTGCCAGAACTACCGCGCAAGCCGGGAGAGTGGCAAAGCTTCGATATCACGCTGGTCGGGCGATTGATCACCGTGGTCCAAAATGGCCAGACCATCATCGATAACAAGGAAATACCGGGCATCACAGGCGGCGCTCTGGACAGTCACGAAGAACTGCCTGGACCCATTTATCTTCAAGGCAGTGAAAAGGGGCATGTAGCCTATCGCAGTATCGTTATCACTCCAGCGAAGAAGTAGCAAGGATCAGCGCCCCACGCCACGGCCAATGACTCACTTCTTGAGCGACATACTTCGACAGCCGAACGAGCTTCAACGCACCATCGACTTTTTGATGGGAACGGGCCGGCCCACTTTGGACGCCGCAGCGACCGCGATCCGCGGCGCTCGTCACGTCTACTTGACTGGAATCGGCAGCAGTTGGCATGCGGCATTGTGTGCCGGCACTTTGTTCAACCTTGGTGCCTGCCCTGTGTACTCGTATGAGGCATCCGAGTTGCTGGAGTTCGCGGAATTTCCAACCGATACCGTGATCATAGTGATTTCACGAAGTGGGCGCAGCGTGGAGATCGTGAAGCTGCTCGCGAAGGCGCGTGCGCAAGGAGCGGCCGTCATCGCTATCACCAATTCCGCGGATGGGAAGCTTGCGCGCGGCGCGCAGCTTCCCATTACAATTCCCATCGAACTGGACCACGCGATTTCGGTCAACACGTATTCCACGTTGGCCGCGACTGCCGGAATTGTGGCAAGCGCCGCAGTGGGAACGTGGAATGCCAATCTAGCTTCGAGGTTATCAGCTTCATTCGCAAAGACCGACGCCGCGATTTCAGGTTGGCAAACGCAGGTTGCAAACGCGGCTTGGTTTGCACCAGGGGCTGTAACTTATTTTCTGGCGCGGGGATGCAGCACCGGCAGTTGCCAAGAGGCGCGTCTGCTTTGGGAAGAGGGCGTGAAATCCCCTGCAACGGCAATGAATACGGGTAGCTTTCGGCACGGTCCTCAGGAAATGGTTGTGGCGGGAGCACGATTCGGAATATGGATCGATGCGGAACTAATGCGCTGGCAAGACCTGGCGGTGGCTCGAGATCTCCGGAGACTGGGTGCCGCTCTGATGCTGATTGGCCAGGATGTTCCGCAGGATGCTGGCGATCTTGTGTTTCAGTTACCGAGCGTACCGTCCGGCTGGCAATTTCTGATCGACATCATTCCCGCGCAACTCGCAGCCGAACAGCTGGGGCGTCTCTCTGGAGTGGATAGCGATACGTTCCGTTATTGCTCGTTTATTGTGGAAGACGAGTACGGTTTGTTGGCGAAAGAAAACAGGCTGCCGAAATGAAGAAAGATAGCGTGGCTTCACCGAGTGGCAGAGAATACAAGAAAATCAGATTCAAACAGGATAATTTGTGATTGGCGCTGTTGACATCGGTGGAACAAAAATAGCGGCCGGCATGGTGGACGATACCGGGCAGGTGTTGTGCCAATTGGAGTGTCCGACCCATGCCTATCGTGGTTATCCAGACGGACTCAAGCGCATGATCGGTATGCTGCAGGACACGGCGCGGATCGCTGGCACCGAAATCTCCGGCATCGGCATCGGATCCACTGGTTTGGTATACCCAATCAGCGGTGCCTTCGGCGACGTTGATTTTCTTCCAGGATGGCAAGGGAACAACCCAGTAGAAGATCTCGCCCGGGCATTCAACGTGAGCGTGGCTTTGGAAAACGACGCGGACGCTTCAGCCCTGGGGGAGGCAAGCTGGGGGGCTGGAAAAGGCAAGTCGCGTTTGGTCTATGTAACGGTGGGCACTGGCATCGGCGGCGGAATCATATTGGACGGACATCTCTACCGCGGCGCGGATATGGCCCATCCTGAAATTGGCCATCACGTTGTGGACCCGTCCGGGCCGCCTTGCTCCTGCGGTTTCCGGGGATGCTGGGAATCGATGGCGACCGGTCCGGCTCTGGTTGCGTGGTTCAAGAGTAATGCACCTGCAAAGGAACAATATCCCGAAAATCTCACGGCAAAGCAAATTTGCCAACTTGCGCAACAAGGAGATGATCTGGCTCGCCGGGCGGTTGAGCGCGAAGGTTACTACCTGGGGCTCGGGCTGGCCAATTTGATCAATCTTTTTGTGCCAGACGCGATCGTCCTAGGTGGCAGCGTGATGAAAAGCGCTGCCCTTTTTCTTGACGGCATCCGCAAAGTAATCAGCCAAGGTTGCCGATTCGTCCCGTTTGAAAAAACGGAACTGGCACTGGCTTCGTTGGGAGAGCACGCCAATCTCGTAGGCGCCGCGAGCGTTTGGCACCATCGGTTTGGGCGGGGAACCGACGGAGCTTCATAAGTTAACGCCGCGAGTAGCGGCCATTTGCGAGACCTATTCACCCAGGCTTCGGCTTTGCGGGACACTCAATATCCCGTTGAGTGGCCTTACGAACTTACACCGTTCTGCGTAGCGATAAGGAGAAAAGCAGCTAATGGCGAAAAGCCGCTATACGGTGAGCCTGGTCTTCCTTACTTTTTTCGTGATTTCCTTGCTGACCAATATTCTTGGTCCAATTGTGCCGGACATCATCAGCAGCTTTCACGTTAGTCTGACTGCGGCGGGATTTCTGGCTTTCGCCTTCTTCATTGCGTACGGAGTGATGTCCATCCCCGCTGGTTTTTTGGTGGAACGTTTCGCGGAAAAGTCAGTGATGGTGCTGGCTTTCCTCGCAGGCACGTTGGGATCGTTGTGTTTTGCGCTATTCCCCGGATACCGCGTAGCCATCATTTCCTACTTCACCATCGGCGCCGGTATGGCCGTACTGCAAGTGGCCATCAATCCGTTGTTGCGGGTCGCTGGCGGAGAAGAGCACTATGCATTTAATTCGACATTAGCCCAGTTGGTTTTCGGCAGCGCTTCATTCCTTAGCCCCCGAATCTATTCCTACCTTGTGCTCAACCTCAAGGACCCTTCGCCTGGTCAAAATATCGTTTTGCGCATCCTGCGAAGGGTGACCCCGGTGGAGTTGCCGTGGGCCTCGATCTATTGGATTTTCTCTGTTTCCGCACTGACGATGGTGGTGATCTTGTTTTTTACCAAGTTTCCAAAAGTTCAGCACACTGCCGAAGAGCGCGCGGGTTCTTTCCACATGTACCGGACCTTGGCGCGGCAACGAGTTGTGTGGCTTTTCTTTGCAGCGATGTTCGCTTACGTCGGTTGCGAACAGGGAACCGCCGACTGGATGTCCAGCTTTCTCAGCCAATATCACGGTTTGGATCCCCATACCACCGGTGCCGCGGCGGTTTCCTGGTTTTGGGGCCTGCTCACGGCTGGTTGTCTGGCCGGGATGTTATTGTTGAAGATATTCGACAGCCGCAAAGTGCTCATCGGCGCATCCATGGGGGCGCTGTTCTGCCTGTCCGCGGCTTTGTTTGGACCCGCAAAGGTTTCCGTGATTGCTTTTCCCGCGGTCGGCCTGTTCGCTTCAGTGATGTGGCCGATTGTAGTTTCGCTTGCGCTCAACTCCGTCGCCGAGTTCCACGGTTCCTTCTCGGGCATTTTAGGCACAGGAATCATAGGCGGGGCCGTTGTGCCGGTGATCATTGGGCGCATCGGAGACTACGCTGGACTGCGCAGTGGTTTGGCATTCCTCTATGTAACGTTTGGGGTTGTCCTCAGCGTCGGCTTCTGGGCACGACCAATGATAAACAATGCCACCATTAGTCTCACGAAAGGTTCTGCTGAGCTTGCCGATTGATGAAGGCTGTTCTGCGAAGCTGGACTCAGAGACGAACCGTGTTGAGCCGATCGGGGATCCTTGCACCTGTTTGGCCAAAAAATTGCAGCAGGAGTATTTGCTGCCTCATCTTTCCTTCTGCGCATCCGTCGCCAACACAAGCAGCTCGAGCTCGAACTTTCGGAACTGAGCAACATCGCGTACATAATCGGTGAATGCAGGCATAACCTTTCGGGCCAATGCGTCGGTGCGTTCTGGCGCGCGGCGAGCAGATTCCATGAGCAGTTCGTAATCCTCGATGCCCTCTCGCATCACTTCAAGTCGCTCGGATACAAACACCCCGTTATGTTCGGGGTCGGGGTATACGATGGAGTCATCCCCCGCGGGAAGTACGACCCCTCCGCCCCAATCAGGTTGAACGTTCTCGAACGGTCGGTCCGTCCAGAAATTCCCGCCCCAGTGTAGGTAACCAGTAAGCCCGTACCGATAGTTGGCCCAGGGCAGGAGCCGCACCTTGAGCGTCGGATAGTCGATAAACCGATTAAGGTATTTGCCGCGCGGATCCAGACAAGTGTAGTACCAACTCTGGCCTCCACGCGCAGTATGCGCAGCGATTGCATCCAGCCGTTCATCGAATGTGCCGAGTTCAGGCACCCAGATCGTGGTCTCCTCCTGGGCGGAAATATCTTCGCGAAGGCTTATGGCGTCCAGCGTCGGCACTCCCGGCATTTCCTCGCTGACGATATGGACGAAGCGCCGGTAGATAGGCATCTCTGCTCCATGAGGCTCATCGTGAACGTGCTGGGCATAACGGCCAACCCAGCCTTTCTCTTTCAGGTGATTGCGAAGTTGCCGCAAAAACTCCCGGAGATTCTGTTCCGCATGGGGATCGTCTGGAGGCAGATCCTTGCTCACAATCTGGCCGTTTTCGACCAGATCAGTTGGGATCACGTACGGCGAGTCATATCCATCGCCAAGCCGTCTGCTCAAGTGGCCGCCCTCGATCATGTGCGCCATACCTGCTTTATCGAAGATTTCTATCCAGCGGTCGACCAAACCAAAGTCGTATCGGATGCCACCGTCCAGCAGTTGCGCTCTAGCCAGCGCCCGCACGGGAACGAACGCAACGTTCTGTTTGTACTCGGCCATGGTCCGCGCGATGTTCTCCATTATCGTCCAGTAGTGATCCGGGTTGGACTTCAGTTGGGGAAAGTGCTGCTCCATTCGTTCGTGTTCGAGCCAAAGCCAATTCGTCACCCAGAGTTTCTGTTCTTTCGGCACGGTTGCGGCGAAGACTTCCACGTGAAAGGGAAGCTTTAACCTTTGCTTCCCGCCGTCGATCTCGACCACTCCCCGGTAAATCCCAGGCCGCGTGTCACCCGGTGTGAATACGGAGATCCATAGCGTCTCAGTGCGGGATGCCTCCAAGACGATCTCTTTCTCAAAAGGGAACAATGGATCGGGATAGGGACCCGTTTCCGATCGCACCAGTTCGTCCAAGGGTGTGCCGGTGGGGTGGGAATTCACCTTCACGATTCCCACCCGGTAAACCTGGACTCTAAGTGCTGATTGCCCAAAACGCGGAGCAATAACGCGCACACGTATCACTCGGCGGGATTCGGACCGCAAGGCGACCTGCGTACTGCTGTGGCCGTTGCGGGCTGATATCAGAGCCATCTCAACTCTTGATGTTGCTACCGGGCTGTCAGGAAAGACTTTCACCAGCGAATCAACGAACCAGGCTGAAACGTTGTTGCGCTGCGCAGCGTGCAGAGGCAGGGGAAAAAAGCAGATGAACCAAACAAGGAATCTTCGCATAATCAGCTCCCTTACGCAGCAGATGCGTTGATTCCGGGAACCGGGCGAATTCACGTTTCCCGTGAAGATTCCGGAATTGCGCATGGGGAATTTGAGCGGTTTCCATCCCGCTCCTCAAGAACATTCCGAAAACCCGCCTAATGCTTCCGCTAAAATCCATTCCTATTCATTCTCGCCGCGCGGGACCACGGAAAACGCGACTTAGGGTTTCCAGTTCAGGGAATAGGCCGAAAAACCGGTGGGCCGCAAAACATCAAATCTAACCTGCAAAGGCAGTCCGGACTGGCTGAATGTGAGGTCTACCGTCGTTTCCGTGCCGGAAGCGATTTCCGGAAGGTCAACTTCTTGTCGCTCCACGGGGACCTCGCCTTCGCCATGGAAAATCCCCTTGAGTCTGTAGCCGCGAAGAGTGTACGCCGGAAGATCATGCCGGGTTCTTAGCCGCAACTGGAAGGAGTTCAAGTGGTTCTCCGCAGTTAACGATTCGACCGGACTCGATTCCCTGCGCAATACCTCGTAAGAACTTTTTTGTGTCCCATAAAGATTCACAACGCCGTGAACATTTTGCTTAAGCGCGCCCACACCGCTATTACCGACATGCGTGCGGTAGTCGTTATAACAGAAGAAAATGGCCCCAGCCACGAAACCCTTGGAGCGTATAACCGCGTCGTGGGAGCGAAGAATTTCCATCCTGTGCTCGTCACCCTCCGGACGATCACTAGTACAAGCGCAGTATCCATACTCTGAAATCACCACGGCCTTACCCGGGAATGCAGCGTGAAGGTCATCCAGATGCTTGGCCACTGCCTCCGGAGATCCGGGGACCCAGCTTCCAAAATATTCGTTTACCTCGATGAAGTCCATCAATCCGGCTACGTCTCGTTCCGGAGTTTTGATCAAGGAGTTCGAAGCATAGGAACAAAGCCGATTGGGGTCCAGCCTCTTTGCCTCCGCCAACATATTTTTTGCAAATTGATACGCAGGTGGATTTTGACCGCCAACCTCATTGCAGAGCCCCCATACCACCACCGAGGGGTGGTTGCGATCGCGCGTAATCATCTCCCTCAACTGCTCCAAACCGTTTTCCATGATATCGGTATCGGGCTCGGCTCCCATGCCAGCAAATGTGTCGTAGCCCCAGGCAGGAATTTCGGCCTGCATAAGAATGCCATGCCGGTCGCAGTATTCGAGTACCCTCTTATCCTGCGGCCAATGAACGCGTGTGAAGACGCAATTGAGGTGTTTCAAGTCGTCGTGATCATGCGTGATCCATTGGACCGGTTCCGCCATCCCGAATTCCGGATTGCTCCCGGCCATGCGCTCGACACCCATCAACTGCACGCGGTCTCCGTTCAAATAAAACCCACTCTCCTTGACCTCAAATTTCCGGACACCAAAGATAGTTGTGAGTCGATGAGTCTCTTGCCCGCTCGCTATTGAAAAAATAAGCCGATAGAGATTCGGTTGATCGAAATGCCACAACTTTGCCTTGGGCAGGGTAGCTTGAAACCTTTGTGTCAGGGTTGCGCCACTCTTAATGGAAATGCTCGGAGTTACTGAAGTGGTGACCACAATCAATCCCGTTTCATCGTCGATAATCTGAAAGAGGACTTGTCCTAGCCACTGTTTCGAACTCGTGTTTCGGAGACAAGCGGTGATGGCAATCTTTCCGTCCCCACTTGCGAGATCAGGAACAGCTTCGATAGCAACGCGCTCCGCAAAAGTTTTCGGTGTAATGAGCAGTTGCACCGGTCGATAGATGCCACCGTCATGTGCCCAATCGCTGGATCGTCCCCTGGGCACCATGTGATCGTTGAATGCATTATCAATGCGCACCGCGATGGTGTTTGACTTTTCCAAGCGAAGCAGATGAGTGATATCAAGAGTGAACGCCGTGTAACCCTTCCGCACATGCTCTCCAGCCAATTCTCCGTTTACCCAGATTGTGGCTGTATGGAATACGGCTTCAAACTCGATCCTTACCGCAGAGTTTTGCCATTCACTTGGAGCGTCGAAGGTTCGCCGATACCAGGCGACACCGCGATAGTCAACAAAAGCCGGGTCAACTTGCCATGTGTGCGGCACGCGCACTTTGCGCCATCCACTGATGGAGTCATCGGCTCCATACCAACGCTGCCCCTCACCAACGTTTCCAGAATCAGTCCGGAACCACCATTGGCCGCACAGGCTCACGGTCTCCGGCGCGGACAAGTCCGTTGTTTTCTCGCTTGCCTGGAGGGCAGGCATGCCTATGGTGCCCGCAGCCAGGACGCCGGCCTGAGTCAGGAATTTTCGACGAGAATTCACGGCAAGGCTCCGTTTCCGATCACGGCGACTTGGCAGTTAACCAGATATTCTTGAACCGTGTCAAACCAAAGCAAATTGGGATAGTGGGCTAGTTTGAAATTCACGGTCCTTTGACGCAAACTGGCCCACTACCCAAATTGGGTAGTGACCTAGGGATGCCGCTCTAGCATGTTCTCGCGCCTCAGTGCGTGGTTTTCGACGTGTTCGGCCCTTGATGTTCCCTTAGCGGTAGCGCACGGCCTGCCACCCCTAAACCAATTCAAGCTCCGTCCATTCAAAGTAGAAAGGTTGTAATGCCTCCAATCGCGGCGACGGCACACACCACAATCCAAGGCGGTACTTTCCAGGCGACCAGCGCGAGGAAGGCCGCTAATACGACTGCGAAATCAAATGGTTCGTGGACGCTACTCGTCCATACAGGTTGATACAAAGCCGCTAGTAGAATTCCTACCACGCTTGCGTTGACGCCTGCGAAAAGTGCGCGTGTCCTCGCGTTCGAACGAAGTTGATTCCAAAACGGCAAGACACTAATCACGAGCAGCAGGCCAGGCAGAAACAGAGCCAGCAGAGCGATGGTTGCTCCGGCCGCGCCGTGTGGTTCTGGCTTTACAACGGCACCCAGATAGGCTGAGAACGTGAAGAGCGGTCCGGGAACAGCTTGCGCCGCGCCGTAACCCGCCAGGAAAGTATTGTCGTCGATCCATCCGGTGCTGACGGTAGCCGCTCGGAGTAACGGCAAAACAACGTGCCCGCCGCCGAAGACAAGCGCACCGCTCCGATAGAAAGCTTGGAACAACGCGACGGCCTGACTCCCTGTGGCCGCCACAAGAATGGCAGGAGCGATCAAGAGAACGACAAATACCGCAAGGGAAACGAGAGCAGCAAAGCGAGGAATGGAGATGTGGAGAGCCTGACGAGTTGGAGCACTAGCCTCGCGGCACACGAGCAGCCCGAGAATTGCACCGAGAGCGATCGCGGCGAGTTGACTCGACGCGCGGGAGGACAGCAACACGACTCCCGCGGCAAGCACAGCAATCGTTGCTCGCGTCCGATCAGGCGCGAGCGTTTGCATCATTCCCCACACCGCTTGCGCGATGACTGCGACCGCAACGAGCGCCAATCCGTGCAGGATTCCCGAACCCACACGCCCCGCAATGAGATTGTGGCCGTAGGCAAAGGCGAACATCAGAAGCGCCGAAGGCAACGTGAAAGCAGTCCACGCGGCTAAGGCGCCCAAAGTGCCGCCCTCGAGGAGTCCGATCGCGAAGCCGACTTGGCTGCTTGCCGGACCTGGAAGGAACTGGCAAAGCCCGACAATGTCGGCGTAGGTTGCCTCATCGAGCCATTTGCGCCGGATGACGAACTCGTTTCGGAAATAGCCAAGGTGCGCGATGGGACCACCGAACGAAGTGCAGCCAAGACGCAGAAAGCTCAGAAAGATGGTCCAACTCGACGAGCGCGACCTCGTTCCGATGGATGTTTCCAGCGGTTCCGTCATGCTGGCTTGTTCCGCGAACGTAAGAAGTTGTCGAGGGACAATGTCCCGCCGCCAACCATAAGAAGAAAAATCAGACCAAGCAGCATGCTCACGTCCGTGCGGGCCTCATGCAGCGTGCTCCAAATCCCATTCTTAGCTAGTGTCACGATCTTCGTCGAGTACAAGGCGACACAAATGTCGATGACGAGGGGAATGGCGGCGAGCCGCGTCAGCAGCCCGATTAGTAGCAAAGTGCCACAAAGGATTTCAACCACTCCGACGAATGGAG